>Ga0209429_10001375_pt1 | contig 15096 bp, 11 predicted proteins | sample BarGraNGADG00212_3_FD_184493 | JGI IMG/M metagenome (GOLD analysis project Ga0209429, IMG submission 184493) | Arctic peat soil microbial communities from Barrow, Alaska - Barrow Graham LP Ref core NGADG0004-212 (SPAdes) (version 2) | ecosystem: Environmental > Terrestrial > Soil > Wetlands >... | reverse complement strand
TTTTTGTTGACATGCCCTCCATTTATCAGTAGAATTTTTTCAGTGTTATGAAAAATCCGTACCAATGAGGGTTAACAAGGAGGAGAAAATGGCACAATCTACTGAAAAAGTCACGGGCTATTTACCAGATGAGACTCCATCTATCGGGAAGCTGCTTATTTTTGCTTTTCAGCAAATTTTAGTTATGTTTCCGGCTACTGTAACGGTTGCACTTCTGACAGGTTTTCATGTCTCAACTACGATCTTTGCAAGTGGTTTAGCAACAATTTGTTTCCTTTTGGTTACAAGGGGCAAGATTCCGCTCTATTACGGGTCAAGTTTCTCATATATTGCTGCAATTGTCAGCATTACCGGCGCTAAATTCGGCGTAGTAGCTGCGGACAACCTGATATCACAGGCTCAGTTCGGCATTATCATGTCGGGTCTGGTGTCCATCGTGGTAGGCCTTATTGTCAGTCGCTTCGGAATGGATGTCATTGAAAAAGTTCTTCCTGCGACAGTGACAGGTTCCATTGCGATGGTTATCGGTATTTCACTTGCAGGGACAGCAATCAGCCAGGCAGCAGGATTTGATTCTGCGACGGGCCTTTCCAATAATAACGCCTGGATAGCCGCTCTTGTTACTCTTCTTTCGACTATTATTTTCTCCGTATATCTTAAAGGGGTGTGGGGACAGCTTCCGATTCTATTCGGTATTTTATTGGGTTATATCGTAGCAATTCCGCTCGGTCTTGTCGATTTCAACGCGATCTGGACCGAAACCATTCTCACTGCTCCTCACTTTACTCTGCCGACACCCAACTGGTTTGCTGTTGCCGCAATTATGCCTATTGCCATTGCAACAATACCGGAGTCGACAGCCCATCTGTTCCAGCTTGATATCTATGTAAATAATCTTGCGAAGAAAAAAGGCAAGGGAGAATACAAAATCGCCAATAAACTGGGCCTTAACCTGGTCGGAGACGGTCTCGGCGATATCGTCGCATCGATGTTCGGCGGCCCTGCAGGAACTAATTACGGAGAGAATATTTCCACAATGGCTATTACCAAAAACTTCTCCGTAAAGGTTCTCGGCGTTGCTGCTGTCATGGCGATGGGCATGTCCTTCATTGAGCCGATCTCCAATGCAATTCGCTCGGTTCCTTCTTCTGTAATCAACGGAGCCTGCATCTTCCTGTTCGGCGTAATCGGTGCACAGGGTATTGCCATTATGATCAACAAAAAAGTTGATATGTTTGATGCCAGAAACCTTTCCGTTATATCTGCGATCCTTGTCGTTGGAATCGGCGGAAGCTATGTATTCCCGAACGGTATGATACCTTTCTTCGGACAGAAGCTTCCTGCCATTGCAACAGCAGCTGTCGTCGGTATTGTGCTGAATCTGATCCTTTCCATTGGCCGCAAGAAGGCGGCTGCGGAACAGGATGCATAATCTCAGGCAGGAGATTTGATTTGTCCGGTACACTAGGGTTTGCTCAGATATTGATGTAAATATAATCCGCCCCCTGCAGTCTTACGGGGGGCGGATTTTTTGATGTTTGAAAGGCTGAAGGAATATAAGATTCTGCACGGCATAATGGGTGGGAAGATCATGTTTTCTGAGAGATAAGGACTCAGCTTTCGCGCCGGATGACATACAGACTGGAACCAAAATCTCCAAGGAGCCTGGTCTGCGTATTATAATTGCTTCCGATAAACTGGTTGTTCAATTTGACGCCGGATAGAAGGAGATCCCCATAGCCCTCATATTCTTCCACACAGTCCGTCAGCGTGTAGAACTTGTTCAGAATATTGACCAGAAGTCCGTCCGGATGTATGTGAAAGGGAAGAATATGATTGATAAGTCCTCCAAAACGCTTCACATAGAGCGGCTGAGGGCGTGTACGGACTGTATACCTGGACTTTGCATCAAGCCCTGTAAGCGGAAGATAATCAAATCCCTCGGCTGCTTTGGACTGCGTCTGGAAAAATCCGGCTATCGATTCCTGTCCATCCTTTGCGACGGTCTGCCAATGCTGTTTATTTGCTTTTTGCGCATCAAGCCTGTAAAACCGGCCAAACTGCATCGTCTTCCGGTGATCCTTGTAGAAAGTGATCTGTTCCCTGATCTCGCGCTTTTCCATATGTGAAAGGTATTTCAGATCAAGCTCATACCCGAGGCACCCGAAGCTTGCTACGTTGAACCGGGTCGACAAAGGCGTGGCCCTCAAGGTCTGCTGATGCGGCGCACTCGATACATGGGCACCCATTGTGGACGGCGGGTATAGGTAGGAAAGACCCTTCTGGATTTCAAGCCTCTCTACCGGGTCCGTATCGTCCGAGGACCAGATCTGCGGAGAGAAACAAAGCATGCCGAGGTCAAAACGGTTGCCTCCGCTTGAACAGGTCTCCAGGAGAATGTGCGGCTGATCGCCGAAAATCCGCTGCAGGATATCGTACAGACCGATCATGTATCGATGGAAGAACTCACCCTGATTGGAAAGACAGGGTGAATACATGTCGCTGATATGCCGGTTCATATCCCATTTGACATAGGATATCTCTGCCTCCTGCAGAACGCCCCTTACCGATTCCACAATGTAATCGCGCACCGTGGGATTGCATAGGTCCAGCACGAGCTGGCTGCGCCCCAGTGAGGGCTCGCGGCCGGGAACCCGTACCGCAAATTCCGGATGGGCACGGAATAAGTCACTGTCAGGATTTACCATCTCCGGCTCAAACCAGAGACCGAACTTCATACCAAGGCGATTGATCTTTCGGGAGAATTCCGAAAGTCCGCCCGGGAGCTTTTTGCGGTTCACGGTATAATCACCCAGTCCCGCATGATCGTTATTTCTTTTTCCGAACCATCCGTCGTCAAGAACAAAAAGCTCGACACCGAGACGACGGGCCCTTTTTGCCAGCCGGAGAAGCTTGCCCTGGGTAAAGGAAAAGAAGTGTGCCTCCCAGTTGTTCAGAAGCACGGGCCGCTCCTTGTCTTTCCAATCACCCCGTACGATATGTTCATTGGTAAAGTCATGAAAATGACCGCTCATACCGTTGTAACCCTGATTGGAAAATGTCATGACGGACTCTGGAGTCTCAAAGCGTTCGCCCTCTGCAAGCGGCCACTCAAAACAATGCGGATTAATTCCGGTCATCACGCGGACCAGATCCTGATTGCTTAGTTCGATACCTTCATAATGGTTGCCGCTGTAGACAAGATTGAAACCGTATACCCTGCCGTAACTCTCCGAAGCACCCTGTTCTGCAAGAAGAAAGCCGGGGTTATGACGGTTGCCGGATGCTCCTGTTGTACTTTCGTTGACAAAAAGACCGTATTGCAGACGTCGGTCCTGGCGGTGAGCTTCCTTAATCCAACCGCCGTGAAACGTGACAAGAGAATAGCTGCGGTTGGGAAGGTCAATCATCATGCTCATAAGCTTGCGAATCACAAGCGGCTTTATACTATGGTTTTCAAGAACCACACGGCGTGTGATGACATCTGTCCGCGGGAAGACCGTATAATACATAAGAAGAGATACTTCGCCGGGACCATCCTCCATAATAATTTCAAGTGTCTGGCAATCTTCAGCTTCCCCGTATGAAGAGGGGAGTGTTGTCATTGGGATGCACCCGTCAACAATTCTGTATCCCTGATAGAGAAAATCAGTTACGAACGTACCGTCCGGCATCCTGATTTCTGAAGGGCTGTGACGGTAATCTCCTTTGCCGATGCCTGACCATTCAAGTGATAACGTATCAAGTGAATACAACTCATCGGCGGCGTCATAAGCAACGGTACTTCCGATCACTGCCGTATGCTTCAGAAGAATGGCATCAAGAGACTGATCCTTAAGGCTCTCACCGTAATGTATCGTCTCGAGATGGCCGTATTTTGTTACACGGAAGAGATAACTTGTATGTTCAGTGTCGAGCCGGAACGTCCCGTCCTGGTAAGAAATCATATATTCACCTCGTTTTTCAAAATAACAGCTTCATAGGGCAGCAGGATCCCGTCATACTCTGTCCGATTCGAACTTGCGATCAGTATGCCGCCAGAACCCGCGGCTTTCTGCCGTCTCGGAGAGAAACTCAACAGGACTGTCAGTTTTTCTCCGTTATATTCCCTTTCAAAGGAGAAGAGACGGTTAGTCCTTATGAGTGCATGGAATGTACCCTGCCTGAGCGTTTCGCTTCCGGCACGGACAGCAATCATTTTCTGATAAAAATTCCGGATGGAGGACGGATCTTTTTTCTGATCATCCGAATTGATTCTCCGGTAATTCTGATTGATGCCAAGCCACGGTGTTCCTGTTGTAAATCCGGCATTTTCAGAATTGTTCCACTGCATCGGAGTGCGGGAATTGTCCCTGCTTGATGCGTGGATTATATTCCAGCAAACGCTTTTCGGCAGATGCCAGCTCCTTAACTGTCGATATACATTGTGGGATTCGACATCTTTGATCTCCCCCATCGACTTGAAATCAAAGTTTGTCATTCCGATTTCCTGTCCCTGAAAAATATAGGGCGTACCGCGAAGCGAAAGAAGATAGACTGCCAGCATCCTGGCAGATTCCTTCCAATAGACTGTATCATCTCCGTAACGCGAGACACATCTCAACTGATCGTGGTTTTCCAGATAGTTTGCGTTCCATTCCAGTGCGCTTTGCCACTTGGAAATGGTCTTTACAAATCGGCCTGCACGGAAGCGCCGCTTGAGCCACTTGACAATATATTGATCAGACTCCATATGCTCAAAGGAGAAAACCATATCAAGCTCACGCCGGCTCTTATCGCATAGATCTTTTGCCATGGCAGGTGTGACAAAAACGGTCTCGCCTACTGTAAAACAATCATAGTGATCGAGTACATCCCGGCGCAGCCTCCGGAGGATTTCATGTGTGCCGTTCTGGGAAATATAGTATTCACTGCCTGTGAGGATCAGCTTCTTTTTGCCGTTCTCCAAAGAACTTTTGGAGAGAATATTAATGACATCACAACGAAATCCCGAGATTCCCCTGTCAAGCCAGAAACGCATAATATTCTCCACTTCTTCCAGGACGGCGGGATTTTCATAATTCAAATCAGGCTGTTTCCGGGAAAAAAGATGCAGATAGTATTCACCGCTCAAGTCGTCGTATTCCCAGCAGTTTTCGGCGAAAAAACTCGTCCAGTTATTAGGAAGTCCGCCATTGACCCCTGGGCGCCATATATAATAATCCCGGTAAGGACTCTTTGGATCACGGCTCTTGCGGAACCACTCATGCTCGGATGACGTATGGTTGATGACAAGATCCATGACAAGCTTAATATCAAGACGCGAAGCCTCGGCAATGAGGCGGTCCATATCATCCATGGTACCGAAATCCGGGTGAATCCGGCGGTAATCACTGATATCATAGCCGTTATCATCATTGGGGGAACTATAGACAGGGGAGAGCCAGATAATACCTATACCTAATTCCCTGAGCTCAGGCAAATGAGAAATGATTCCGGGGATATCCCCGATGCCGTCGCCGTTTGTATCCTGAAAACTACGGGGGTAGATCTGATATACAACCCGATCCTGCCACCAACTCGACATATATAGTCACCTCCGGTAGTAATGGTACAAAAAATAATATTACTTTATATTTTACTCTCGCCTCTTGAGAGGAACAACCGGTATTTGGAATCCGGGCTTCAATATCGGGAAAAATGTTTGCCTTTTTCTGTTTTCCTATTGTGTTTGTCTCGTCTAACTTGTATGATTAAATATGTTAGACAAGACAAACATATTGCCTGCTCGTTTTTGAGGCAGTGCGAGCGCAGGACATTAAATAGGGAGACATAAAGCTATGATGCTCAGTGAATTGGGAATTGGAAATAAGGCGAAAATTATTTCAGTCAATGGACAGGGCGTACTTCGAGACAGACTTCTGGATATGGGGCTTACGCCCCGTACATTAGTAATGATCCGTAAAGCAGCCCCGATGGGAGATCCGATTGAACTTACTCTGCGCAGTTATGAACTTACCCTTCGTATTGCTGATGCCAAAAACATTGAAGTCGAAAGGGTGGACTAAGCGATGATTTTTGCACTGGCCGGCAATCAGAATTCGGGAAAAACAACGCTCTTTAATCAACTCACCGGATCAAATCAGCACGTAGGCAATTTTCCGGGTGTAACAGTTGATAGAAAAGAAGGCACGATCCGCGGGCATAAGGATGTAACGGTAGTTGACCTGCCCGGCATATACTCGCTTTCCCCCTATTCAAATGAGGAAATAGTTACCCGCGACTATATTACAAAGGAACGCCCGGACGGCATAATTAATATAGTAGATGCAAGCAATATTGAACGCAATCTATATTTGAGTCTGCAACTGATTTCCCTGAATATTCCGGTTGTAATAGCCTTAAACATGATGGATGAAGTGAGGGCCAACGGCGGTACAATCAGAATTGAGCAGATTGCATCTGAACTGGGGGTTCCGGTTGTCCCGATATCAGCAAGTAAGAATGAGGGTGTTGAGGAACTTATCGAGGTTGCTATCCGGATGGTTGAGGAGAAGAAATATCCCCTGCGACTGGATTTCTGCTCCGGACCTGTTCACCGCACCATACACGCCATTACGCACCTTGTCGAAGATCATGCGGATCGGATCGGCATTTCCGCACGTTTTGCTGCGACCAAAATTGCGGAAGGGGATCAGCCGATCATAGAAGAACTGAAGCTTTCTGCCAACGAAATTGAGACGATTGAGCATACAGTCAAAGAAATGGAGACGGAGCTGGAAACAGACCGTAAATCAGCAATTGCCGACATGAGGTATTCCTTTATAGACAAGCTGGTTGCTGATACCGTTGTAAAACCGGAAGTCAGCAGGCAGCATCTGCGCAGTATAAATATTGACAACATTCTGACGCATAAATATCTTTCCATTCCGATATTTCTGGGAATCATGGCGTTGGTATTCTGGCTGACTTTCGGGGTCATAGGGAGTTTCTTCAGCAGCATTCTGGGTGACGGTGTTACCGCAGCAAGTGATGCGGTCCGATCCGGCCTGATATCTGCCGGAGTTAACCCTGTTGTGATTTCGCTTATTATTGACGGAGTTTTTGCCGGAGTCGGAAGTGTCCTTTCTTTTGTTCCTACAATTGTCGTACTTTTCTTTTTCCTTTCACTATTGGAAGACAGCGGCTATATGGCAAGAGTTGCCTTTGTAATGGATAAACTCCTGAGAAAAATCGGTCTATCCGGCAGGAGTTTTGTCCCCATGCTGATTGGTTTCGGGTGTTCCGTACCGGCTGTAATGGCTGCGCGGACACTATCGAGCGAACGTGACCGGAAAATGACGATACTTCTGGTCCCTTTTATGAGCTGCAGTGCCAAGCTTCCTATATACGGGGTTTTCTCTATGGCCTTTTTCCCTCATCATACGGCGCTTGTTATGATATCCCTGTATATACTGGGCATGTTCATTGCCATTATTACGGGGCTGGTTCTTAAAACAACAGTTTTCAAAGGAAAACCTGTGCCGTTTGTCATGGAGCTCCCGAATTATCGGTTTCCAAGCTTAAAAACGCTGATCCTTCTTTTGTGGAGCAAGGCAAAGGACTTTATAACCCGCGCATTTACTGTGATCTTTGTTGCATCCCTCATTATCTGGTTCCTTCAGACCTTTACTATCCGAATGAATGTTGCATCCCTTAGTTCTGATAGTATGCTGGCTTCCATCGGGCATTTCATTGCACCGGTTTTTGCTCCCTTAGGGTTTGCCGATTGGCGTGCATCAACAGCACTTCTGACAGGATTTGCCGCAAAAGAAGCTGTCATCAGCACCCTGGCGGTTCTTACCGGAGCCAGTACTGCCGTTCTTCCAGCAGCACTGACCACAATTTTTACACCGCTTGCAGCAGCATCTTTCCTGATATTTACACTGCTGTATACACCCTGCGTGGCGGCAATCAGCACAATCAGCCGCGAAATGCACAGCCGCTGGATCGCTGCGGGACTCGTCGTATATCAGACAGCGATTGCATGGGCCGCCGCCTTTGCTGTCTTTCAGGTCGGAGCCCTGTTTATAAATTAGTACTAAGGAATTAATTGCAAAAATGAAAACAAGTTAACCCTGTGAAACAGGATCCCACTTGAAGCCCAGAACATCTTCAACAAAAACTCTGGATATCTCCGGGTCATATTGTCGACCCGCACAGCGATTGATTTCTTCAGCTGCTTTCTCTATGGTCCATGTCTCACGATACGTCCGTGCACTTGTCATCGCATCAAAGCTATCGGCGATGCAGATGATCCGGGCAAACATAGGTATTGATTCTCCTACAAGTCCCTTGGGGTAACCTGATCCGTCCCACTTTTCGTGATGGGAGAGGATCGCCTCCGCTATCTCCGAGATTTCATAGGATGAACGTATAATGCGGCACCCGATTTCCGGGTGCTGCCGTATTGCATCAAATTCAAGTTCTGTAAGCTTCCCCGGTTTGTTCAGAATACCTTCCTCGATGGCTATCTTTCCGATGTCATGAAGGAAACCGACCAGATTCAATGTGTTTACATCAATGTCGGACATATGAAGAGCAATTCCAATCTTCCGGCAAATTTCACCGACACGCTTGGAATGGGCTTCTTCCCGCGGATTTTTCTCGTGCAGGGTATTCATTATCGTTTTTATAGTCTGGCTTCTCATACTCTTACTTTCGATGATCTTGTTGTTGAACATGAAATCCTCGGCGTTCTTAATCTCGCCCTGTATATCGGCATCGGCATCTGCTTTTGTTGCCCATCCAAAAGAAATATCTACGATGATAGAGTTAACATTCATGGCGGAGCCCAGGCTTTTAGCCTTTTCTGCTATTATTCTGGCTTGCTCAAGGTTGGTCCTCGGCAACAGGATAATGAATTCATCACCGCCCCATCTAGCGACAATATCCTCCGGGCGGCAGGCATTTGAAATGGCCTCTGCCGCAAGTTTGAGCAATTCGTCTCCAGTCCGGTGCCCAAAGGCATCATTAACAAGCTTTAATCCGTTCAAATCACCAATAATGATGGAAATGGGAAGATTGGACGCTTTATCAATCCGGTACAAAGATTCTTCATAGTATCTGCGGTTATAAAGACCCGTTAAATTATCATGATAACTGAGATATTGGTTCTTCTCCTGCGCCCGCTTGAGCGCGGTAATATTCAGAACAAAGCATGTCAGTCCAATGACTGATCTGTCTTTTGCAAGGATCGGTGAGTAATAATTCTGCCAGTATGTGCGGGGGCTTTTTTCATTGACGAAATCTTCTACATATGTAAAATACTCACCTGACAGGGCCCGGTCCACATTCTCTTTTGTCCTCGCTAAATCTTCCGGCGCATGGATGATATCCATTATGTTTTCGCCAATCCGTATTTCATGCTGCCAGAGCCGCAGCATGGAGTATTTGTACCTGTTATTGAAGGCAGTATAGGCATAGTTCCTGTCGATGGAAAAGACCATAATTTCCGGAGAACTTTCCAGAATTGCCGTAAAAAGCGTATTTGCATTCTCAAGTTCCACATTGATCTGTGCAATCCTGTCTTTAGAATCGATAACTTTCTTGATTTTTAAATATATCAGCCGGAAAAGGATTCCTGCCGTTATAAAGACGTATAACCATCCTTTGATGATACTGATAAGAGTTATAGTCTCCTGGTCACTGACCAGTGCGGTAACAATTTTATCAGACATGATAATCCACAGCGAACCGATCAAAAAATAAATAAGGGTAATTTTAAGTGCCTGCATCCAGGCCTTCTCTTTGTCAAACCGATAAGTTCTTAATAGAGAGGCAAATAAATGATCTTGTTTTTTTTGATCGGGAATATTTTTATTCAGATCTTTCAAAATAGATCAGCCTCCTTTGCAGCCTGCTATGTTGCACTAATCAAATTATATTGTATATCAGTCTGTTTTTCAGCATTTTTATAAAATAAAGAATCTGTAAAACCGTCTGTCCTTTTTGAAATACCGTGATAATAAATAGATGCAAATGATATAATATGTTAAATATTGAAGGCCTGAAAATGGAGGACTGTCGTATGAGAATTACATTCATGGGTGCAGCTGAAACGGTTACCGGTTCCTGTTATCTTGTTGAGACAGAACAGACATCATTTCTCGTTGACTGCGGAATGCATCAGGGACGGGAAGCCGAAACTCGACTGAACCATGTTCCGTTTCCTTTTGATGTTAACCAGATAGATTTTATGCTTCTCACTCATGCCCATATAGATCACAGCGGGCGAATACCAAAGCTATTTGTTGACGGATTTGATAAAGATATATATACAACCAAGGCAACAGCCGAACTTCTGGCAATTATGCTGCCGGATTCGGGCCACATTCAGGAAATGGAGTATGAGTGGCAGAGCCGTAAGAATACCAGGGCTGACAAACCGGCAGAGGAGCCGCTTTACACGATGCAGGACGGCATTGATGCATGCAGACTTTTTAAAAGGGTGCTGTATGACACAGAATTCAGGCCTGCACCTGATGTTCGCGTGATTATGCGCGATGCAGGGCATATTCTAGGGTCAGCAATCCTGGAGATCTGGATTACCGAAGACAACGGCAGCGGTAAAGAAGAAACGAAGATTGTCTTTTCCGGTGATCTCGGGAATAAAGGGGTGCCAATCATGAGAGATCCTGCCATTATTGACGGCACGGATTATCTGGTGATCGAATCAACATACGGCGATCGTCTCCATGAGAATTCAGTCAATAAAGTTGAAAAGTTTGTAAAAATTATCAATGAAACCATTGCGGGCGGCGGCAATGTTGTTATTCCTTCTTTTGCTATCGGACGCACGCAGGAGATTATCTACGAACTCAACAGGGAAGAAGAAAAATATAAAGACGAGCGGTCGGCTTTCATGCGGACACCGGTCTATGTTGACAGTCCTATGGCAACCAATGCTACACGCGTATTCCGCGAGAACGAAGATTGTTTTGATGAGGAGGCGCGTCAATACATTTCAAATGGTGATAATCCCCTGGATTTTCCCAACCTGCATTTCACGGCAAGTGCGGAAGAATCCAAGGCACTTAATATGAGCCAGGAAAGTAAAATAATTATATCTGCAAGCGGCATGTGCGATGCAGGACGAATCAAGCACCATCTTAAGCATAATCTCTGGCGTAAGGATTCCTCTGTTATCTTTGTCGGGTATCAGGCTGCCGGAACACTTGGACGCAAGTTGGTTGACGGAGCCGATAAAGTCAGGATTTTTAATGAGGAAATTGCTGTAAAAGCCCGGATAGAGGTCATTGAAGGTTTCTCCGGACATGCGGACAGGGACGGTCTGCTGGACTGGATCGGTGCGATGCAGGAAAAACCGGTTAAAATTATGCTCGTTCACGGTGAGCCGGAAGTTATTGCCCGCTTTGCCGGATCCATCGATGAAAAGTTCGGGATTGAGACGCATATTGCAAAGCTGGATGAGACTGTAATACTCGGCGGTCAGGTCACGCGTCGGGCTGCGGTGTCTGCAACGCGCAAGATAATGGACGCTGAGCCTCTTATCACCGTTCTGGATTCTTCTGTTGATGATCTGGAGAGAACACTTAAGATTTTGACCGGGCAATGTAAGGCGGAACTTGAGACAGCGGAAACGCCGTCCGACCGCGCCAGCATTCTCGCCAGGTACAAAGTAATCCTGCAAAAAGAGACGGATAAGCTTTTTGAAAAAATCCACTGATCCCGATTCAGAAAAATTAACTGCATGTATTTCGCAGCCCACCCGATAAGGGAACCCGCTTATCAGGCGGGTTCCCTTATATATTCATATCATATCCCCACATGCAGGCATTCAGTAAAGTAATTACTTGCCGGTTTTAACGCACACTACAGTTCGGAATGCTATAATATTTTAAATTATTATAAATGAAGAAGGTCGAATAAATGGATAATACCGATTCGAAAAGAATAAAAGTGGAAAAGGACGGCCCCTACATTGTTTCCGGACATGTGGGATTGACTGAACAAATTATCAATAGTAATAATGATGACTATAAAATGATACCCGGACGTGTTTTTCCAGTCGGAGAGTCGTATGCCTTATGCCGGTGCGGGCAGTCAAAGAACATGCCTTTCTGTGACGGATCGCATGTGCATAACCATTTCAACGGTACGGAAACCGCTTCAAGAAAGCCATTTCGTGAACGCGCATTGATACTTAAAGGACCGGATCTGCTACTGGCCGACGTCGAGGAGTACTGTTCGTTTTCGAGATTTTGTCATACAGTCGAGGGAAATGCATGGGAACTGACAGAGGATTCCAATAATCCGATCGCAAGGGGAAATGCAGTCAAGGCTGCCTCAGAATGTCCTGCCGGGAGACTTGTCGCATACGATAAGCAGACAAAAGAACCGATCGAAATACATTATGAACCTTCCATAGCAGTCATACAGGACCCGCAGAGAGGCGTCAGCGGACCGCTGTGGGTGAGAGGCGGGATTCCGATTGAATCAGCAGACGGCGAAACATATGAAGTCAGAAACCGTGTTACTCTCTGCCGCTGCGGAAAATCTGCAAATAAGCCTTACTGCGATGCAGCGCATGTATCGGTAAGGTTCAGAAACAAGTAATTATATATTTTGATAACATTATAAATGCCGGCAGCTCACGCACCAAACCCCACATGTCGCTCGGGGCCTTTTGTGTGAGTTGCCGGCATTTGCGTCTTCCCGGATTCCTGGAACTATCTTCCGAAAATCTGTCTGAGACTCTCGTCGATGACGGCGGCATTTCCCAGGGAATCCTCCCAGGAAATCAGCGGATTTTCTTCGCCGAGGATAACCCGGTTGAACTGTTCAATTTCGAGCATATAATTATCAGGACAATCCACTTTAACTTCATCCGTCTTGTCACCGGCTGTAACCAAAATTCGGGTAACGCCTTTGGAATTGAATTCATTTGGAACGATAAGTGTACCTTTGTCACCAATTACTTTATACTGGCACGAGGGTGATATCGCCAAGCTGCAAAATGCAAAGGCCTCGAGGTCATCTTTGAACTCCATCAGAAGACTGCTCGCTTCATCGACACCGTGTTTAACGGATACTTTGCCGAGTGCACTTATTTTCAATGGTTCCGAGCCTGCAAGAAACCGGATCAGATTCAGATTATAGCATCCAACGTCATAGGTTGCTCCGCCGTATAAAGCCTGGGAGAACCTGACATCCTGCTCATTTTCCAGATTGTAGCCATATTGGGATTCGATGAATTTAATATTCCCCAGTACCCCGGAATCAACGATTTCTTTTGCTTTCCTGGTTAACGGACTCTGGCGATAAGCGAAAGCTTCCATTAAAAAGACTTCGTTTGCATCACATGCTGCCTGCATCTGTTTTACCTGTAATCTGGACACTCCAAGCGGTTTTTCGCAGAGGATGTGCTTCTTTTTTGCTGCGGCTTTGAGCACCCATTCAAAATGAAGTCCATTGGGAAGAGGAATATAGACAGCTTCAACTTTTGGATCTTCAAGAAGTTCTTCATAACTTGTATAAGCAACTTCCGGTTTGAATTTCTCGGTGAAATGTTTCAGCTTGTCCCCGTTGCTTCTGCTTGCAATGGCATATAGATTGGCACCGGAGGCCTGGAGCAGTCCCGGAATAACTCTGCCTTCAGCAATGCCTGCACAGCCAAGAATTCCCCAATTAATGATTCTTTTTTCCATATTACTATCCTCCTTGTACATCCTTAGTATACAGCTTAAACGGGGAAAAAATAAACTGGATAACTGCAGAGTATTCTTTTGTGAAGGAGTACATGAGTATGTAAACATAATAATTATTCTCTTCATGGTGAAATGCTGGATATATAAATAAAAAAGGAATACAATGGAATGAATATAAGAAAAAAATCAAAACAAAATGGTGCAGAAAATATAAATGAGTATTTGCAACATATCAAAGAGTATATTCAATTTCGAAAGGGGAAATTATTATGGAATCAATTTATAAAACAACTGCAGTCTCAACAGGCGGGCGCGATGGTAAGGTTAATGTTGAAAACAGCCCGCTTCAATTTGAAATGGCACTTCCAAGTGAGCTTGGCGGAGCCAAAGAAAGCGGAGCCAATCCTGAACAGCTATTTGCAGCAGGGTATTCGACATGTTTTGGGAGTGCCATGCAGCACGCCCTGCGCTCGCAGAAAGTACACACGAGCGTGCCCGTAATACACCTGACCGTTGGCATCGGTAATGCCGCAGGCGGCGGATTTCAGCTTGCTGTAGAAATCACCGCGGTATTCAAGGGTATTGATCAGACTACCGCAGACTCACTTATGAAAGAAGCGCATGATGTCTGCCCCTATTCCAGAGCTACCAGGGGAAATATTGACGTGACACTGAAGACAATTATTGAGTAAATCCATGAAGAGAAGCACAGCAAAATGAGATGCTGCTAATTATTGCTTCCTCGGCAATGAATTTTAAATCAGAACAACCGGCAGTTCCCTCCTTTACCAAGGAATACAGGAGGAGGGAGCTGTCGATTGTTATATACATTCTGCTTCTTCAACGTAATTATCATCAATGTATTTATTGATAGCCGAAAATAATTTCGCACTCAGTGCAAAGGAACTCTTGTCATACACAACCAGATATACAAGCATTTCGTGATGAAGCAGATAGCTTCCTATTGCCGAAACTGCAATCTGGATAGCCTGGTCTTTGGGATATCCGTAAATACCGGAAGAGATCAGAGGAAAGGCAACCGAGGTACATTTGTTCCGGGCTGCAAGTTCAAGGGAATGAGTATAGCAGTCGGATAATTGCTTTGCCTGTATCTGATTTCCTTGCCGCCAGACGGGTCCGACTGTATGGATTACATATTTGGACGGAAGGTCATAACCTTCCGTCAGTACAGCTTCTCCGATATTGCATCTGCCTATTTTATCACAGGCAGCCTGCATTTTTCCGGCTCCTGCAGCAGAGAAAATGGCGCCGCACACGCCGCCGCCCATTTGAAGGGCAGAGTTCGCGGCATTGACAATAGCATCCACAGACATTGCAGTAATATCATTTCTTATCATTTCCAGCGGCATTGGATGTCTCCTCACTTATCGTAATGGCATTATTTCGT
>Ga0209429_10001371_pt1 | contig 15129 bp, 13 predicted proteins | sample BarGraNGADG00212_3_FD_184493 | JGI IMG/M metagenome (GOLD analysis project Ga0209429, IMG submission 184493) | Arctic peat soil microbial communities from Barrow, Alaska - Barrow Graham LP Ref core NGADG0004-212 (SPAdes) (version 2) | ecosystem: Environmental > Terrestrial > Soil > Wetlands >... | reverse complement strand
ATCAGCAGCACCAGAATCCCGGCGGGTATGATCAAATTTTTCCAAGTCTTCATGCTTATTCCCTTCAGTGCTTACATGTTTTTACGTTTTTTGTAAATGACAACGCCAATAATAATGAATGTCATTGGAAGAACTACTATAAGTACTATTGACCAGATGCCCTGCGTATTAGCTGTCGGAGCAGAAGTAAAAGTGTAATTGGGTACCTGCTTCACTTCAACCTGTACGGTATTTGCCGTTCCTGTTAGTTTGAGTGCAATAGAGCTGAAGAAGGCTACATTCTGGTCATTCAAAGAGTATTGGCCGATGTATTCATCGCTTGTAAGATACGTTGTTCCGATGACAACTGCTTCGCTCTTTGCCTTTCCTCCTGCATTTGCAGAATACATTGCAATATTCTGTACACCGGCGGCTCCTGTCTGTGTCGAATCTCCGTTGGCCTCAAGTAATGCCGAAGCTGACGATGTAATTACCGGCTCCGTCGCAATATACGACTTCGGGTTATCAAATACTGAGATTGCACGCATATCAGCAAGTAGAAGTGCCTTACTGTACGCTGCAGGTGCAAATGTTCCGACTGGAACATCCGCATAACCCATATAACCGCTGGTCGCCTGAATCCGGTATTTCATATCATTTTCACTGATACGGGAATTTGAAATATTAAGGTTCATTGTATGAAGGACTTCATTCAGATTCGGGAAAGTCAGATTCGCACTTTCATATCCGGATATTACGATCAGTTTCCCGCCTTTACCCAAATAGTCGGTAAGAAGGGAAATGTCGGAAGTTGAAACATCTTCCAGAGGATCGTCAATAATCAACAGTGAGCAATCGTCCGGAATTGCGGTAATTTCAACTGTGGAAATATCCGCAACTTCCATTCCGTTATTGGACAGGAGCGTGTTGAGCTGAACATGGGTTGACTCCTTGTGATTGGTAGTAAAGTATACTTTCGTAATTACATCGGAAGTAACAGCAGAAATGGCACCGGTAAAATTGTATTCTACATTATTGGAAGTCGCAACATAGGAGCCGGTTTTATAATAAGTCTGCTCATCATACGTGAAGCAGTCAGATGGATTGATCAACTTAATTTTGTCACCGCATTTGACCACAAATGATCCTGCTGTAGGCGAAATTGTGTTATTGGGATCAAGTTCCGTGATAATCGAAGGATACTTGACAGGATCAACATACCGGACAGTTATATGGCCATTCGACTTGGCAGCATAGTCATTAAGAACAGGTACAAAATCCGCATAGTTCTTCTCTGCGTCTTTTGTCAGTTCAAAAAGGCCTACAATTTCGACATCCTTATTCATCTTCGATACGATTCCTTTGGAGACATCGCTGATTGAATTGACTTGCATACTCGACAAATCCCAGCTCAGTTTCCCGCTGAAAATGGAATCAAAGAGTAAATTTACCACTAATAGAATGGCAATGATAAAAATCACAGAACCGATGGAAAAGAATCGCAGGGATTTGGCACGTTTATCCACACTTTTTTTCTTTTTTTCTTTACCTTTATCACCTTGTGACAATTCGTCCAAGTTTTTATTAATATGACTCATGAAATAACCTCCCTATATTCATACAAGATGAAATCAGCCCTGACTCCAGCGTCTTTTCTCCAGGATTCTATACGTAAGAAACAGGAAAAGTGCAATCAGACTTATGCAGAACAAAAGCGGGCTAAGCGACAGAATTCCCTGACTAAAAGAACTAGTCCGCGAAGCTGGATCCATCCAATTAATCGCACCGGCAAGGTTCTCCCCTGCTTTGTAAATTGATTCTGATGACAAGCTCAGGGGATTGAATACGCTAATGATGCTTACAAAAATTCCCTGGAGGGAAGATGCAATCACTTGCAAAAGCATGGTAAATATTATCATAGCTGAGCTGAATACTGCTGCAATAATTTGGTTTTCGGTAAAAGCAGATGCCATGACGCCAATGGAAATATACAACGCCCCGATTAGAATAAAAGAAATATATGATCCGAGAGTAGAAGCATTGATTAATCCGCCCATGGATAAAACCAAAATGACATGAAGGAATGTACTTAAAAGCATTAAAATCAAGAGGGACACAGCTGCTAAATATTTCCCGAGTACCGCTTTATAAAGCGGTACAGTTGAAGTATAAAGAAGAACTTCGGTACCGTTTTTCTTTTCTTCTGAAAAGAGACGCATAGTAATAAGTGGAATAACAATCAAAAAGAATAACTGAATCAGACCTAACTCGTCGCTTATATTGACAGCGCTTTGGGAGGACATTGAAAAGCTAAAATAAAAACCGCCAAGGACCGCATAAAGCGCCATCGCAACCCAACCAATTGGAGACCGGAAATAGGACGCAAGTTCACGTTTATATATTGCTAACATTCTGATTACCTCCGCTTCTTCTCATCTGAAGATGTTACACTCAGGAAAATTTCTTCAAGAGTCGGATCGAGAGATTTGAACTCAAGTATCGGCCAGGAATGCGAGGCCATTGTGAAAAAAATTGATTTCCTGACATCTATCTTGGGATCAATTGTAATTTCGATACTTTGAATATTATCTTTTTCCCTGATGGACGCTACACCTTTTACGCCGGGCAAAGTGCGGATCTTGCTTGCCGCATCTTTATAAGGACCCTCGAAGGTCAGAGCAAGCTTGGAAGTATCGGCAAGCTTGTGGGATAAGGCATCCGGAGTATCAATTGCAACGATTTTACCGTTGCTGATAATAACAACACGGTCACACACTGCCTGGACCTCGGGCAGGATATGCGAACTGAGAATTACCGTGTGGTTCTTACTCAGTGTCTTAATGAGATTGCGGATATCAATAATCTGCTTTGGGTCCAGACCAACCGTAGGCTCATCAAGAACAAGCACTTCAGGATTTCCGATCATTGCCTGTGCTATACCTACGCGCTGCTTATATCCTTTGGAAAGGTTGTGAATAACGCGGTCCGATACATCAGCAATCCGCACCAGACGCATGATCTCAGCCATCTGACGGATACGGTCGGCCTTCGGCACGCCTTTTAACTCGCTGATGAATTTCAGGTATTCCAGTACCGTCATATCCAGATAAAGAGGCGGCTGCTCAGGAAGATATCCAATTGCTTTTTTGGCAAGTGCCGGCTCTTCAAGGATATCATGCCCGTTGATAGTGACTTTGCCGGATGTTGCTGACAAATATCCGGTAAGAATATTCATCGTTGTCGTTTTCCCGGCACCGTTTGGACCGAGAAACCCAAGAATTTCCCCTTTTTCTACAGTGAAAGAAATATGGTCAACTGCTTTTTTGTCACCATAATATTTCACAAGATTAGAAATCTCAATCATGACTGACCCTCCTTAGTAACCCCGCAATCAAGTGTGCGCGAAAGAAATTATAACCCAAATTCTACCAACAAGAAAGCAAATACTATGAGAAAAACACTGAAAACAACCCATCCTTTGGAACATTTGACTAAATACCGAAGATTTGCCGCAAAAATACTCTATCCATGTCCCTATTTCAAGCAAATCGTTTCGTCTTTGTATAAAACCGCAGAAAACGCAAGCCTGTCCCCACCTGTTACATATCCGTCGACATGCAGTTTCTGATTCCCTTCATCTTCGTAAAATAGTACGACTTTTTCACCAAAATGAATTTCGGAATTGTAGTTAATGTCAATTCCTAAAATATCTCCCTGATCCAGGGAATGGTTGTGTGCAGCATCCATACACCAGGCGATATATCTGGTGTTATTAACATGAAGGTTCCTGTCAATTTCACTGAAATCTGCAAATTTAATAATCGTATTCTCCCGGGATAGATTTGCCGCCATCCACGCATTATCAGCTTTGGGATTGATTTTCGGCGGATCAGATGCCATTGCCTTCAATGGATCTGATGCAATCTTAGCCAGTTTCATGATAGCTGCCGGTCTGACAGGTCTGTGTGTTGTCTTGTTGGCAAGAATCCAGATGGAGGATCCCGCGCCGATTTTGGCTCCTGTTCCGTCAAAGAATATAAAGTCCCTAAGAAAATAGATCCTGTCGGCCCCTCTCGACCATGTTTCAATGGAAATCTTTTCCTGCCAGGATGGACGTCTTGTCATTCGAACGGATACCCGAAGAAGAAGCCAGCATGTGTCAAGCTGATCGAGCACCTCAGATCCCCACCCATATACATCTGCATTAAGCGAAGCTGCTTCCTGCATCATGGAAAATATCGAATGCATCTGGACCTGGTCTTTGTAATCCGTATCTGTACCATGGATGTCATATGTATATTTGCTGTGGACACTCAGATGAGGCGATTCCTGATCCATGTGCCCGGACTGTGAATCGCTGTTATGATTGCTAATTGCCACTATATTGATTGTCCTTTCCAATTATTGTCCGGCTTATCAGGACTTACCCGTGCCGCCTCCTGTCATCTTCTCAGCTCCGCGCAAGCTCTTGCGCCCGGCAACAAGAATAACAAAAGCGATTATGAACAGCGCCGAAACACTTAAGATGCCCTGTGCCGAGCTTCCCGTGAGTCCTGCTATCAGACTGTACAAAAATGTACCGACAACGGTTGCGAATTTGCCGAAAATATCGAAGAATCCAAAAAATTCATTGGATCTCTCCGGCGGAATCAGTTTACCATAGTATGAACGCGATATTGCCTGAATGCCTCCCTGAACGGTTCCGACCAGGACGGCCATGATCCAGAACAATGTCTGTGAAGTTGATTTTGCTGCCAGATACACATCCCCTTTTGCCGAATCCAAAACAACTGCATGTTCTATTGTGTACCCCATATAGAAACCAACCAGACAAATGAAGGCATACATGCATACAGCAAAAAGAATCATTCGAAGGGAACCGAACTTCTGGGATAGTTTGCCAAACAGAATAGAACAGGGTACGGCTACTATCTGTGTAACAAGAAGCGCAAGAATCATCCCGGTCCTGTCCAGTCCAAGAGTGGATCCATATGCTGTAGCCATATGGATTACCGTATTTACACCGTCTATATAGAAGAAATAAGCAAGAACAAATACAAAGATTGCCTTATTGGCGAAGATCTCGACTGCAGTATTCTTTACATTTTTCAAGGTGGTTGCAATAAGCCGCTTTGGCGGAATCTCAACATAGTGCTTTTGATGAACATTTTTCAGTATAGGGATGCTGAACAAACCCCACCACAATGATGTGATAACAACAGCAATTTTAACTGCCAGGACTCCATTTGCCGTACCAAAAGGGGAAATAATAATGGCAATGGAAATAAGGAACGGAATCGTACTTCCCCCCAAATAGCCCATTGCATATCCATAGGAAGAAACCTTGTCCATTCGATCTTCTGTTGTTACATCAGTCAGGAATGAATCATAGAAAAGATTGCCGCCTGTAAACCCTATATATGAAATAACATATCCTACAAGCATGAGTTTCCAGTTGTCCGTTGCCGCCATCATGAGTGTAAAAACGACTCCGATAAACATAAACACGGTCAAAAGCTTCTTCTTCATTCCTTTATAATCGCCGACTGCGCCTAAAAAAGGCGCAAGAAGCGCGACTATCAGTGTGGCGGCTGATGTTCCGTACCCCCACATCTGGTCGCCTGGAACCCCCTGTGCGGCACATACGCTTGAAAAATATATCGGGAAAATTGCCGCCATGATATTGGTTGCATAAACGGAATTGGCCCAGTCATAAAAAAGCCAGCTCCATTCCTGTTTGGTGAATTTCTTCTTTTTGACTGGATCTGCAGTGTTCAGACCTGATTGTCTTTGTGTCAAATTCCGGTAATTGCCTGATGTTTTCCCGTTCTTCTTTTCCATTGTGCGACCCCCAACTCTTATTTATGCAGACTGGAACTTGTGACGGCACATGATGAAATGAAAATACATCGCTGAACTACTTAAATGTGATAGAAGGCTCTCGGGTTGAACTTCTTGATTGAAGAAATGAAGCGTTCATCAGGCTCAAAAAGAACCAAAGTCGGAGGATTGCTTTTCGTAATAAAGTACCAGTCCGATTTGTTATCTTCCCCGGAACGAAGATCAAGGTGAAACAGATTTTTCTGGTTGAAGGTATCGCCTTTCAAGTCCGCAGCCGGAGCCACAACAGAAAAATCTTTGCAGCTTCCTTTGAAGATATTTGTCCTCTTTCGCTGGGCAATAATTTTGTCAATATTAAGTTCGTCATTTGTAATACTATACTCATATTCACAGCTCAATCCGGTAATCAGACGATATGCAAGATATCCGATACCAAAAGATACAAACGTCGAAATGTAAAAGAAATTCTGCTGCATGAGAATGGGGACTATAAACGAAATCAGAATTAATAATATTGCTGAAAGAATCAACGTTATAGTAAAAACTATTTCAACCCCGCGGCGCTTACGCTTTACAATTTTCTCAATGAATAAATCCTGCTGCATATTATATTAATCTCCCGTTGTTTCACTTGTGTTTTTTTAATCATATCTTATTTTAGGTTGAATAGGAAAGACATTTTATAAAAGACTGCAATTATTTACTCTTGTTTCACACTAAAAAAGGGACTCTGTCGATTAAACAGAGTCCCTTTAAAAAACGGGGTTTGAATTAATACATGCCGCCGCCCTGATTCTGCATCGGGGGTTCAGGCTGGGGAATATCGCAGACAACTGCTTCTGTTGTGAGCAGGATAGCTGAAATGGATGCTGCATTCTGCAGGGCAGAACGGGTAACTTTTGCAGGATCAACAATTCCGGCTTCAACCATATCGACATAGGTCTCACTCAATACGTCAAATCCATAACCGATAGGTCCTTTTTTGACGTTTTCACAGATAACACTGCCGTCAAGTCCTGCATTCGTTGCGATCTGGCGTACCGGCTCTTCAAGTGCCTTGGCGACTATACGGATACCAGTAAGAACATCACCCGAATAATTGGGGATCAGAGCAATAACATCGGAAAGGGCATTGATATAAGCCGTCCCGCCGCCCGGGACGATACCCTCTTCGACAGCAGCGCGTGTGGCTGCCAGGGCATCCTCAATACGAAGCTTCTTCTCTTTCATCTCTGTCTCGGTAGCAGCACCTACTTTGATAACTGCAACTCCGCCGGACAGCTTTGCAAGACGCTCCTGAAGCTTTTCTTTGTCGAATTCTGAAGTGGTTTCTTCGATCTGTGTACGGATCTGCGATACTCTGGACTTAATTTCCTTCTCATCGCCGGCACCATCAACAATAATAGTAACTTCTTTCTGAACTTTAACCTGATGTGCACGTCCGAGCTGCTCAAGGGTTGCTTCTTTCAATTCAAGGCCAAGATCTTCCGTGATAACCTGTCCGCCGGTAAGAACGGCAATATCCTGCAGCATTGATTTTCTGCGGTCGCCAAATCCAGGGGCTTTAACACCGACGCAGGTAAAAGTACCGCGCAGTTTATTTACAATAAGAGTAGCGAGTGCTTCTCCTTCGATATCTTCTGCAATAATCAGAAGCTTTTTGCCCTGCTGAACAACTTTTTCCAGAAGGGGAAGAATATCCTGTATATTATTGATCTTCTTATCCGTGATCAGAATGTAAGGATCGTCCAGAATAGCTTCCATCTTGTCCATATCCGTGCACATGTAAGAAGAAATATAACCGCGGTCGAACTGCATGCCTTCAACAACTTCAAGCTCGGTACCCATAGTCTTTGATTCTTCAACAGTAATAACACCATCAGCTGTTACCATCTCCATGGCCTTGGAAATGAGCTGTCCGACATAATCATCACCAGCGGAAATAGCGGCAACGCGGGCAATATCCTTTGAACCGTTTACGGGCTTTGCTTCGCGGGCAATTCCTTCAAGGGCGGCATCAACAGCCAAATTGATTCCTTTACGAAGAATCATCGGGTTAGCACCGGCTGCAAGATTCTTCATTCCTTCACGGATAATAGCCTGAGCCAGAAGCGTTGCTGTAGTTGTTCCGTCTCCGGCAACATCATTGGTCTTTGATGCAACTTCTCTTACAAGCTGGGCACCGGCATTTTCAAAACGATCTTCAAGTTCAATTTCTTTTGCAATAGTTACTCCGTCATTGGTTATAATGGGCGCACCGTATTTTTTGTCAAGAACTACATTTCTGCCTTTAGGTCCAAGTGTAATCTTAACTGTATCCGCAACTTTATTAACGCCGATTTCAAGGGCACGGCGAGCGTCTTCGGAATGTTTTAATTCCTTTGCCATTTGAATTTACCTCCATAAAATCTGTTTTAGTCAAAATTGAAAATAGTACAAATTAGTCTACGATCGCTAAAATGTCACTCTGGCGAAGAATAGTGTATTCTACATTGTCGATCTTTACTTCTGTTCCGGCATATTTGCTGATTAAGACTTTGTCGCCGACAGAAACCTGCATTGTTACTTCTTTTCCGTCAACAAGACCGCCCGGACCTACCGCAACAATTTCTGCAACCTGTGGTTTTTCTTTTGCAGTACCAGGAAGTACAATGCCGCTTTTTGTTGTCTCAACGGCTTCCAGCATTTTAATTACAACTCTGTCGCTAAGTGGTTTGATCATCATATAGAACCTCCCTTTATCATATCTATTCATTTGTTCTTTAGCACTCTGTCGTTGTGAGTGCTAAAGGCAATCACTAATATAGGGCTTTTTTTTGCACATGTCAAGACATGCAGCAGTATGAAAGCCGAAACAAAATAAAAACAATAAATAAATTCAACTGCTGATGTTAATTCCCGCCGGTCTGCGTATCGTCTTTGGACGCTGTCGGTGAAGGGATTTCAGTGGGTGCTTTCGGAATAACGGGAACAGGATCAAACGGGAAAGTTTTACCATACATGTAGTCCTGAACCAATGGTATTAAGCCATTCCAATTAGGCCTTATACTCCACTCTCCTGAACGGAAATCCGAATATGTGCCTTCATTCGAATAACCGGCGGCAGGAATCTGTAAATACTGAAACTCAGCAGATTTGATTTTGGGCAGGTAGGTAAGTACATATCCTTCCAGTTCACTTTTTGTTATATTTGTTGACACTAATGAAAGTATTTTATCAAGCGCGTTTGCTTTGCTGAGAACGTCCAGGCCCATAAACTTGTGCATAAGACTTTGCAGTACTTCTACCTGTCTTTTGGACCGATCATAGTCACCGTTTCCAACATGGCGAATACGTGCATACGCAACTGCCTGTCTGCCGTCCAGCAAAACATCTCCTGTCGTTGTCAGCATATGTGAATCGGCAGGAGATCCAAAAACAGTATTTTGTTCTTTAACAAGATCGTTTAATCCGTATTGAGCGGATCTTTCATCTTCAGTTACGTTAACAACCACACCGCCTACGGCATCAACCACTTTTTCCATGTGATTCATGTCAACAAAAGCATACTGCTCCAGATTAACACGAAGGTGGTTTTCAATAACATGCATCAGCAGCGGAGGTCCTCCGTATGTCATGGCAGCGTTGATCTTCTGCGGATCCTTATATCCCGGAAAATATGCATATGAATCCCGCTGGATAGAAGTCAGCTTAATAGAATTATCGTTTTCATTGACTGTAAGAATCATAATTATGTCCGCCAGATTACCGGTCCCGTCTTTCGTATAAGTAGAGGAGCGGCTGTCAATTCCAATAAGAAGAATATTGTGAACTCCTTTTACGGCCGGCATCGACATAGTGGTCGTTTCCGTAGCCACATCGGATAGGGAAACAATGGAACCATCTTCATTTACCATTGACGGGTTCATATTTTTGGGGATTATGGTGATTTGATTCTCTAAATGATCTTTGTATAAAAATGCGCATATACCTGCCAGAATGACAAATACCAGCAGTCCAATTAGAATGCGCATAACAATCTGTTTGCCGGTAGTTTTTTGGGAGCGCTTCCCTTTTCTGGAATTCGGGTTCGGACGCATGGTCGTATTAGGATTCCCTGAAGAGTTCTGAGGCCTGGAACGTACCGGATTACCGCGGGGTGAAGAATTCTGCGGTCGTGAATGTACCGGATTGCCTCGGGATGAAGCGTTCTGCGTTCTATCTCCCTGCGGCATTCCCTGATTATTTGCGGCTGCCCTTTGCGGAGCCTGTCCCAAAGTACTTAAATTTGGTTGTCTGACGTCTGGTTTATGCTGTTTCATAACGCTTCTGTTCATCATTGAAAAATCAATGAATAAACAAGCCTCCTTCCTGCATTTAGCTGGATACTTCTACTCATATCCGTTTGGATTCTCACTTTGCCATCTCCATGCATCTATACACATTTCATTCAAATCACGGGTTGCTTTCCAGCCCAGTTCATTTTCAGCCTTCATTGTCCCCGCATAACAGACAGCAATGTCACCTTTGCGCCTTGGTCCAATTTCATAAGGTAAAGAATGGCCGACAATCTTTTCAAATGCGTGAAGTACCTCAAGAACGGAGTAACCTTTTCCGGTTCCAAGATTATATACCTGAACACCGGTATCAGAAACGCACTTCTTAACCGAAGCAACGTGTCCGTCTGCAAGATCCATCACATGAATATAATCCCTTACTCCGGTACCGTCAGGAGTCGGATAATCGTCGCCATGAATACTGAGTTTGTCAAGTTTGCCAACCGCCACCTGCGTAATATACGGCATAAGATTGTTCGGGAGGCCTCTGGGATCTTCTCCGATCCGCCCGGACGTATGGGCACCGACCGGATTGAAATAGCGAAGAAGCTGTATGGACCACGCCGGATCTGATGCCCACAGGTCGCGAAGAATCTGTTCATTCATCCATTTTGTCCACCCATATGGATTGGTACATACACCAAGGGGCGAATCTTCTGTGAACGGAACTTTATCTGAAATGCCGTATACTGTTGCCGACGAACTGAATACTATGTTTTTGACGTTATGCCTTTGCATAACACGGCACAGGGAAATTGTAGTATTCAAATTAGTGCGGTAATAATTCAGCGGAATGCGAACAGACTCTCCTACAGCTTTCTTCCCCGCAAAATGAATGACGCACTCAATCGAATGCCTTTTGAAAATCTTTTCAAGTTCAAGTTCATCTGAAACATCATATGGATAGAAAATAACTTTTTGTCCTGAAATTTCCTGAACTCTGGATATAACTTCAAACCTGCTGTTTGATAAATCGTCTGCGATAATCACTGAATATCCTGCTCTAATTAGTGAAATACATGTATGACTACCTATATAGCCAGCTCCGCCGGTTACAAGAATCTCGTGCATAATTGGAGTCCTCCAACTCGTTGAAATGTGTTCTGATATCATAAGTGCTTTCTTTTCAGCAAGTTATATTATACTCCAGTAAGAAAAAAAATAACAGACTGCAAATTCCCGGGGTATATCAGCCTACTTTATGACAATAGATTTTCACCGTATTTTAGAGATATGAAGTATAATGATGGTGTAATTTGATTTTTGGTAATTTTGTTTGATACAATTTACTCTATTATTCTGTATTTCGCCATGTAATGCAAAATAAATACCGGTTTCCCACATTTTTCACACAAAAACAAGTGCTGGATATTTTAGCATATAGTAAAGAGACAAATTCATATGACAAATGATCTAACGGAGGAATTCCATGAACAAATCAATATATGTTGCTGATGATGAATCCAATATCCGCAATCTGGTGCAGACATTTTTAGAGCGTGAAGGATACGATGTAACTACTTTTCCTGACGGGGAGTCACTCCTTCGATATTTTTCAACCAATCCGTCCGATCTTGTCATTCTTGATGTAATGATGCCCGGACGTGATGGATTCTTTATATGCAGTGATTTGCGAAAAATCAGTGATGTTCCCATTATCATGCTTACCGCAAGGGACAGTGATTCCGACTATATCGCCGGTCTTTCTTTAGGAAGCGATGATTATTTCACAAAACCTTTCAGTCCGATAAAGCTCGTAATGAAAGTCAAAGCTATTTTCCGGAGAGCGGAGACAGACAGCAAGAAGTCCGAGCATACTGATGAAAGTCTCCGGTTTGAAGATATTGCCATTATGACAAGAACAAAATCGGCAACCTGCGGCGAAGATGATCTTCAATTGACACCAAATGAGTTTTCCCTTCTCACATATCTGATAATTAATCAGGATCGTGCTGTATCACGTGCAGAACTGCTTGATCGAATCTGGGGATATGAGACAGAGGTTGAGACACGTGTTGCCGACGACACGGTAAAGCGTCTTCGCAAAAAATTGGCAAAGTCACATGTCGTTATAAAAACGGTCTGGGGGTATGGATTCCGCTTAAAGTCGCTTTCCGAGGAAGAAAATGAACCGGCTGCGGATAATATTTCCTCTTCACTGGAGTCTTAATATGATCAAAAAAAAGATTAGCTTACGGCTGCATATATTCTTATCTTTTCTGATAGTTTTCTTAATTTCTTTTGCTGTAATTATTTTTTCATTCACTATTGTTGTTGCCAACTATATTCAAAATGATTCGAATGATAAGCTTAAAATCACAGAAGATAAGGCTCGTATTTTGGCTGCGCAGAAAGTCGATGATCGTCCTGCACTCCCTGGACAGACAGACAACTCGGACATGATTAAAGAACGAATCATTGAATCACTGTCCGGAAGTTCTGACGTAAAAGTTGCTTTGATCAACTCGGATTACAGCATAGACCTGCCCTCTTTTTCAGGCACCGCCAATGAACTCGCCGTTACCAAGAGCGTAGCGTCACAATTGCAAACGGATAACAAGAACCTTGGTACCAACGCCGGCGTCGTTAAAATCGGCAAATTCTCCTATTACGTCTCCACATTTTTATTTGACGAAAGTAATTTCAGCAGGGGACTCTACACACCTCAATATCTTTTTTTATACCTGGACTCATCACCTTACCTTCAATTTGCTGAGAGTCTTTACGATATTCTTATTTTCATTCTGTTGACGGCTCTTGGACTTTCCCTTCTGGTATCCCTTGCAGTTTCGAACAGCATTATCCGATCCATTCGCAAACTCACTGATTTTGCGAGCAAAATCGGATCAGGAATATTCAAACGTCAGGACTTCAGTTTTTTTGACAGGGAACTGGATATTCTTGCTGCCGATATGAATGTTATGGCCGACAAACTCGACGCAACTGACAAGGAGCAGAAGACGTTTTTTCAGAATGCATCCCACGAGCTCAGGACGCCGCTCATGTCCATTCAGGGTTATGCGGAAGGAATACGTTATAAAGTCTTTGAAGACCAGGACAGCGCTGCTGATGTCATTATATCGGAATCACAGCGGCTTACCGGCATGGTAGAGAACCTCCTGTCAATATCCCGGATGGATACTGCATCTGCAGGAAGGGTTACAATACAGAAGAATGTTTTTGACCTGCGGGAGTTACTGGAATCGGTTGTCGAAAAAATGCGCGGTTCTGCACTTCTTTCACAGAAAAACATTTCTCTGCATTTTCCGGCAGATGCTGTTCATGTTTTCGGGAATGAAAACGACCTCTTCCGGGCTTTCGAAAACATTGTTTCGAACGGTCTGAGATATGCCCAAACATGTGTTGATCTTACCGTTACGCTGAAGTCATCTGATCAGGTAATTGTTTCCATATCTGATGACGGAAAAGGTATATCGGATGATTTGCTGCCGATTATTTTTGACCGGTTCAGCCACGGGGAAGACGGCAAGCACGGGATCGGTCTGGCACTTGTTAAAGCCATTATTTTGGAACACAAAGGAACGGTTACTGCAGCTAACCGCAAAGATAATGAATCCGGAGCCATTTTTGAAGTTAAGCTTAACGTTGTCTCCACTGAAAAAGCCTTCTGATTTTCTACAAATACTTTTTTAATGATTAATCACTTCGCTTATTTTACCCGCGTGTCGCTGATGCGACAGTAGAATCTGCTGATGAGCCTGCAAGCGTCGTTTCGGAGCCTGACACGGTTTGCCCGGAAGAAGGTGTCCCGGCATCCGTTGATACGCCAGGTGTAGGCTGAGCCTGTCCTGTGATCGATAGCGGTAAAAATCCGAGTGCCGGTACAAGAACATCTTCAATAGAGAATTCTACCTTACCGGGGGATTGAGGGACGATGTCATCAATTCCAAAAACAGTCCTGGCACTTGTGAGGGTAATAGCAAAAATGATAACAGCCACAATGACAAGCTGAAAAATCAAAAACAATGAGATACCGGATTTTTGGATCTGTCCAAGGATAGGATCAGCCCTCATGTTTGACTTGCTTGCCGATGATGTGAACATTTCCAGAATTCTATACAGTGTCGAATCAAGTCTATGATGAATTTCTGAGAGAATTGAGTTCTCCGTAAATTCATCCAAAGTACGGTTCGCAATATGCGCTGTATCAGAGATTGGATAATGGGATGCTAAAGTCTCTACACGTCTCTGCAGAATATCGCTGAATAAAAAAACAAGATCCTCGGCATCATCAGAATTACGTTGGTGATAGACTTCAAGGAAAGCTTCCGTCATTGCGTTTTCCGTACGGGTCGTATCATGGAGAATTTTGTAAGTGGATCTATAGGCAGGCGGCGCAAAAAGGCGAAAGAATTCGTCAATGTTTTCCCTTGTAAGAGGTTTTTCCCACATGCTCATCTGCGATTATCCCCCTCCCTCTCGTCCGGATTATTGGTATTGAATCGATTTTGACCATAAAGCCGATTCTCATTGTAAAACGGTGTTTCCTGTACGGGGTACTCTCCCTGATAATCATTTCCGGCAGGAGGACTTGTCATATCATTTTGCTGCGGAGGATTACCATAATCCGGGACTTCCTGATACTGGGCAAACGGGTCTTCCGGCCCGTTGTATGGCGGTTCCTGCGGCGAAGCAGGGCTATTTGGCCTGACGGGTGTGTAAAGAAGTGTAATCAATGGATAGGCAAACAGAAGCACCGCCATCACTAATGTGAAAAGCAAAAGAGACAGCCGAATATTTTCGAACAGGAAAATCACACCATAGCCGGCAGAACCAATAATAACTCCGCTTGCAAAACCACGTTCCAGTATTTCCCGTGCCAGGGCCTGTTTGTCTTCGCGGATCATATCTTTATAGAAATCCAATAAACGGAATTCATGCAGTCCTAATGCGGCACCCATCAATATTACCGTTATTACCAGAGTCTTCGCAGTCGGCATTAATGACAGAATAAGAAGACCGGTCACCTGGA
>Ga0209429_10001370_pt1 | contig 15143 bp, 7 predicted proteins | sample BarGraNGADG00212_3_FD_184493 | JGI IMG/M metagenome (GOLD analysis project Ga0209429, IMG submission 184493) | Arctic peat soil microbial communities from Barrow, Alaska - Barrow Graham LP Ref core NGADG0004-212 (SPAdes) (version 2) | ecosystem: Environmental > Terrestrial > Soil > Wetlands >... | reverse complement strand
ATGAATATCCTGTTTATATCCGGGAAGGAGCAATTGTGCCGATGGACATTAAACGTGATTATACCGGAATTGGAGATAGAAACTCAGAAGGATATTTAACTCTGCTGATCTATCCCGATGGAATAAATGAATTTACTGTTTATCACACGGATAAAAGTGGATATACATCAGTAATAGTTGAAGAAGATCCGGAAAAGATTAATATAACCCTGGGGAACGTGCATAAATCTCATATTCTGAAGATTAATATGCTTGTAAAACCAAAGAAAGTTGAACTGGATAATATGATGCTTATAGATTCGGTGAATTACAACTTCGATGCAAAACTAAACAAGCTGGTTATCAGAACCAACGATTATAAAACGGGGGCATATACAATTTATAAATAGATGTTTTGAAGTGTTGTTACCGCTTCTTTAGATTGAGAATCTCAATTGCATTGTAGTACAATATCATTTTTGCAATTCTTATGGCTTCATTTTTTGTAAAATTATTCAGCCTTCAATAACAACTTTTTATCATCAGCAACAAACATACGGGTACTCTGAGTATAATCATCGCCAAAAACTGCTTTGTATTTTAAATCGACATAAAATGCTTTATAACCTGATCCGGGATATTTGACCTCTGCAATAATTTCAGCTTTATTTGTTGGATTAAGGCTTATTTCTGACCATTTTTCATCTCTGAAATCCTGATCTTCAGATTCAGCGCTCCAAACAGTTGCATCGACTAATAATTCGGGAGTAGATTTGATTTTTAATGTAATGATTTTATTCTGTTCCGATATTGAATATTCACAGATCGGGTATTTTGAATCTGTTATTGTGGTCCCAAAAAATGCACCTAAAGTTGTAAATGCTTTTTCCCCGCCGCCAAGATTATGTGCAGCATTTGGAGTATAGCAGATATGATTATCACCCGGAATGCTGTCAATATAATTTTTTACGGCATCAACCGGCCAGTATGGATCATTTGTACCCATGAATAACATCTTTGGCATTGTCAATCTCTTCCTGTAAGAGTATGGATCAATCATTTCAACAAGTTCTTTACCTCCTTCTGTGCCAACCTGTTGAGCTATGCCCAAATTAACATAATCTCCAATTTCGACACTGTAGTCTCCCCATACTGTTTTCTGGTAATCAATATTTACAGGCATATTCAAAACATCAATTACCATCGGGCAGATTGCTTTTACACGGCTGTCACTGGCACCGGTTAGCCATGTTGTCCAGCCACGTTTTGAAGCCCCGGATACTACAAATTGATTTATCTTCCATTTGATCTCCTTTTTTGAAAATTTCTGCACAACATCCATCGCCTTTATTGCACTTTTTGTCATTGGGAACAATAATGGCCATGTAAAATCATGATCGTTGAGATAATTATGGAGTGTGTAAGAAATAAGTCCATCCTCAGTCAGATCGTCATACAAAGGCTGATTAGGCACCTGCCATAGAAGTGCGACAATTGCCATATTCGTTTTTGCCACATTGCTCAATGAAGTTGTCAAATCCTCATTCCATGCATGTATGTTTGGCTTTCCGTTTTTCAAACTGCCACCGGTGATAAACAACAGAGCTTCATCATACTTCAGAATATCCGGTACAATAAGGGTCAGTTCATGATTCCAGTCAATACCATGCCATTGCTGAGATGTGAACAAAATACGGTATAATGTAACACCTTCAGCCTTTGTTTTATCCTGAATTTCCCATTTAAATGACTTGTCAGATTTATGGAGATATGACTCAAGAGCAGTTTGAGGAGTGACAGGTTTCTGCGACCATGATAATAGAATTGCTACAGAAAATAAAAGACCTAAAACTTTAAATACTGGTTTTCTCATTTTTATAATAAATTAATAATGCACTGAATTCAAGTCACAAACGTAACTCTTTTATAAGTTAAATTTAGTAATAAGAATTTTACAGGAGGTAAAAATCCTGAATTTTTTCAGAGATTTTTATCTGGCCTTTGTTAAGTATTCCTGCTTAATTGGATTCACAGACTGCCTTTGAACGAACCCTGCCCGAATTAAAAAAGAAAACAGGCCAATATGACCTGTTCTCATTGCATTTTTGATTTTGACTTCAAAAAATGATATTATTCTATTGAAGTAACCACATTTTGGAGAATTCAGTATCGCCTTTATCCAGTCTGTCTATGGCAATCTGGTAGTTCGTAGCATTGTTGCTCATTTCAGTTTCAGGATACCTGAAACGTAAAGGGAATTGGTGAAGGCCATTGATTAATTCACCGTTATGGTCGATAGCCGGAAGTCCGGTTCTTCTCAGGTCCGAATAAGCTTCAACACCCATCAAAAATAGTCCCAGCCATTTTTGCAATCCAACCTTCGCCAATTTTTGGTTGTTTGTTCCGGTTGCAGGGAATTTAGCACTGTTATTGTTGAAATAGGTGGCAGGGAGCGTAGCACCCCATCTGTTGAGGGCTAAAGTAACTCCTTTCCTGTAATATGTCTCGGCATCTGCTGCCGGTATGTAACCCTTTACAGCTGCTTCTGCCAGCAAAAACTGAACTTCATCCGACTGCATCAGGCAAGCTTTCAGGAGTGGATTGGAGTTTTCATTAAGAAGTTTAGAGAACTTGGATATTTTATAGTTAAATATGGTAGTCGGGAAGTCATAACTTCCATTGGCAGCCAAAACATTTTCATACATACCTGCAGTATAACCTGCGTAAAGTGTCAGAGAATCTACAATGAAGCCGGAGGCAGCTTTAATTCCAGCTTTACTACGATCAATGTACTCATATGTGGAAGTATAGCTAAAACCGTTAGGATCAGTTGTATTTACACTGGTCCCATTCGCAGCAGGAACATTAGTCCATGGTTTTTCAACAGGAGCTACCCAAATTGTGAGTCTGGGGTCACTGAGCACTTTCAAGCTGTCAACTAATGTCTTACTGGGGCGGAATATCATGAAGTCGTCGCTATATCCCATGTAAGAATTCCCCATAGGCCAGTTGTAGGTTCTGTCGCCAGGCAGGTAAGGAATGGAGGCATTATCTGAAACTGCACTCATCAACGGAAGAGCTGCTACTTCAGCTATTTCAGCAGCCGCACCAGGTAAATTCTTACTGGCCCTCATCAATAACCTTAGGCGGAGAGAGTTGGCAAATTTGATCCATTTTGTTTTATCGCCTGCGTAAAGAATATCATAGGTCTTATCAATAACATCAGTTCCCATCGTCAATAATTGAGTGGCATCTTTCAGGTTTTGAATTAAAGCAGGATAAATGTCCTTTTGCTCATCGAATTTTGGGAAAAGAATTCCATCCTGACCACGCAGCCCTTCCGTATAATAGATGTCACCATACAAGTCAGTTGCAGTTGCCCAAAGTAAAGATTTAAAAATCAGAAAGATTCCTTCATAGCTTTTTAATCCACGGTTGTGCATATCATTAATAGATGCCTGAACCAATTTAATCGGACCTGTTATGCCATATAGATCACTTTTTGGTTTTGGGAAATTATTATAGATATTATCGTCCGAATTTCTGTTTCCCTGCATATACTGAACCGTAACACCAAGCGTCCTGTTACCGGCACCACCTTCTGACTGATAGGCGAAAGCAGATTGCTGTATGACAGAAGAAAGCAGCAGGTTGGGAGTTGCAGACTCTACTGCATCACGCTTTTGTAATAGCTCATTTTGTCTAAGCAGCTGTTTTTCACAGGATGTCAAAACAAAGAGCATTAGGAGTAATATTGTTAACTGTTTTTTCATAATTGCAATAATTTTTAGCATTAAAAATCAAACGATAATTTGAAACCATAGGATGCAATGGAAGGTAAGGCCTTCCCAACAATTCCCTGATTCTGCCCGATCCCTTCGAAAGCTGATTCCGGATCGACATATTTATCGGATTTATTCCACTGGAAAATATTTCTGCCGACAAACCCAACTACAATATTTTCAACTTTTAGTCGCGATGAGATGCTGGTTGGCAACGTGTAGTCAAAAGATATCTCTTTCACTTTGAAATTGGTTGCATCGCGGATAAGTGATTGTGGAAAACTCCAGTATTGTGCTCCTAAGATCAATCCAGGCAAACCATAGAAAGTTTCCAACGGATTTGCACCGTTAACAATATAATCGTTATCGTTATTAGGATCTCCTCCTGGTTTTAACCATACCCCCTGAAAGTAGCAGGCATCATTTATCGGAACAGGTGTTCCATAACTGGCATAGGTGGCTACTAAACTTGCCATTTGAGAATATGTCATATCACCCGGATTTGGCCAGGGTAAGCCACCTGTGGCAGCATCGCGGCCACCAACCGTGTAAGGATTTGGTCCATTTACCTTATCGCCGATAGTTAGTAATGAGTGACCATCGGTTACAGCACGACGTTCGATGTCGGAGATATATTGACCACCTTCACGAAGACTTCCGACGATTCCCAATCTAAAGTTTTTCCACTTTAGAGAAGAGGATACTCCCAGAATAAAATCGGGGTTGTAATTGCCAATTGATTTACGATCCTTCTCATCGGATGAATATTGCCATTGGCCAGTATTGTCCAGAACAGTCATTCCGGCATATTTGCTGGTGGAAGGCATTGTCTTGAATACATTGTGTGCCCACATCGTTCCAATTTTTTCACCAACAGCTAACCGGAGGTCGATATTAGGACCATTTCCATAGAAGGTCTGTCCGGTAGGAACATACGCTGGGGAAAGGGCTGTGATTTTAGAATCAACTTTACTGAAGTTAAAACCAATATCCCAGTTCCAATCTCTGGTACGCACCGGTACTAAATTAAGTGAGACTTCATAACCATTTGCTTCAACAGTTCCAACATTGGTTAACATACCTCCATAACCAATACCGGGTGATGTTGGAATAGATCCCTGTTGATTCTCGTGCACTTTCTTATAAACCGTAAATTCAGCAGAAACACGATTATTAAACATTGTAAGATCAAAACCACCTTCATATGAAGTAGTAACCTCCGCTTTTATATTCGGATCAACCAGTGATCCTCCAATATTGACAATTTTAGTAGTTCCATAATCAATAGGGCTGAAACTGAAGGTGTTATTACTTCTTGGTGTGCCTATACCATGGCCAACCTGAGCTATACCTGCTCTGAACTTAAGCAGATCAATAACTTTAGGAAGATTGAAAGTGACTGAAGGGAGCCAGCTTAATGAGGCGGATGGATAGAAATGATGGTTTTTATCTTCCTCAAGAATACCACTTATGTCGTAACGACCTGAAATATCAATGAATAATTGGTTAGCGAAACCAACTTGCCCTGTTGCGTAACCGCTCTGAGATTTTCCAATCCCCCAGCTGCTGCCGGATGACAATGTTCCTGCAACTGCATTACCTAGTGAGTAATCGTTAACCCTTACCAGTTTTTCAGCATTCGCAGAATAGCTATAGGATTGACTGAATGAGTAGTTATAACCTGCAGTTGCGTTGGTTGAGAATTTACCAAACTCCTTGTTCCAAACCAACATTAAATCGTTTTGAACATTAAGTCCGCTTCCCTGAGTGACAGAATATTTACCATCTCTTTGATTGCTGTCTTCAAAGTCTTTGGCTCTTTTGTATTCGTAATTGTCACCGCTGTAGTCAATACCTGTACGGGCGGTGAATTTAAGCGGTTTTATAATCTCAAAATCTAACTGAACTTTACCGAAGAAATTATCTTTCCGGTACGTATTGATCTCAGAATAGGTATACATGTATGGGTTGTCGAGCATAGGAGTACCGTCAGGTTTATAAAAAGGTGCATTCTGGAGCTGCCCTTCAAAGCCGGTTTTCCAGACAGTCTGCATCTCTTTAACTGGTTGAATATGGGCGAGAAATTTCATAGTCAACTCTTCAATCACCTGGCTGTTTGAAGAAGTTTTATTGGGTGTAAATTGTCCCATGTAGTTACTGTTCACGGAGATCTTTAATTTACTGGTGATGTTGTACTCTGCACTAAGGTTCGCATTCGTGCGGTCGGTTTGATTGTTAGGCATAACACCAATGTTGTTCATTTTTCCCAAAGAAAAACGAAAAGAACCATCTTTGTAATTACCGGATACACTAATATTGTAATTACGCGTCGCTCCGGTTTGCATATACTCCTGCAAACGATTTTCATGAGTTGCTGCAAAAGGTATGGTTTCAATTCTTTGAGTTTCCGTGTTATAAGCATCGATTGTAGCATCAGTAAAATCGGAGAATTTTGCACCCCAGTCGTACCCTGATGTATAAATGGAAGAAGCACGGATCCCATCACCATAAAGCTGCTGGGTGGTGAAGAAATTGTAGGGTTGATCCCACAACAGCGAAGTATTTACAGATACGCCAATTCCTTTTTTGCCACCTTTTCCTGATTTGGTAGTGACCATTATTACGCCGTTACCGGCGGAAGAGCCGTAGAGCGCACCTGCACTTGCTCCTTTCAAAATTGAGATACTCTCAATATCTTCCGGATTTAACTGGGAAAGTAGGTTGCCAAAGTCAGCTCCATTCCTGTTTTCAACTGCAGTACTTCCCACAGGAATACCATCGATAACAAAAAGAGGCTGACTTGATGCAGTCGATGAAGAAAGATTTAAACTGGTTGCACCCCTTATCGTGACAAACACTGAACCTGCAGGGTCTGAACTGGACTGGGTAAAGTTTACACCACTCACACGTCCATCCAATGATTTAATCACGTTTGAACTGGCTGCCCTGGTTAATTCTGTTCCATTAACTTCGGAGACTGAATAGGCCAGTGATTTTTTTTCTCTTGAAATACCGAGGGCTGTGACTACAACCTCATTCATCCCGATTATATTGCCAGCTAACGAAATGTCCAACTGTCTTTCATTCCCGATAATAACTTCTTTGGGGCTCATTCCAACAAATGTGAATACCAGTGTGGCATTGTTTGGAACAGATATAGAAAATTTTCCATTGATATCGGTTAAAGTTCCAATTGTGGTTCCCTTTGCTATTATGTTTACCCCTGGTAAAACTTGTCCGGCGTCATCCCTGACAACGCCAGTTACAATGTTTTGCGCAAAGAGGTTGTGAGTGATCAATAAAAAGAAGCACAACAACATTGTTTTAAGCAATTTTCTTTTCATCATAAATAATTTTTGTTAATTGTAACAATTGCTAATACTTAATATTTTTAAAATTTATAAACGATAAGGTATAAAAGAAGTGATTTTAACCCTACCTTCAGGGTAAATTATGGTGCCACTTCAAAATAAAGACGTAAAACAAAATTGGGTTTCCCGACCTGGCCCGGTGGAGGTACAGCAGAAACAAAGATGTCCGCCATCATTTGTGTATCGGTAAGTTGCTCAATGATACATTCGCTCATGAAATCCAGAATACCCAGAAAACCTTTATTGGTAAAGCTCAGTGTCATAACATTGGAGTAAGTTACGACAGATGCATTTACCCCATCAGGTGAAGTAGTAACCGTAAAGTTTTTACCTTCATTTATTTGGAAAGTCGCTCCGGCAGGATTAGTGAAAGGTACGGCATACGTCAATCCTGAACCTCCTGCATTACCGGCATTCGGAACTCCGTTTAAAAGACAGTACACATATCCTGCAAAGATTCCGCCGCCATTGGGATGAATGATAAGCGTACCATCGCTCTTAAACTCAAATGTATCGCCATATACTGCACTCAATCCTACTGCGGCCAGAATACCTCCCGGATAAGTTTCATAAACGGGGGTGAAGTCAGCGGTGGCATACGCAATAACAAAAGATGGTGCCCCAACACTTATCCGCCACTTTTTGGAGCCCGGAGCAGCAGGAGTACCACCTGTGAGCAGCTGCATTTTTGTTTTGGGAGGGATTGTTATTATGTTAGAAACCATCACCTGACCTCCGGGTCCTTTAATGGTCAGACTGACAGTAAAATCTTTACCATATTCACTATAGGTATGAGTTGGAGTATGAATGGTAGATATATAACTACCATCACCAAAATCCCATTCGAATTTAGTGTAATTGGTAACTTCGGCTGTAAAAGTAACCACATTACCTTCGACCATGGAAGTAAAAGATGCTGTCGGTGGAGGAGTTTCTTTTTTGCAACCTATAAAAAGAATCAACCCTAAAGAAAACAAGCTAGCTAATTTGAAAATTTTTTCCATACAATACAGGATTATATTTGAAAATTAATAGATAAAATATAAGAGGTCAACATATTGAATTTATTCTTAAACATTCCTGAAATTCTCCCTCAATTGCTGATATCATATTACAGCAGAAAAACAAATAATAAACGTCAACACAACTTTTTTTCATTCCGCATCGCTGTCAATTTGATAATCATGACGCTATGTCTGAAAGATAATAAAAAATAATATACAAACAAAATAAGTAAGAACTGGTTGATGATCTGTTTTTTCACCAGCCTGATTAATTAATCCTTATTGGGTGGAACAAATAATGGATTTCCAGGCACCCTTTCATTTTAATAAATATTACCGATGGTCAATAAATATCATTATTTGTTGACAAAATAAAATAATACTATTTGTTTAGGAGTTAAATAAATAACTACTAATTTTCAGTCAAAATATTCTCAGAATGTAAGGATTGAAAAATAATCACTGTCATCCGCCTGAGAATATGAAACTTAATTTGAAAAATAAAATCTGATCAACATGTTGAAGAAATTGCTTAAAAAAACTTTGATTACCCTCGGGGTAATTCTTTTGATCATCTTTACTGTAATTATCACATTTATAGGTTATTTCCGTTACAGGAACAGTGAACCATTTTCCAGATTGAAGACTGATTTTCAATCCGGAGAATTGGGCCGGTATGTGAATCCATTCATTGGTACAGGAGGTTATCCCTGGGTTTGTGGTCAGAATTTTCCGGGTTCTGCTTTACCTTTTAGTGTGGTGCGGTTAAGTCCTGATACCGAATCTTCCCTTTTTAAAAAGAAAGCTCTCAATACTTCCGGGTACTATTATCCTGACAATCAAATCATTGGGTTCAGTCATACCCGCTTAAGCGGAACAGGAGCTACCGATGGAGGCCATTTTCGCATTATACCTTCAACATCTGAGAACGGCTGGATGGATTACCTGAAGGGCAGCTATTCGAAGTTCTCACATAGAAATGAAACTGCATTCCCCGGATATTATAGTGTCAAATTAAAAAGGCCTTCCGTACTGGTTGAATTATCTTCTACTTCCAGTACCGGTATTCACAGATACACCTTTGCAAAAAATGATCAGCCACATATCCTTGTTGATGTATGCAGTGTTTTAGGAAATAAAAAAACAGGTGAAGGTAAGGTGATAATACATCAGGAGAGTGGAGAGATTGAAGGAGAGGCCAGAACATACGGTAACTTTGCGGGCAGATCGGGTGGCATTAAAGTCTATTTCTTTGCACGGTTCGATCATAATTTCTCCAAATCAGTTATTTGGAACAGTGATACATCTTTCCCCGGAAGAAACAGCTTTGATGGAGCAAAGCTTGGAATAGAGCTCACTTTTGACCGGTCGGAACAAAATCAACAAATTGAATTAAGAGTCGGGATATCGCACGTTAGCCGTGAGAATGCACGAATGAACCTTGAAAGCGAAACTGATGGCAAAAGCTTTGAAACTTTGGTATCAGAAGCCGTAAAAATATGGGAAAAAACACTTTCTCTTGTTGATCTTGAGGGAGGCGACAAGAAGGAAAAAACCATTTTTTACACAGCTCTTTACCGAACCTTTCTGATGCCTACCCTCTTTCAGGACGTCAACGGCGACTATTTCGGATTTGATAAGAAAGTGCATAAAGCTGAAGGATACAATTATTATACCGATCTCTCGCTATGGGATACTTTCAGAACGCTTCATCCCCTTTTCATTCTGATTGCACCAAAAGAGCAGCGCGACATGCTGGTTTCGCTGGTTAAGATGAAAGAACAGGGCGGGTGGCTGCCCCGATGGCCTTCAGGTACCGGCTATACCAATTCAATGTTAGGGTCGCCTGCTGATGTGGTCATCTCAGAATCGTATCAAAAAGGGATACGTGATTTCGATGTTAAGAGTGCTTATGAGGGGATGAAACAAATTGCTTTGGGTCCCACTCCGGAAGGATCTGCTTATTCAGGAAGAAGGGGCATAAAAGATTATCTTGCTTATCAGTACTGCCCGTCAGATTTAATGGAACAGGCTGTTTCAAGGACTCTGGAATATGCCTGGGCCGATCATGCCATTGCTGTTTTAGCCGATTCGCTGGGTTTAAAAGAAGATGCCAATGTTTTCTACCGGCATGCAATGTATTATAAGAATACCTGGAATCCTGCAACCAGATACTTTCAACCTAGGGATTCAAAAGGAAATTTTTCCGGACCGTTTGAACCACTGTTGTTGACCTACAGGGATAAAGGAGGAATATATACCAACGATTATGTGGAAGGAAGTGCATTGCAGTGGCGCTTTGCAGTACCCTTCGATCAGTCCGGGTTAATCTCCCTTTTCGGAGGAAAAGAGCCATTCGTAAAGGAGCTCAATGATTTCTTTGCCAAATCCGATCCGACAATGGGAAGGTGGTCTCCCGGCTCCTATTATTGGCACGGAAATGAACCGGATATTCATTCGGCTTATTTGTTCAACGAAGCCGGCAGACCCGATCTGACCCAAAAATGGTCGAGATGGATCCTTGAAAACAAATACGGCGTTGGTGCGAACGGACTGGATGGAAACGATGACGGGGCAACATTATCTTCCTGGTATATCTTCGGATCTTTGGGTTTCTACCCAATCGCCGGGTCCGATGAGTATGAACTTGGGGCGCCGCTTTTCAAAAGCGCAGTAATTCATTTGGGAGATAAGACACTTCAGATTTTAACAGAAAACTATTCTCCTGAAAATAAATACGTTACAAAAGTCTGGCTCAATGGAACATTGATAGCCGGATGGAAGATAAAGCACAGTGATATCGCACATGGGGGAATTTTGAAATTTGAAATGAGCAACTTGCCAAACAGAGTAATGAAGTAAAATAGCCTTTTAATTCAAAATATTCTAAGAATGGAAATATTGAAAAACATTCACTGTAAACCTATTAAGATACTGAAAATGAGCCTTATCGGCCCATTAATGTTTTTTTTCACACTAAACTGTTTTGGACAGGATGCAGGTCAGCGGATCAAATGGTGGCAGGAAGCGAGCTTTGGAATGTTCATCCATTGGGGTGTCTATTCAACAGAAGGCCGCGGGGAATGGATCATGTACCAGGAACACATTCCATTCGCTGAATATAAAAAAATTGCAGAGCGATTTCAACCTTCATCTTTTGAACCTGAAAAATGGATTGAGCTGGCCCGGGAAGCCGGTATGAAATACATTGTTCTGACAACCCGACATCACGATGGATATTGCCTTTTCGATAGTCGTGTTTCCGACTTTACTTCCATGAAAGTGGGTCCGGGAAAGGATCTGGTGGCCCAATTTGCAGATGCCTGCCATAAAGCCGGGATGAAAATGGGATTTTACTATTCCCTGCAGGATTGGCACTTCCCGGGAGTTTTGCCGCAGGGTTATCCTAAGAGTGAGGATGTGACGCGTCCCCTGGTGAAACAGGCTCATGATCAGATACGGGAATTGCTGACCAATTACGGCAAAGTGGACATTTTATGGTTCGACGGCATGACTCCTGGCGATACTAATATCTGGAGATCCCGCGAATTAATCCGGATGGCCCGCCAGCTCCAGCCTGAAATTCTGATCAACGACAGAGCAGGAACAGGCAGTGACTTTTTAACCCCCGAAAACGTTGTAACAGCATATAACAAACCATGGGAAGCCTGTTATACAATGAACAGAACCTGGGGATATGCTCCTTTAGACCTGAACTACAAACCTGTAAATGAACTAATTCGACTACTGACATCATGTGCCTCACAGAGGGGAAATTTTTTGTTGAATGTGAGTCCGGACGGTGAGGGAAGGATCCCTGCTGTTCAGATTGAAATGCTTAAAAAAATAGGCGCCTGGTTAAAATTGCATGGAGAAGCTGTCTATAATGCAGAGCCATCTCCTATTGTTGCTCCGAATCTGGGCTTTCAAAGCCGGGTTGGCGATAAGGTTTATCTCCTGATCCAGCGATGGCCCGGAACCGTTCTCCCTTTTGCCTGGTGCGGGAGCAAAATCAAGTCAGCCAGAATATTGACCACCGGACTTCCCCTCCAGATCGAACAAAAAGAGGACCGCGTGTGGCTCAGGGGACTTCCTTCTTCTCCTCCTGATCCTTATATGAATGTGGTAGAATTAAATTTTGAAGGGAGTCCTAAGGCTTCAAACCCGGCATACCGGTAATTCTTTAATAGATCAGCTATAAGCACTTTTTGAAATTTAACGTAACTTTAATATAATTTTAATCAACGTTCTGAAAATATGAAAATTATCCGCATCGCATTTCTGTCACTGTTTACAGTTCTGGCATGTACCGGATATTCGCAGACCGGAAGTGTTAATGAACCAGTCCGTTATATAGGGGGAACATCTATCGATCCGAATGTTCACGAAGGCAGGTTGCGATATGCAATCGGAACTGAGAGCCGTCAGACTCTGAGGGCAAACCGGACCCACCCCGAATCGGCGGATGACTATGGCTGGACCTATAACCATGCTTCGAACCTTTGCTACTGGAATGGTAAATTCTATCAGCAGTACCTCAGCAATCCTGTGGATGAGCATATTGCACCCGGGCAAACTCTTATCACTACATCTGCTGATGGTCGTAACTGGGATAAGCCCGTTGTTGTTTTTCCTCCCTACAAAGCTCCTGAAGGTGTCAAAATCCCGGCAGGGTACACCGGATATATGATGCACCAGAGAATGGGATTTTACACTGCTCCTGACGGAAGACTACTGGTATTGGCTTTTTACGGGCATGCTGAAGATCCGTTTCATGAAGGAGGTATAGGTCGTGTTGTCCGCGAAGCATATAAAAACGGGAAATACGGTCCTATATATTTCATACGTTTCAGCAGCCACACCACCTGGAATGAAACCAATACCAGTTTTCCTTTTTATACTAAATCGGACGATAAAGGTTTTATAGATGCCTGTAATTCTCTGTTGGCCGATAAACTAAAAACAATGCAATGGTGGGACGAAGATCAGGGACTGGATGGATTCTACTCAATAACAAAAGCAGGACAGGCATTCAATTATTACCACCGGAAAGACGGAAAGGTTGTCGGTTTATGGAAACGTTCACTTTGTGCCTTATCTGATGACGGGATTCATTTCAGTGATCCGGTAAAATCGCCAACGCTTGTTATGGCAGGAGGTAAGATGTGGGGTCAGGCAACCGGGGACGGTCGTTTTGCCCTCTGTTATAATCCGATTGAACTGGATGAATACCGTTATCCGTTGATAGTGGAATCAAGCGATGACGGCATAATCTTTGACAATATGCTCCTGGTGCAGGGAGAGGTACCTCCCCGACGTTTTATGGGACGATGGAAAGATTTCGGACCATGTTATATGCGCGGAATTATTGAAGGAAACGGTAATCCGCCGGGAAATGACATGTGGCTTACTTACAGCATGAATAAAGAAGATATCTGGGTGAGCAGGATACCACTTACTATCCGTTATAAAATTGAGGGCGATATATTTGACAATTTCAATGACATGGAAACAGGAGGCAAAGTCACCGATTGGAACATTTATGCACCAAAATGGGCACCTGTTGAAGTGGCTGATTTTCCGGGCATTGCCAACAAGAGCCTTCTCCTTCAGGATAAAGATCCCTATGATTATGCAAGGGCCATACGTGTGTTTGAAGAAACAAATAAAGCCGAGATAGATGTCAGGGTCTTCCCAAAACAAACTGGTAACGGTATACTTGAAATTGACGTAACCGACCAGTTCGGAAATCGTCCGGTACGAATCAGGTTCGATGCAGACGGAAAAATCAAAGCTGTAAATGGCAGTAAGGAGGTCATTCTTCAATCGTATAAACAAGATACCTGGTACGATTTAAAGGTCACAATTGATGCAAATCCGTCTGGCAGTTACACTATTTCGTTGGACGGAAAGCAGATATTAAAAAATGCAAAGCTTGCAGAAGCTGTCAAATCAGTGGAGAGAGTCTCTTTCAGAACTGGCCCTTACCGGGACCTGCCAAACCGTAATGCCCCAAATCAGGATCCGGCTCCACCGCTTCCCGGTGCCGATGAACAGATAACTCCTGCATCATTTTATATTGATGATTTCAGAGTGAATTCAGGTAAATAAATTAAAGCGGACTGAATTTTATTTCTTCAGCAGCCAGATATCACATACTTTAGAGTGCTGCCTCCAGTTTAAGTTCGATTCCTCCGGCTGATCAAAGGTCACTTCAATCATGCCATCGCTGACATATTTCTGAGACAACGGAAACTCTTTAAACTCTTCAAGCCCTTTATTATAAATTGTTGGTTCAACCCGCTCCCCATCGACCCTTAATAACCCTTCACCAAATCCTGAAATCCGGATAAGGTATCGTCCATTCGGGTCAAGATCTGAATATTCAAGTTTTGGAAAGTTTTGAAACAGTTGTGTTGATAATCGTTTCCGGCTCATTCCGTTATCCCACCAGGCAACATCAGTACCATCATCGGTACTGGTTTTCACACGCGGACCTTTTGAAATGTCTGAAACATTGTCGTAATAGCTCCCATTACCAGGATTTTCCCATGTTCTTATAATTTCGAGCCGTTCGAGTTTTTCTTTCTCTGAAGGCATTTTGCGGATCTTATCAAATTCATCGGCCAGCCACCAGCGGTTATTTAAAGGATAATCAATAAAATCGAGAATCGCACCACGTTCGGCTCCACTGGCATTATACTTTTTTACACTTGTCTGCATGCCAATGGATTGGAACAGAGCTTCGCAATAATCAACGATTTTCTGCCTTAATTCAGGTGAAACCAGATCTTCATCAGCTCTGTTTACTGCTTTTAATGCATCGGTCATTGCTTTTTCTGAACCTGTTTTTCCTGCCAGTGCAAGAATAGAATTGGCTTCTTTTTCAAGATTCTGTTCATATATTTTTCTGCGCTTTGTATATGTATCATAATATGAACGCATTACCAATTGCTGCCAGCGCCAGTTTCCCTTTAGTTCCGGATGTTTTAATTCAAGGTTATGCC
>Ga0209429_10001369_pt1 | contig 15153 bp, 12 predicted proteins | sample BarGraNGADG00212_3_FD_184493 | JGI IMG/M metagenome (GOLD analysis project Ga0209429, IMG submission 184493) | Arctic peat soil microbial communities from Barrow, Alaska - Barrow Graham LP Ref core NGADG0004-212 (SPAdes) (version 2) | ecosystem: Environmental > Terrestrial > Soil > Wetlands >... | reverse complement strand
AGCACGGTTCTGGAAATGATGGCTGAAGTCAATCAGGGCGATCAAATCCGCTTTTTTGAAGATGAGAAAGAGGCGCGGGAATGGCTGACGGCCGCATCTGTTTTCCCGCTCTGACTTGAACAAAAACTTTCTTTGAAGGATAAAACCCATCCCAGAAAAGGGGCCACAAGTAAAATGACAGATCTGAAGCATTCGTTCTGGTCGATGCCGGTTGAAGATGTCTGCAAGGAATTGGGTGTAACCAAAGATGGATTGTCCGGCCAGAAGGCAAAAGAAAAGCTTTCGGAATTCGGCCCGAATTCGATTAAGCCGTTAAAAAGCAACAGCACACTGCAGCTTCTGATAGCGCAGTTTAAGAGTCCGATCATTATCATTTTGTTTTTTGCTATCGGGCTGTCGTTTTTTCTTAAAGATACAGTGGATGCCATCATCATTCTGACTATCGTGCTGATCAGCGGCCTTTTAGGTTTCTGGCAGGAGCACGGGGCCAATGATGCCGTTTCCAAGCTTTTGGAAGTAGTTAAGATTAAATCTGTCGTTCTGAGGGACGGAAAATCGGTAACGGTTCCTGTTGAGGATCTGGTTCCGGGTGATGTTGTGCTCCTTAAGGCAGGTGCTGTCGTTCCTGCCGATTGTCTTCTGCTCGAATCTGATTCTCTGAATGTTGACGAGGCAACACTTACCGGGGAGACGTATCCGGTTGAGAAGCAGGTCGGTGTTGCCGCACTTGACGCTGCTTTGAACGCCCGCAAGAATGCTCTGTGGATGGGGACTCATGTAATCAGCGGAACAGCGTCTGCAATTATTATCAGTACCGGCAAGGATACTGAATTTGGTAAAATTTCGGAACGTCTGAAGCTTAAGCCCCTGGAAACCGAGTTTGAGAGAGGCGTCCGGCGCTTCGGCTATTTCCTGATGGAAGTAACTTTCATTTTGGTCTTTGTGATTTTTGCGATTAACATGCTGCTGAAACGTCCGGCGCTTGATTCATTTCTTTTCTCACTTGCCCTTGCTGTCGGTCTGACGCCGCAGCTTCTGCCTGCGATCATTAGTATTAACCTTGCACATGGAGCCAAGATGATGGCAAAAGGTAAGGTTATTGTCAAACGTCTGGCGTCAATTGAGAATTTCGGAAGTATGGACGTTCTTTGTTCAGATAAGACAGGTACTCTGACGGACGGCACCGTGAGGCTGCAGTCTGCCATCGGTGTGAGTGGTAAGGCAAGCGATAAAGTTTTCCTTTATGCATATTTGAATGCCTCTTTCGAATCCGGATTTATCAACCCGATTGACGAAGCGATCCGTAATTTCAAAACTATAGATGTCAAAGGTTATGTGAAGCTTGATGAGCACCCTTATGATTTTATACGCAAAAGACTCAGCATTATGCTGTCTGAACCGGTGACGGATTCTGAAACGAAGCAGACACATGTGATGATTACCAAAGGTGCCCTTACCAATGTACTTGCTGTCTGTACACAGGCAGAGACGGACGATGGCAAAATTGTCGACATCAAAGAAGATGTGTCCGCTTCGATTGAGAAAAAATTCGAGGACTACAGCGGCAAAGGATTACGTACGCTTGGTGTGGCTTACAAACGGATCTCCGAGAAATCGAATATAGAAGATGAACGGGAAGAGGGTATGATTTTTTTGGGATTTTTGACGCTCTTTGATCCGCTCAAAGAGAACATTGTGAAGACAGTCAATGACTTGAAAGTTTTGGGTGTTCAGCTCAAAATCATTACCGGGGACAACAGACTCATTGCAGCGAATATTGTCTCCCAAATGGGAATGCAGGACGCTAGAATTCTGACGGGTCCTGAAATTCATAAAATCAGCGACAGAGCCCTGGTGAATCAGGTCGGCGATGTATCGGTTTTTGCAGAAGTGGAACCCAACGAAAAGGAACGCATCATCATTGCACTCAAAAAGGCAGGATTTGTGGTCGGATACATGGGGGACGGTATTAATGATGCATCTGCGCTCCATGCGGCTGATGTAGGAATCTCGGTTGACAGTGCGGTCGATGTCGCCAAAGAGGCAGCTGAGATTGTCCTTCTTGAAAAAGATCTGGGTGTTCTTATCAATGGTGTCAAAGCAGGACGCATCACTTTTGCCAACACGCTCAAATATGTGTTTATGGCGACAAGTGCGAACTTCGGCAACATGTTCAGTATGGCGGGCGCGTCACTTTTCCTGCCTTTCCTTCCCCTTCTTCCCAAACAGATTCTACTGACAAATCTTCTTACGGATTTCCCGGAGATGGCGATTGCCTCCGATACAGTCGATCAGGAGATGATCATGCAGCCGCGCAAGTGGAACATAGCTTTCATCCGCAAATTCATGCTGACATTCGGGCTGATCAGTTCCCTTTTTGACTATGCAACCTTTGGTGTGCTGATGTTGGTTTTTCGTTCCAGCGATGTGCAGTTCAGAACGGGCTGGTTTATCGAATCCGTTATTTCGGCATCCATCATTGTGCTTGTTATTCGAACACGTAAACCATTCTACAAAAGTGTTCCGGGCAGGTACCTGATGATTGCAACAGCCTGTGTTGCAGTAGCTGCAATGACGATTCCCTATACTCCGCTCGCAGATATCCTTGGATTTGCACCGATATCTCCTTTGATCCTTCTAACTATCGGCGGAATTGCCGTCATATACATAGTGATAACTGAAATCGCAAAAAAATTCTTTTATAAAATTGTAAGGCAGAATTAACCTTTTCACGGTGCATATTTATGATAATATGTAGAAAAGAAACCGTTTGTTAGCTCTTTCATATTTGTACGAGGTATGGAATTTTTGGCCGGAAGCGGGGTGGCTGTATGAAAAACGAAAAGAAATGGAAAGTAGTCTCGATTTTCATTTTTATCAGTGGAATAGGAAGTGCCGTCATCTTTGCTCTTTATGTTGTTATGGGTGGTATTCTTGATCCGAATTATAATCAGATGGCAGACTCCATAAGCGCATTAACAGAAGCAGGAGCTCCCAATCAGGGCGCTTTATTGACTCTGTATAATTGGTACGGCATGATATATATCCTGTTTACAGTATTGCTTGTTACTTTGTTTTGGGGAAAGACAAACAGGCTTATGAGTCTGGGCTCAGTACTTCTGGCAATATCTGCAGTAATTTCAAAATTCGGGGTTGGGTTGTTTTTATTTAACAGTGATACATCCAGTGCAACATTTAATAATACGATGCACTTTACGATCGTAAGTATTGTATATGTACTTACCATTGCATCGATGTGTTTAATCGCGACCGGCTGTATAATTGCAATCAAATATCGGGATTTTGGTATATATTTGCTGCTCCTGATATTTGTTTTTGCGCTCTCCGGTTCACTTTCCACTTCCATGGCTGGATATGGCAGTCCTTATATGGGACTTGTCGAAAAAATAAGTATTGGTTCATTACAGGTATTTGTTTATTCATTGTCTGTCTTTTACATGAAAAACAGATTTATTGCCATGGAAGGCGACGAAGTTCCTGTCAAAAGCGAGGACTGGGTCTGAAAGCACTATTGATTTTTCAGTCAGTATTATGAAGATTTTCTGTTTTGCTGTTTTTTCTTTCGAAAAGTAAGTACTGCAAGAGTCATGACCACAGGAAAGAGAAGAGCTGTAAACAGTCCGGTTTTGAGTCCGATCTCATCGGGATTCATGCCCGGAGCAGCAATGAGTTGTGTTAAAATCGGAAGTTTGTGCTGTTTTGCCATATCGGAGATAAAACCTGTCAGCCAGGGTCCGAGTGAACAGCCAATATCACCGAACACTGCAAGCATTCCGAACATCGCGGTGCCTCCGCCCGGAAACCTTTCGGCACCAAGGCTGAAGGTACCCGGCCACATCAGACTTACCGAGAGTCCGCAGAATGCACAGCCCATAAGCGAGAGCAACGGCCAAGGAGCAAAAACAGTGGTCAGATAACATAAGATACAGAGGGCGCTGCTTAAAAAGAGCGCTTTTTTCAAGTTAATTTTGCTGCCCAGAAAGCCATATATGGTCCGGCCTATACCCATAAAAACAGCAAAAAGGCATGGTCCCAGCAGATCGCCGAGTACTTTCGGCAGGTGCAGCCCTTTTTCTGCGAAAAGGGATGACCACTGCGACATGGTAAGTTCACAGGCTCCGGCGCACAGCATCATTAAAAGGGCGATTACAAAAAACTTTGATTGAAAAAGCTTGCGGAGCGGTACTCGGGCATCGTCCGGAAGTGCCGGAGCGAGAGGTACTTTCAGAAACCGGAATAGATTGTAAATAGGAATGAACGCCCACATGAGCGGGATAAGAGGCCAGTAATCGTGACCGAGAATCCCCAGAAGGAGCGTCGTAACGACTACGACACTGACTTGACCCCAACAGTAAAAAGAATGAAGAAGACTCATTGCACTGTCTTTCTGTTCACCGGGAAGTGCGTTTACAATCGGACTGACCAGCACTTCAAGAAGGCCGCCGCCGCAGGCATAGAAGACCACGGCAACCATGATTCCCACATATGGCGTTGGAAATACATTAGGAAGTACGGCTAACAGAACAAGTCCCAATGCACATAGAAAATGAGCAAGAACAGCGGCCTTCCTGTATCCGAATGAATCCATGAATTTCAGGGCAAAAATATCAGCTGCTATCTGCACAACAAAATTGATCAGAATCAGCCTGCCCACTTCCTCAAAGGACAATCCGAAGCGGTTTTGGAAAATCACGAAAAATAAGGGAGCAAGATTATTGACGATTGCTTGTGTGAAGTATCCGGTATAGCAGGCGTGCAACGTGTTTTTGTAAGAGTATTTCATGTTGGCTGATCCTCCTGCTGTGATGTTAGCTTGGACTAAGTGTCCGTGATTTCGGCTTCGCACTTCATGTAGCTTATCGACAAACGGAACTTCCGTCAAGGCATTACGCAATAAACAAATACAAATATCATGCTTAAGAATGCCGGGAGAAAATCATGTATAATGAAACAGGCAAAAAAATCAGGAACCTGAAAAATTCGATACCCGGTAGTTGATAAGTTAATTGTTTCGAGGAAAAAATGAATGGATATTATTGCGGTTATTGCCGTTCTATGCGCATATTTAGTTAAAGGCATGTGCGGTTTTGCAAACACATTAGTATTCAGCACAATCATGAGCTTTCATTGATTGGAAACATATACAGAAGTACAATAAATATTAGAATATTTATTCACCCGTAGCTCCTGCTTTGGAGGGAATGTATATGTATAATTTATTAATTGGAGGGGCGGCCGGTCAGGGAATTGAGACGACGGCTGCTGTTTTAGAGAAGCTGCTCAAAAAATCAGGGTATCATGTTTTCACTGTCCGGGATTTTATGTCACGGGTCAGGGGAGGACATAATTTTACACTGATTCGCTTCGGTTCGGAAATCATCCAGTCGCATAGCTATAAACTTGATGGGATAATCGCACTGAATGATGAGACGGTTGAGCTTCACAAGGATCAGATTCATGACAACGGTTTTATACTTTGTGACAGTAAGCTGGCAACCATTGACCCGAAAGCGATTAAGATTGACATGGATGCGATGGCTCAGGCGCTCGGCAATCCGCGCGTATCCGGAAGTATCGCGACCGGTGCCGTACTGAGGCTGTTCGGCGAGAGCGCGGATTATTTTGAGGATGTCCTCAAATCATTCGTGAAGGAATCCGTTCTGGACATAAATGTTAAGGCAATGACAAAGGGTTACAATGCAGTCCGTGCACATTTTCCAAAACTGGAAAGTGATGCGGGCGACACCATGATTCTCTCCGGATTTAAAGCAATGTCCCTTGGTGCTATCGCAGCAGGACTTAAGTTCTATTCTGCTTATCCGATGTCGCCGTCAACTTCAATAATGGAGTTTCTTGCTGAAAAAAGTGAAGAAGCCGGTATTGTAGTGGAACAGGCGGAGGATGAGATAGCAGCTGTCAACATGGCTATCGGAGCTTCCTTTGCCGGTGCCCGTGCGATGACCGGTACATCCGGCGGCGGATTTTCACTGATGGTCGAAGCACTTGGACTTTCCGGAATGGCAGAAATCCCGCTGGTCATTGCCGATGTCCAGCGCCCCGGCCCGGTTACCGGTCTCCCGACCCGGACGGAACAGAGCGATCTGGCTTTTGTGGCTTCAGCATCACAGGGTGAATTCCCGCGTATGGTTATTGCGTTAAGGCATCACGAAGATGCTTTCTACCAGACGATCCGTGCATTTGACCTGGCCGAGAAATATCAGATTCCAGTTATTCTCCTGAGTGATCAGTATCTTGCAGATACATCCGCAACGGTCAGGCCTTTTGATCTGAGCCTAATCACTGTTGCCCAACCTGCCGCGACATATGAAGGCGAAGGTGAATATTTACGCTACCGCTACACGGAGGATGGCATTTCACAGCGTCTTATTCCGGGCAAATCTTCGAATTTTGTGACAGCAGACAGTGATGAACATGACGAGTTCGGCCGTATTACGGAAGCAGCAGATGTCCGTATCCGTATGATGGACAAGCGTATGAAAAAGCTTAAAAAGCTTGGCGCTGAACTGCAGGAACCCGAATTTTTGGGGCCGCAGAAATATGACACACTTCTTGTCGGGTGGGGATCGACCTACGGTCCGATAGCGGAAGCCGTGAAAGCCCTCAATGAGTACACGCCCGATAAATTTGCAGCGCTCGTGTTTGGGGATGTGTTCCCTCTGCCGACAGCGCTCCTTCTGGAGAAATCAGTTTCAGCCGGGACAATAATCAATATTGAACAGAATGCAACCGGTCAGCTCGCAGGGCTCATCCGTGAATACACGGGTATTGTATGTACATCAAGCATCTTAAAATACGATGGCCGTCAGATTTCCGGCGAGGAAATAACTGACAGACTCGTCAAGGGGGTATGAGTATGGGTACCACTTCTTTTTCAACATATGAACCGGCATGGTGTCCTGGCTGCGGCAACTTCAGCATCCTCGAATGTCTCAAAACAGCACTTGAACAGCTGGGAAAAGATCCCTATGAAGTATTGATAGTGGCCGGAATCGGGCAGGCTGCCAAAACGCCGCAGTATATAAGCGCCAATTACTTCTGCGGACTGCATGGAAGGTCACTGCCTGCTGCTGTTGCAGCGAAGATCGCCAACGAAAAATTGACGGTGATTGTGAACACGGGCGAGGGAGATTCCTATGGCGAGGGCGGCAACCACTTTATTCATAACATTCGCAGAAATGTCGACATAACACATTTTGTCCACGATAATCAGATATACGGGCTTACCAAAGGTCAGGCCTCGCCAACCTCGATTGAGGGTCTCGTGACGCCCGTGCAGGTAACCGGAAATATCAATACACCGTTCAATCCTCCGCTTATGGCTATTGCCGCCGGTGCAGGATTTGTCGCGCGTGGCTTCAGCGGCAGCAAAGAACACCTGATTTCCATTATGAAGCAGGCGATCGAATATAATGGTTATGCACTCGTTGATATTCTTCAGCCTTGTGTAAGCTTCAACAAGGTCAATACCTTTGCATACTACAGCAAACGTGTCTATGAGCTCGACAGCACATATGACCCGACCCAAAAGCTTGCTGCATTTGAAAAGGCACTGGAGTTCGGAGACCGCATTCCGATCGGCGTCATCTATCGCGAGCCGAAACCCACATATCACGAAAAAAATACGATTCTCAAGAGCGGCGGGCCGCTTCTGGATCGTCAGACCGATCCGGGGATCGTAGAGAAGATCTGCAATGAAATGAAATAATGAAGAACGCCCAATCACTTTCGAAATACTGCAGTTACTGGAAAAACAGGGAAATGTTTTCGGAAGACTTTTGCCGGAGCCAGACAAGAGCCGAAAACATATTCCCTTTTCCTGCCATTTCATGTAAAATTAATAAGTTAATGCATGCCCGCAAAAACCTCTGTTTTGCTCGTGTTTGAGCCGATTCTGAGGTCTTTTTTCAGATTGGGCAAGGAAATAGGAGAATTATTTCATGGAACCTCTTGGACTAAATGAAATTCGCGAAAAGTATCTGTCATTTTTTGAATCAAAAGGGCATCTGCGTCTGCCGTCATTTTCACTGGTACCTGATAATGACCCTTCGGTTCTGTTGGTTAATGCCGGAATGACACCGCTGAAGCCTTATTTTACAGGAGCACAGACGCCGCCGTCACTTCGCGTGACGACATGCCAGAAGTGCATCCGCACACCGGATATTGAGCGTGTCGGACACACCGCGCGTCACGGTACATATTTTGAAATGCTCGGCAATTTCTCCTTCGGCGATTATTTTAAGAAGGAAATAATTCCGTGGGCGTGGGAATTCTGTACTGAAGTCCTGAAGATGCCGGCTGACCGTCTGTATCCTTCAGTGTATATTGAAGACGATGAGGCTTACGCTATTTGGCGCGATGTCGTCGGTGTTCCGGAGAATCACCTTACCCGTCTGGGTAAAGCGGATAATTTCTGGGAGCATGGCACGGGCCCCTGCGGCCCCTGTTCCGAAATTTATTATGACCGCGGCGTCGAATACGGCTGTGGTTCTCCTGATTGTAAGGTTGGTTGTGAATGCGACCGGTATATTGAATTCTGGAACCTGGTTTTCACACAGTTTAATCGTGAGGAAGACGGCACTTATACGCCTCTTGCCAAGAAAAACATTGATACCGGAGCGGGACTCGAGCGTTTTGCCTGTATTATGCAGAATGTGGATAATCTTTTTGAAGTGGACACAATCCGCAAAATACTTGATACAGTCTGTGAAAAGGCTCATGTCGACTACGGAAAGGACCCTAAGACCGATATTGCTATCCGTGTAATCACTGATCACGTCCGTTCAACTACTATGATGATTTCCGACGGTGTTCTTCCTTCCAATGAAGGACGCGGATACGTACTCCGCCGTCTGCTTCGCCGTGCTTCCCGGTACGGCCGTTTGCTTGGCATCAAGGATCTGTTTCTTACGGAAATTGCTGCGGTAGTAGTCGAACTCAACAAAGAGGCCTATCCGGTACTCCTTGAAAAGCAGACGTATATAATGACTGTTATCCGCAAGGAAGAAGAAGCGTTCCTGCGTACGGTCGAACAGGGTACCGATATTCTTAACGGTTACATTTCAGAGGCTAAGCAAAAGGGCCTTACGACCCTTGCCGGCGAGCAGGTGTTCCGTCTGCACGATACATTTGGCTTCCCTCTCGATCTGACGCGCGAAATTGCACAGGATGAAGGCCTCACCATTGACGAGGCAGGGTTCCAGACTGCGATGAAAACGCAGCGGGAGGCTGCCCGCGCTGCAACCAAAGCCAAGACAGGCACTGCATGGGGCGGCAAAGAACTGCCGGCCGAACTTTTGCAGGATACGTCCGCTACGGAATTTGTCGGTTATGAACAGCAATCCGTTACAGGTAAGCTTTTATATCTTTTGAAAGAAGATGAAGAGAACACTCTACAGATGGTGCCTGAAGCTTTTGCAGGTGATAAAGTCATTGCAATTTTTGACCGGACGCCATTCTATGCAACATCCGGCGGGCAGATGACAGATGTGGGTGTCGTTATGACCCAGGGTTTTTCTGCACATGTGACATCTGTTGAAAAAGATGCTGCCGGCAAGTTTCTGCACAGCATTACGGTAAATGAAGGTGCACTTCGTGCCGGCCAGGAATTGGGTATGCGTATAAGCGGAATCCATCGCATGTCCATCGCCCGTAATCACACATCGACGCATATTCTTCAAAAAGCACTTCGTACGGTTCTCGGCGATCACGTTGAGCAGTCAGGTTCTCTTGTATCCGCTGATCGTCTGCGTTTCGACTTTACGCATTTTCAGCCGATGACGGAAGACGAGCTCCATCAAGTCGAGGATATGGTTAACGAGGTCGTGTTTGCAGATATGCCGGTAGACACTCGCGTTATGAAGATTGAAGAAGCCAGAAAGCTCGGAGCCATGGCTCTTTTCGGCGAAAAATACGGAGAGGAAGTTCGTGTTGTGACAATCGGGGATATGGAAAGTCCATACTCCCGGGAATTCTGCGGCGGGACGCATCTGACCCACACAAGTCAGGCATGTCAGATCAGAATCCTTTCTGAGACCGGCGTCGCATCTGGAATCCGACGTATCGAAGCCGTCACCGGCGCTGCATCCTATACGCTTGCCAGGAACACACAGGAAACCCTCGATGCTGCCTGTGCATCCCTGAAAACCACACAGGATCAGCTGGTCCGCAGAATCCGTGCTGCAATGGCCGACGTGAAGAATCTTGAAAAAGAGCTCTCCGTCATGCAGGAACAAAAATCGGCGGGAATTGCTGAAGAGTTGGCAGATATGGCAGATGTAATCAACGGTGTATCCGTGGTTGTTGCTTCGGTAGAAACCGAGGATGCCGATGCCCTCCGCATAACAGCCGATCAGGTCCGCGACCGCTTTGAAGTGGGAGTTGTTCTTCTGGCAGCTGAAAAAGACGGTAAACTGCTCTTTGTTGCAATGGCGACATCTTCAGCAATAGGTAAAGGAATCCATTCTGGCAACATCATCCGGGAAGTGGCGAAAGCTGCCGGCGGCGGCGGCGGCGGGCGTCCCGACATGGCGCAGGCAGGCGGAAGAGATGCTGTAAAGCTTCCGGATGCACTTGATGCTGCGCGTAATACGATCAGAAAGCAGCTTGGCGACTGAGTTTACGAATAGAAAAGGAGATGAAATTAATGTGTATTTTTTGCATGATAGCCAACAAAGAAATTCCATCCGACATCGTGTATGAAAACGATGATGTCATCTGCTTTAAAGACGTAAAGCCAATCACCCCTGTTCACATCCTCATAATGCCGAAAAAGCACTTTGACGACATACTTGATCTGTCTGCATCGGAAGAGGGCCAAAAGGCCATGACAGCGGTTTTAAAGGCCGTTCCCGAAGTGGCCGGCATCACCGGCGTCGAGTCCGGCTTCCGTCTGATCAACAACTGCCGCGCAGAGGGCGGACAAACCGTCATGCACGTGCATTTTCACCTTATAGGCGGGTGAGCAGACCTGTTACTTTCGCTCCCCCTTGTCCTCGGGCTAACGCCCTGCATAAGGTCGCTCGAGTAACAGGTCCGCTCACTGTGCGGCACCTGCGGGTGCTAAGGTATATATTTTCACTGATTCCCTTATTTTGCAGGTATTGTTGAAATTCGAAATAATGCAAACGCCCTTGCAGGTCAAAATTGACTACAAGGGCGTTTGTTTTTATGATTTTTTTCCTTAGCGCCCAACGGGCGCTTTGCAGTGAGTGGATCCGTTACTTGAGCGACCTTACGCAGGGCGTTAGCCCGAGGACATGGGAGCGAAAGTAACAGATCCACTCACCCGAGGACAGGGGGAGCGAACGTAACTGGTCTGTTCACCATCCTAGACCGCTCCTTCACCGCGTTCCCCGGTGCGGATCCGGATACAATCCGAAATTTCGCTGATTAAGATTTTGCCGTCTCCGACTTCCCCTGTCTGCGCTTCGTTGATTATTGTTGTTATTGTTTCTTCAAGCTTGTCGTCAGTGATAATGAGTATCAGCATAATCTTTGGAAGCACGGTCAGAAGTGTGTCGCTGCCGCGGACCGATTCCGTCCATCCCAACTGATTCCCGCAGCCCATGACGGGTACAATTGTGATACCTCTGATTTGGATGCGGTTCAGGGCTTCTTTAAGTACTTCCAGTTTTTCAGGCCGTATTATGGCTTCTATTTTTTTCACGATTAAAGTCCTCCTTATGTTAGTCCAATCCCAGGTAAGAGGGATATGCGTTTTCACCATGCTCGGCAATATCCAGTCCGATATCTTCCGATGTGTAAGGGACACGAAGATTGCGGGTAAAGAGCTTCGCCACTCCGAGGGCTATGAAGGTGCCGGCAACAGAAATAACAATTGTTACGCCGATGGCTACTAACTGACGCCAGAAGAGTGCTGTCTCACCAAAGGCAAGGCCGTTCCATTTTGCAACACTGTTGATGGATGTCATCGCAAAAATGCCGGTTGCAATTCCTCCCCATATGCCGCCGATGCCGTGGCACCCGAATGCATCGAGTGAGTCATCATACCCGAATTTGGGCTTTACAACGGTGATGAAGAAATAACAGATAGGACTGACAAGAGCACCTATAATGATGGCTGCCCAGATCGGGACGAAACCGGCACCCGGAGTGATGGAAACCAGTCCGATAACCAGTCCTGTCGAAGCTCCGACGAGAGTGGGTTTGCCGTTATGAATCTTTTCTATAAGCATCCAGGAAAGGAGGGCGGCAGCAGCAGCTGTATTTGTTGTCATGAAAGCATGTACGGCAAGTTCATTAGCCGCACCTGCACTTCCTGCATTAAATCCGAACCATCCGAACCACAGAATTGCTGCTCCAAGAAATACAAACGGGATATTGTGCGGGTGATACGTGATTTTGCCATGATGTTTGCGTCTTCCGATTACCAGGGCTACAACAAGTGCTGAGACACCTGAACTGATATGAACGACATTGCCGCCTGCAAAATCAACAGCACCAAGTTGGGCGAGAAGCCCGCCGCCCCAGACCATGTGGGCCAACGGATAATATACAAGAACGGACCAGATGGTAACGAATATAGCCAGCGAAGAGAATCGCATCCGCTCCACAACAGAACCCGTAATAAGTGCAGGTGTGATAATCGCAAACATCATCTGGAATATAGCAAAAGCAAGGTTGGGCACTGTAAGAAGCCATGGCCCCGCTGCTCCTCCGACGCCGTTCAGGCCAAACCATTTGAGATTCCCGATGATTCCGCCGATATCCCCTGAAAAAGACAGGGAATATCCGAAAAGTACCCACATAATGGACGCCATTCCCATTATAAAGACACAGATCATCATAGTGTTAATAACATTTTTTCTTTTAACCAGGCCACCGTAGAAAAAAGCGAGTCCCGGGGTCATAAAAAGTACAAGTGCAGACGAGATCAATATCCATGCAATATCACCTGAGTTCATAAATCATCCTCCAAATAAAAAACCACCGCGTCTAATCATGCGCATATGCTGCATGAACAGATTACAGTGGCTCCATTGCCTCCGAGCAGGTTCTTTTGTGTGTCAGTTTTTGTCTTTCTGTGCGGGAAGCACAGGAGTCAAAGTTCAAAAAATAAAATAATAATTAGATCGCTGTTTCGCCTCGTTCTCCGGTCCGTATCCTGATGCATTCTTCAATATCACTTATAAATATTTTGCCGTCCCCTACCTCTCCGGTCTGTGCCACCTGAATTATCGTATTGATTGTTTCTTCCAGTTTGTCGTCCGCAATGACCAAAATCAACATAATTTTGGGCAGTATAGTAAGCACAGTGTCGTTCCCGCGGACGGATTCTTTCCAGCCGAGCTGATTTCCACATCCTAATACCGGTGTTATTGTTATTCCCCTGATTTGAATCAGATTCAAAGCTTCTTTGAGTGATTCAAGTTTTTCAGGCCGGATAACGGTTTCTATTCTTTTCATAAAATAGTTCCCCCTTGAACTAATCTAATCCCAAATAAGACGGATATGCATTTTCGCCGTGTTCTGCAATATCCAGTCCAATATCTTCTGATGCGACGGGTACACGCAATCTTCCGGTAACCAGCCTGGCCGCACCCAATGCAACAAGGGTGCCCAGCACTGCAACAACAACGGTAATGCCGACGGCTGCCAATTGTCGTAAAAAAAGATTAGTTTCACCATAAACTAAACCGTTCCATTTTGCAACACTATTTATGGAAGTCAGTGCAAAAATGCCGGTTGCGATGCATCCCCAGATACCGCTGATGCCATGGCAGATGAAGACGTCAAGTGAGTCATCATGACGAAGCCTGGGCTTTATCCTGGTGATAAATAGATAGCAGATGATGCTTGCGCAGGCACCGATAATAATTGCAGCCCAGATTGGCACAAAACCAGCGCCGGGTGTGATCGCAACAAGTCCGATAACCAGACCTGTCGATGCACCGACAAGGGTTGGCTTGTTGTTATGTATTTTTTCAACCAGCATCCAGACGAGAAGGGCAGTGGCAGCAGACGTGTTTGTTGTCATAAAGGAGTGGGCCGAAAGGAAATTTGCGCCGCCTGCGCTTCCGGCATTAAATCCAAACCAGCCGAACCACAGAATAGATGCCCCCAGAAATACAAATGGTATATTATGAGGATGGTAGGTGATTTTGCCATGATGCTTTCGTGTACCGACAACAATTGCAGCAACCAGTGCTGATATGCCGGAATTGATTTCGACTACATATCCGCCTGCAAAGTCGACAGCTCCCAGCTGGGAAATCAAGCCGCCTCCCCAGACCATATGAGCCAGTGGATAATATACAAGAAGAGACCAGACCGTTACAAAGACAGCCATCGCAGAAAAACGCATACGTTCTACAACGGCGCCGCAAATAACCGCCGGAGTAATAATGGCAAACATCATCTGGAAAATCGCAAAAACGAGATTCGGTACGGTCTGATTCCAGGGCCCTGGCTCAGCACCGAAATTATTCAGACCAAGCCATTTGAAATTTCCGATAATTCCTCCGACATCACCGCTGAAAGACAGAGAATAGCCTATAAGCACCCACATGACGGAAGCCATTCCCATGATGAAGACACTTGACATCATTGTGTTGATAACGTTTTTGCGTTTCACAAGTCCGCCGTAAAAAAACGCAAGGCCGGGAGTCATAAAAAATACAAGTGCTGACGCTGTTAATAACCATGCAATATCGGCGTTCATAGTATTTCCTCCCAATAAAAAAGTCACTTTCGTCAGAAAACACAAACGTGTGTTATCATAACTACAGTGACTTCATTGCCTCTGATAAATTATGCATATAAGCATCCTGTCATCAGCAAGGGAGATCTCAAAAGCACCCTTGCTCAAAAAGAGTGTACACAAGAAATGCAATTTGAGCAAGAGGGAATTGCATTTTGGTGGAAATTTATTAATTTGCATTCCGGAAAACAAACGAAAAACAACCGGAATAGCACCACAATAGCACAATGTGTTTGCTTGACGTGTCTGTCAAATACAGGTATAATCCCGCGTTTGACACTTGTGAAAGAGAAAAAAGCCGCTAATGCCTGCAATACAGTCATCTGCGGCTTTTCCGATCAGTGCTGAATCTGCGTAATGTCTATTTCCCCAGCTTCGTCATTTTCACGATT
>Ga0209429_10001368_pt1 | contig 15154 bp, 14 predicted proteins | sample BarGraNGADG00212_3_FD_184493 | JGI IMG/M metagenome (GOLD analysis project Ga0209429, IMG submission 184493) | Arctic peat soil microbial communities from Barrow, Alaska - Barrow Graham LP Ref core NGADG0004-212 (SPAdes) (version 2) | ecosystem: Environmental > Terrestrial > Soil > Wetlands >... | reverse complement strand
ACCTGCTGGCCGCCTGGGGCCTGCCGGTCTCCGCCCGCACCCGCGTGGTCGACGACCTGGCCGGCATCCAGGAGATGATCGACTTCTACGGCGAGCACCGGCACGACGTCGAGCACGAGATCGACGGTGTCGTGATCAAGGTGGACGAGGTCTCGCTGCAGCGCCGGCTCGGATCGACGTCGCGCGCGCCCCGCTGGGCGATCGCCTTCAAGTACCCGCCGGAGGAGGTCAACACCAAGCTCCTGGACATCCGGGTGAACGTCGGCCGCACTGGTCGGGTGACCCCGTACGGGGTGATGCAGCCGGCCAAGGTCGCGGGCTCGACCGTTGAGATGGCGACCCTGCACAACGCGAGCGAGGTCAAGCGCAAGGGCGTGCTCATCGGGGACACCGTCGTGCTGCGCAAGGCCGGTGACGTGATCCCGGAGATCGTCGGGCCGGTGGCGGCCCTGCGCGACGGAAGCGAACGCGAGTTCGAGATGCCGACGCACTGCCCGTCGTGCGGGACGCCGCTCGCCCCCGCCAAGGAAGGCGACGTCGACATCCGGTGCCCCAACGCGTGGTCATGCCCCTCCCAGCTGCGCGAGCGGTTGGCGCACATCGCGGGGCGCGGGGCGCTCGACATCGAGACGATGGGGTGGGAGGCGGCCGGGAGCCTGCTGGAGGTCGGCGTCGTCCGCTACGAGGCCGACCTGTTCGACCTGAACGAGGACGCCCTGCGCCGGGTCGCGCTGTTCGTCCTGTCCACCGACTCCAAGGTCAAGGGCCGGGTCCGCTCGGCCGGTGACCTCAACTCGATCGGCGAGGCGCTGCTGGCGAACCTGGAGAAGGCCAAGGCTCAGCCGCTGTGGCGGGTGCTCGTGGCCCTGTCGATCAGGCACGTCGGCCCGACGGCGGCCCGCGCGCTCGCGACCGGCTTCGGCTCGATGGCGGCCATCCGGGCGGCGAGCGAGGCGGAGCTGGCCGCCGTCGAGGGCGTTGGCCCGACCATCGCGACCGCCATCGGCGACTGGTTCGCCGAGGACTGGCACGCCGAGATCGTGGACCGCTGGACCGCGGCCGGGGTGCGGATGGCCGATCAGCGCGACGAGTCCGTGCCCCGCACGCTCGAGGGGCTGACGGTGGTGGTCACGGGGTCGCTGGTGAAGTTCTCCCGGGACGGGGCGAAGGAGGCGATCATCGCCCGCGGCGGCAAGTCGGCCGGCAGCGTGTCGAAGAAGACCGACTTCGTGGTGGTGGGCGAGAACGCCGGGTCCAAGGAGGGGAAGGCGCGCGAGCTGGGGCTCCGGATCCTGGACGAGGCCGCGTTCGTCCGGCTGCTCGAGGGCGGCCCGGAGGCGCTCGCCGGCGGCCCGGAGGCGCTCGCCGGTCGCGGTGCGGACGAGGAGGACGAGGCATGACCCTCATCGTTCGCGTCGCCGAGCCGGCGGACCTGGAGCGGGTCGGCCAGCTCACCGCGCACGCGTACCTCGCCGACGACCTGATCAGCCCCGACCACCACTACCTCGGCGAGCTGCGGGACGCCGTCACCCGCGCGGACCAGGCGACGGTGCTGGTGGCCGTCGAGGGCGACGAGCTGCTGGGCACCATCACGCTGGCCGAGTACGGCTCGCCCTACGCAGAGATCGCCGAGCCGGGCGAGCACGAGCTGCGGATGCTCGCCGTCGACCCGGCGGCCCGCGGCCGCGGCATCGGCGAGACGCTGATGCGAGCGGCGATCGAGCGCGGGATCGGCTGGGGTGCCCACCACGTGGTGCTCTCCACGATGCCCGCGATGACGACCGCCCAGCGGATGTATGAGCGCCTCGGACTGCAGCGGGTCCCCGAGCGCGACTGGGGCGTGGACGACCACCACATGCTCGTGTACACCGCCGGTGGCTGAGTGCGTCGCGCCGGGGGTCGCGGTCGAGGTCGACACCTGGCGTCCGGTGGAGGTGGCCGACGTCGACGGCTGGCAGCTCGGCTTCTCGGGTGGGTTCACCAGCCGGGCGAACAGCGTCGTCCCGCTCGCGGAGCCGCCCGACCTCGACGCCGCGATCGGCAGCGTCGAGGCGTTCTACTCCCACCGCGGCGTCCCGGCCCGGTTCCGGGTCGGGCGCGAGGCGCTTCCGGTCGGCCTGGACGGTGTTCTGGCGGCGCGCGGGTACCGCCTGGTGGCGACGACGTGGGTGCTCGCCCTCGCCCTGCCCGCGCAGGCCGAGCCGTCGGCCGCGTCCATCGAGGTGGTGTACGAGGTGGCCGACGAGCCGGACGACGACTGGCTCTCCGGGTGGCTCGACGTCAAGGCGAGCGGCACGGTCGATCCCGGTCTGGCCCGTGCGGTGGTCACCGGGTCCGCGGCCGGCTACCTGACCACACGGGACGACGACGGCGTCGTCGGCGTGATCCGCGCCGGCTACTCCGGTGACTGGGTCGGCCTGTCCTGCCTGATGGTCGCCCAGCGCGCCCGACGCCGCGGTCTGGCCCGCGCGCTCACGCTCGCCGCCATGGAGATCGCGGCCGAGCGCGGGGCACGGCGCGCCTTCCTCCAGGTCGCGGCCGGCAACCACGCAGCGCTCGAGCTCTACCACCGTCTCGGCTTCGCCGATGTCGACACCTACAACTACCGGGAGCGCTGAGCCCGCGGGTCAGCAGCAGCGCCGCCGCCGGCGGAGCGCGCAGGCACCGGCGACCCCGGCGCCCAGCCAGAGCCACAGGGTCACCTTGGCGAAGGCGCCGCCCGGGTCGTACGGGCCGGGCAGCACCGCCGTCGGGGTGACCGCCAGCACGGGGAACGCGTCCGCGAGCCGGTCCACCTCGTCGTCGTCCATCTGTGATGTGTCACCGAGGGTGAGCTGGCCGACCGTGCCGAGCGCAGCCATCACGGCGCGGAAGCCTTCCCGCCGGGCGACCCCCGTGAGCTCCTCCGCTGTCCCGGCGAACACCGCGCCCGGTAGTGCGATCTGCACCGTCGGGTTGGCCAGCGCGTTGCGGAACCAGTGCGCGTCCCGGCCGTAGCCGGCGATCATCGCCACGCGGCCGTCGACCACCGCGTAGCCCAGCGGTGCCTCGCGGACCAGGCCGCTCTTCCGGCCGACCGTCCGCAGCACGAGGATGGAACCGCTGACGGTTGTGCAGAGCAGGGGTCCTGCTCCCACCCGGATCATCGGACCGGCAACGTACCGGTTCAGCACCCGGAACCCGCGGCGCAGCGGTTCCAGGAGTGCGGACATGGTGGGGCCGTACGGCAGATCGGCAGTGGTCATGCCGCCAACCGTGGCCCGACGACGGGTGTTCGCCAAGGGCCATAGGTCACTCGCGCAGCGGGTTTCAGGGGATCAACGCCTCGATCGCTGCCGGGGAGAGCACGTGATCGGCGGCCATGGCGCTGGCCCCGAGGATGCCGGCGCGTCCCGTGGTGCGGCTGGCGACGATCCGCAGGTGCTGGGTGGCCAGCGGCAGCGACCGCCGGTACACCACCTCCCGGATGCCCGCGAGCAGGCTCTCGCCCGCCTCGGCGAGGTTGCCGCCGATGACGATGACCGACGGGTTGAGCATGCTCACGCACGCGGCGAGCACACCGCCGATGGTGCGTCCCGCCTCGCGGACCGCGTGACTCGCGGCGACATTGCCGGCCCGGACCAGCGCGACGACGTCGGCGCTGGAGGTCGCGGGAATGCCCTCCGCGGAGAGCGCGACGGCGACCGCTCGGCCGCTGGCGAGCGCCTCGAGGCAGCCGGTGTTCCCGCAACGGCAGAGCAGGGCCTTGCCGCCGGGAACGGCGATGTGCCCCAGGTCACCGGCGGCGCCCTGGGCGCCCCGCCGGATCTGGCCGTCGCTGATCACCCCGGCCCCGATGCCGGTGGCGACCTTGACGAAGAGCAGGTGGTCGACGTCGGGGAACTCTGCCCAGTGCTCGCCGAGAGCCATGATGTTGACGTCGTTGTCGACGAGCACCGGTGCCCCCAGGAGGTGGCGCAGCATGCCCGGAACGTCGGCGTCGTCCCAGCCGGGCATGATCGGCGGGTTCGTCGGCCGACCGGTGCTGTGCTCGACCGGTCCGGGCAGCCCGACGCCGACCGCGGCGAGCTCGCCCATCGTGCGCCCCGCCTGCTCGACGAGCTTGGTGCCGATCGCGGCGACGCGATCCAGGACCGCATCGGGCCCGTCCGCGATCGCTAGTGCCTCGTGGTGCTCGGCCAGCACCGTCGAGGCGAGGTCGGTGACCGCGAGGCGGGCGTGCGTCGCGCCGAGGTCGACGGCCAGCAGGATGCGTGTACTCGGGGAGAAGGCGAACGTCGCGGGTGGGCGCCCGCCGGTCGAGCTGGCCTCTCCGGCCGGCGCGACCAGGCCGGAGGCTAGGAGGAGGTCCACCCGCGCGGCAACGGTCGAGCGCGCCTGTCCGGTGAGCAGCGCGAGGTCCGCGCGGGTGCGCGGCAGGCCGTCGCGGAGCAGCTGGAACAGCCCTCCGACGTCCGTCGGCCGAGGGGCGGGCCTGCTCAGCTGACTCACGGCCCGAACGTCCATGAGCGAAGTCAAGCACAGGACCTTTGATAGGTCACGCTTGCATAACTACGTCGAGCAGAGTGAGACCTTTGCTTGACGTTCGACACAACAAGTGTAGGTTGCGGGGCATGGTCGATGGTGTCCGGCAGCCGGAACCCCCCGATGGGGTCGCGGCGAAGGCGAACCTGCTCACCATGCAGGGCATCGTCAAGCACTTCCCGGGCGCCCGCGCACTCGACGGTGTCGACCTCGCGATCCGGGCCGGCGAGGTCCACTGCCTGGTCGGCCAGAACGGTGCCGGCAAGTCGACGCTGATCAAGGTGCTGTCCGGTGCGCACCACCCGGACGCGGGTGCCATCACCTGGCGTGGGGAGCCGCTCACCGTCGCCACCCCCGTCGCTGCGCTGCGCGCCGGGATCGCGACGATGTACCAGGAGCTCGATGTCGTCGACGGCCTGACGGTCGCCGAGAACGTCTACCTCGGCCACGAGCTGGCCACCGGAGGCTTCACGCAGCGCCGGGTGGTGCGTGCACGCACGCAGGACCTGCTGCGCCGCCTGGGCCACGGAGAAATCCCGCCCAACCGGGAGGCGGGTCGCCTGTCCGCCGCCGGAAAGCAGATCGTCTCCATGGCGCGCGCGCTGTCCCACGACGCGCGGCTGATCATCATGGACGAACCCTCGGCTGTGCTGGACTCCGAGGAGGTCGCCAACCTCTTCCGCGTGGTCCGCGAGCTCACCGCCTCGGGCGTGGCGGTCCTGTACATCTCCCATCGCCTGGAGGAGATCCGCCAGGTCGGCGACCGGATCACAGTGCTCAAGGACGGTCGGACCGTCGGAACAGGTCTGTCGGCGCGGGGGACCGCGACGTCGGACCTGATCAAGCTGATGACCGGCCGCACCCTTGACCACGCGTTCCCGCCGAACCCGGGTGTGCCGGACGACGCTGAGGAGCTCCTGTCCGTCGACGGGCTCGGCCTGCGTGGCGTCTTCCAGGACGTGTCCTTCCGCGTGCGTGCCGGGGAGATCGTCGGCCTGGCCGGGCTCGTCGGCTCCGGACGCTCGGAGGTCCTCGAGACGGTCTACGGAGCGCGTCGGGCGACCGAGGGGCGGGTGGCGGTGGCGGGCCGCGCGCTGCACCCGGGTTCGATCGACGCGGCGGTACGTGCCGGGGTCGGGCTGGCGCCCGAGGAGCGCAAGAGCATGGGCCTGTTGCTGGACGAGCCGGTGTACCGCAACATCACGCTCTCGACCTTCGGCCGGTTCGCCTCGGGGGTGTTCCTCGACGAGGGTGCCGAACGGGCCGCTGCTCGTGAGCAGATCCAGGCGCTCGACCTGCGCCCGGCGGACCCCGACCGCACGGCGCGCACGCTCTCGGGCGGCAACCAGCAGAAGGTGCTGCTCGCCCGCTGGCTGGTGCACGGCTGCCGCGTCCTGCTGCTCGACGAGCCGACCCGCGGTGTCGACGTCGGCGCGCGCGCCGAGATCTACGCGCTGATCCGTCGGCTGGCGGCACGGGGCACCGCCGTCGTCGTCGTGTCCAGCGAGATCGACGAGGTCCTCGGCCTGGCGGACCGCGTCCTGGTGCTCTCGGAGGGCCGCGTCGTGCACAGCGGTCCGGCCGACCAGATCGACGAGCACGGGGTCCTCGACCTCGTCATGGAAGGGACCGCCGCGTGACCGAGCAGAGCGTTGAGATGGTCGCCCCGACCGGCGACGTCGTCCCGAGCCGGCTTCGGCGGCTGATGAGCGGGGGGGCGGGACGCAACATCGGGCTGGTCATTGCCTTCGCCGTGCTGTGCGTCGTCGGTGTCAGCACCGCCGGCGAGCGGTTCGCGAGCGTGGACAACGTCATGACGATCCTGCGGATGGCCGCGGTGATCGGTGTGCTGAGCATCGGCATGACGTTCGTGATCACCGGCGGCGGGATCGACCTGTCCGTCGGCTCGGTGCTCGGGCTCGCATCGGTGTGGGCGACGACGCTCGCCACGCAGACTCTTGCCGAGGACACGCACTGGATAGTGATGGTTTTCACGGCCCTGGTCGTCGGCACCGTGTGCGGGCTGATCAACGGCGTCCTGATCGCCTACGGCAAGGTCGTCGCGTTCATCGCGACGCTGGCCATGATGGTCGCCGCCCGCGGCCTCGCCGAGATGATCGCCAACCGGCAGACCCAGATCGTCGACGTCCAGCCCTTCCTCGACTTCTTCCGCGCCGACCTGCTCGGGGTGTCCGTGCTGGTCTGGATCTTCGCGGTGGTCGCGGTGGCGGGCTGGGTGCTGCTGAACCGGACGACCTTCGGGCGGCGCACGCTCGCCGTCGGCGGCAACCCCGAGGCAGCCCGCCTGGCCGGCATCAAGGTCAACCGGCACACGATGTACCTCTACGCCCTCGCGGGCCTGACCGCCGGCATCGCCGCCGTGATGATGCTCGCCCGCACGACGGCGGGCTCGTCGACCCACGGGCAGCTGTACGAGCTGGACGCGATCGCCGCCGTCGTCGTCGGCGGCACGCTCCTCATCGGTGGGCGGGGCACGATCGTCGGCACCGTCTTCGGGGTCCTGATCTTCTCCACCCTGACCAACGTGTTCACCCAGAACAACCTCTCCATCTCCGCCCAGTCCGTCGCCAAGGGCGCGATCATCGTGGCCGCCGTGCTGCTCCAGCAGCGGTTCGCCGCACGCCACCGATCCACCTAGCCGGTCGGTCGGAGACACCGCAGTCCCGCAGTGACCCACGCAGGAAGCCGCACCAAGCCAAGGAGGAAGGCCATGTCCGCACCACTGGAGCTGCGCCGACGGTGGATGCTCACCGCCGGGGCGATCCTCGCGTCAGTCGCGCTCGTCGCAGGCTGCACGGGGAACACATCCAAGAACGACAGCACCGACGACGGAGGGGATGGGACCACCTCGGGCGTGGCCAACGACGAGTCGGGCGACACCGTCACGATCGGCTTCTCAGCCCCCGCAGCCGACCACGGCTGGATGGGCGCGATCACCCGCGCGGCCCTTGCCGAGGCTGACAAGTACGACGACGTCGAGCTCGTTGTCGCCGAGGCCACCAACGACGTGAACCTGCAGATCAGCCAGATCGAGACGTTCATCAACGACGGTGTCGACGCGATTGTCGTGCTGCCGTTCGATGGCGCGGCCCTGACCGAGGTCGCAACGCAGGCCATGGAGGCCGGGATCGTCGTGATCAACGTCGACCGGGAGTTCTCCAGCCCGTTCGCGGCACGGACGACAGTGCTCGGTGACAACTACGGCATGGGCCTCAGCGCCGGCACGTACATCTGCGAGCAGGTCGGCGACAACCCCGATGCCATCGTGGCCGAGATCGCCGGTATCGACTCCCTGCCGCTGACGCAGGACCGCAGCCGCGGCTTCGCCGACGCGCTGTCCGACTGCGGTCTTGACGTCACCCGCCGCGTGGCGGCCGACTTCACTGTGCAGGGTGGCGAGGCCGCGGCAGCGAACCTGTTGCAGGCCGCGCCGCACATCGACGCGCTGTGGAACCACGACGACGACCAGGGTGTCGGGGTGATGGCCGCGATCGAGGACGCCAACCGCGACGAGTTCGTGATGGTCGGTGGCGCCGGGTCGCGGCAGGTCATGGAGGCCATCAAGGCCGACGACAGCGTGCTCAAGGCCACCGTCATCTACCCCTCGACCCAGGCGGCGGACGGCATCCGGCTGGCCCGCCTGATCGTCCAGGGCAAGGCCCTCGGTGACCTCGTCGAGGTCGAGGTGCCGCGCACGGTGCAGCTGTTCGCACCCGTGGTGACCAAGGAGAACGTCGACCAGTACCTGCCGACCGCCTTCGAGTCCTGACAACCCGCGGTGCCGTGCGGGGCGCTCTCACGCCCCGCACGGCACCCGACCCAGGCGATCTGCCAGCACGGAACGACACACGAGTGAGGGAGCCAGCGATGGCCGAGCAGGAGGTCCCCCGGCTGGGCGTCGGGATGGTCGGGTACGCGTTCATGGGGGCCGCGCACTCGCAGGCGTGGCGGGTCGCCCCACGGTTCTTCACCCTCCCCATGCGTCCCGAGATGACGGCGGTCTGCGGCCGCAACGGGCCCGCTGTCGAGGAAGCGGCGGCCCGGTTGGGCTGGGCGAGCTGGGAGACGGACTGGCGCCGTCTGCTCGAGCGTGACGACGTCGACCTGCTCGACGTGTGCACGCCCGGCAACACACATGCGGAGATCGCCATCGCGGCGCTCGCGGCCGGTAAGCACGTGCTGTGCGAGAAGCCGCTCGCCAACACCGTGGCGGAGGCCGAGGCGATGACCCGGGCCGCGGCGTCGGCTCCGAACGGCGCCAAGGCCATGGTGGGCTTCACCTACCGCCGTGTCCCCGCGATCGCACTGGCCCGGCAGATCGTCGCCGAGGGCCGGATCGGAACCTTGCGCCACGTGCGCGCGCAATACCTGCAGGACTGGATCGCCGACGAGCAGGCGCCGCTGTCCTGGCGCCTCGACCGCGAGGTGGCGGGCTCCGGCTCGCTCGGGGACATCGGCGCGCACATCGTCGACCTCACCCAGTTCATCACCGGCGACCGGATCACCGGCGTGAGCGGCCTGCTCGAGACCTTCGTGCACGAACGGCCGGTGGCGAGCGAGTTCTCCGGCCTGCACGGCTCGGCCGGGGCCGAGCGCGGCCCGGTCACGGTGGACGACGCAGCGGTGTTCATGGCGCGCTTCGCCGGGGGCGCCATCGGCACGTTCGAGGCGACGCGCTTCGCGTGGGGCCGCAAGAACGCGATCCGCATCGAGATCAACGGCTCGCGCGGGTCGCTGGCCTTCGACTTCGAGGACATGAACGTCCTGCACTATTTCGATGCGACCGAGGGTTCGCGCCTCGGCGGCTTCCGGCGCATCATGGTCACCGAGCCCGAGCATCCGTACATCGCAGCCTGGTGGCCGGCCGGCCACGTGCTCGGTTACGAGCATGCGTTCACCCACCAGGTGGTCGACCTGATCGGCGCCCTGGTGGCCGGCGAGCAGCCGACCCCCTCGTTCGCGGACGGGCTCGCCGTGCAACGGGTGCTCGACGCCGTCGAGCGGAGCGCGGCCGCCGACAGCACCTGGACCCTCGTGGCGACCGACTGACAACCGCACCGACCAAGGAGAAGTGAGATGGCACGACCGATCACGCTGTTCACCGGTCAGTGGGCGGACCTGCCCTTCGAGGAGGTCGCACGGCTGGCGTCCGAGTGGGGCTATCAGGGTCTGGAGATCGCCTGCTGGGGCGACCACCTGGACCCCTGGCAGGGCGCCGAGGACGACGCCTACATCCAGGGCAAGCTCGACCTGCTCGAGCGGTACAACCTGAAGGTGTACGCGATCTCCAACCACCTCAAGGGTCAGGCCGTCTGTGACGACCCGATCGATCAGCGGCACCGCGACATGCTCTCGGACCACATGTGGGGCGACGGCGACCCGGAGGGCGTGCGGCAGCGCGCCGCCGAGGAGATGAAGCTCACCGCGCGCACCGCGGCGCGGCTGGGTGTGAAGACCGTGATCGGGTTCACCGGCTCGGCGATCTGGAAGTACGTCGCGATGTTCCCGCCGGTCTCCACCGAGCTGATCGACGCGGGCTACCGCGACTTCGCCGACCGCTGGAACCCGATCCTGGACGTCTTCGACGAGGTCGGTGTCCGGTTCGCCCATGAGGTGCACCCCAGCGAGATCGCCTACGACTACTGGACGACGGTGCGCACCCTCGAGGCCATCGGGCACCGCGAGGCCTTCGGGCTGAACTGGGACCCGAGCCACTTCGTCTGGCAGGACCTCGACCCGGTCGGCTTCCTGTGGGACTTCAAGGACCGGATCTACCACGTGGACTGCAAGGACGCGAAGCGCCGGGTCGGCAACGGCCGCAACGGCCGGCTGGGCTCCCACCTGCCGTGGGCCGACCCGCGTCGGGGCTGGGACTTCGTCTCGACCGGTCACGGTGACGTGCCGTGGGAGGACTGCTTCCGGATGCTCAACACGATCGGCTACGACGGCCCGATCTCGGTCGAGTGGGAGGACGCCGGGATGGACCGCCTGGTCGGTGCGCCGGAGGCGCTGGCGTTCGTGCAGCGCCTGGCCTTCGACCCGCCCTCGGCATCCTTCGACGCGGCCTTCAGCACCCGCTAGCCGGTCGCCACCCACGGCGCGACGCGCCTCGCCCACCCAGCGGTCCAGTCGCAGACGGTGCCACGACCTGGCCGCCAGGAGCGGGGCAGGTCAGACTGGGGGCATGATCTCCCAGCCCCGTGCCGAGGCGCTCCGCGATGCCGGCCTGCGGTGGACACCTGCTCCCGGCGACCGCTTCGTCATCCCGCAGCCCGCCCTCAGCGGCGAGGTCTTCACGCTGAGCGAGATGACCATCGAGGCTCGCGAGTACCCGACCGGCACCGTTCTCGGCTTCAACGGGACCACCGAGTGGGCGTTGGACTCCGTTGCCAAGGAGGAGGCGCTCTGGCTCCCGCGCGAGGACCAGCTCCGCGAGCTCCTCGGCCGGGCGTTCGCCTCGCTGCGGCGGGAGGACGGTGCGGGTCGTGAACCCAGCCACACGGTCGCCACCCGCGGGCCGGGCGGGGAGCGGGAGTTCACGGCGCGGATCGCTGAGGACGCCTACGCCGACGCCCTGCTGGCCCTGATCGCCCATGCGATGCAGGACACCCAGGTCTGACGCGCAGGTCTGACGCGCAGGTCCGAGGGGCCCGATGGCGAAACGGGCCGGACACAGCCCGTCACTAGACTCGGGCCCATGTCCACCATCTCCCGCGAGGAGGTCGCGCGCCTGGCCGGCCTCGCGCGGATCGACCTGACCGACGCCGAGCTGACCCGGCTGGCCGGCGAGCTCGACGTCATCGTGCAGGCGGTCGCAACGGTCAGCGCGGTCGCCACCGACGACGTGCCCGCCACGAGCCACCCGATGCCCCTGAGCAACGTGCTGCGCGAGGACGAGGCGAGCGAGCCGCTGCCGGTGCTGGACGCCCTTGCCGCGGCCCCGGCCACCGAGGGCGGCAGGTTTGCCGTCCCGCAGATCCTCGAGGAGGACTGATGAGCGACCTGATCCGGCGCAGCGCCGCCGACCTGGCCACCGCCCTGCAGTCCGGCGAGGTGAGCAGCGTCGAGGTGACCAAGGCGCACCTGGACCGGATCGCCGCCGTCGACGGCGCGGTGCACGCCTTCCTGCACGTCTGCACGGACGAGGCGCTGGCCGTCGCGCGCGACGTCGACGCCCGCCGGTCCGCCGGCGAGGAGCTGCACCCGCTGGCCGGTGTGCCGATCGCGGTCAAGGACGTGGTCGTGACCAAGGGGATCCCGAGCACAGCGGGGTCCAAGATCCTGCAGGGCTGGATCCCGCCGTACGACGCCACGCTGGTGGAGCGGCTCAAGGCCGCCGGCATGCCGATCCTCGGCAAGACCAACATGGACGAGTTCGCCATGGGCTCCTCCACCGAGCACTCGGCCTACGGGAACACCCACAACCCATGGGACCTCGACCGGATCCCCGGCGGCTCCGGTGGCGGCAGTGCAGCCGCCGTCGCCGCTTTCGAGGCTCCGCTGGCGATCGGCACCGACACCGGTGGCTCCATCCGCCAGCCGGCGGCCGTTACCGGGACCGTCGGGACCAAACCGACGTACGGCGGCGTCTCGCGGTACGGGCTGATCGCCCTCGCGTCCAGCCTTGACCAGGCGGGACCGGTCAGCCGCACCGTGCTCGACGCCGCGCTGCTGCACGCTGTGATCGGCGGGCACGACCCACGCGACTCCACCTCTCTGACCGACCCCCTGCCCGACCTGGTCGGCGCCGCTCGGCTCGGAGCCACCGGCGACCTGACCGGGGTGCGGGTCGGCGTCGTGCACGAGCTGAACGGCGAGGGCTACCAGGCCGGCGTCCGGGCCCGGTTCGAGGAGGCCCTCGACCTGCTCCGCGGCGCCGGGGCCGATGTGGTCGAGGTCGGCTGCCCGCACTTCGTGCACGCCCTTGCCGCGTACTACCTGATCCTGCCGAGCGAGGCGTCCAGCAACCTGGCCCGCTTCGACGGCATGCGGTACGGGCTGCGGGTGGAACCGAGCGACGGCCCGGTGACCGCCGAGCGCGTGATGGGCGCCACCCGTGGCGCCGGGTTCGGCGACGAGGTCAAGCGCCGGATCATCCTTGGCACCTACGCCCTCTCGGCCGGGTACTACGACGCGTACTACGGCAGCGCCCAGAAGGTGCGCACGCTGGTCCAGCGCGACTTCGCGGCGGCGTTCGAGCAGGCGGACGTCCTGGTGTCGCCGACGGCTCCCACCACGGCCTTCAAGCTGGGGGAGAAGCTGGACGACCCGATGGCGATGTACCTCAACGACGTCGCCACCATCCCGGCGAACCTGGCCGGCGTCCCGGGCCTCTCCCTGCCGTCCGGTCTTGACCAGGGTCTTCCGGTGGGGTTCCAGGTGCTCGCACCGGCCCGGGCCGACGATCGGCTGTACCGGGTGGGCGCCGCGCTGGAGATGCTGCTCGAGCAGCAGTGGGGCGGGCCCCTGCTGGCACAGGCCCCCGAGCTGGAGGTGACCGCATGAGCACGGCCCCCGACCTGGTGGACTACGACGACGCCGTCGCGCGCTACGACCCGGTGATCGGCATCGAGGTGCACGTCGAGCTCGGCACGGTCAGCAAGATGTTCGACGGTGCCCCCACCGTGTTCGGCGCGCCGCCGAACACCCAGGTCACGCCCGTCTCGTTGGGACTGCCCGGGTCGCTCCCGGTGGTCAACCGGACGGCCGTCGAGTCGGCGATCCTGATCGGTCTTGCGCTGAACTGCCAGATCGCCGAGGTCTGCCGGTTCGCGCGGAAGAACTACTTCTACCCCGACGTGCCGAAGAACTTCCAGATCTCCCAGTACGACGAGCCGATCGCCTTCGACGGCTGGGTTGACGTCGAGCTCGAGGACGGCACCGTGCTGCGGGTGGAGATCGAGCGCGCCCACATGGAGGAGGACGCCGGCAAGAACACCCACGTCGGCGGCGCCACCGGGCGCATCCACGGTGCGGAGTACTCGCTGGTGGACTACAACCGTGCGGGGATCCCCTTGGTGGAGATCGTCACCAGGCCGATCGCCGGCGTCGGCGAGCGGGCCCCCGAGGTGGCGCGGGCCTACGTGCAGACGCTGCGCGACATCTTCCGCGGCCTCGGTGTCTCCGAGGCCCGGATGGAGCGTGGCAACGTCCGCGCCGACGTGAACCTCTCGCTGCGCCCCTCGCCCGACGCCCCGCTGGGCACCCGGACCGAGACCAAGAACGTGAACAGCTTCCGCTCCGTCGAGCGGGCCGTGCGCTACGAGATCTGCCGGCAGGCCGCTGTGCTGGACGCCGGCGCGACGGTGATCCAGGAGACCCGGCACTGGCACGAGGACACCGGGACCACCACCTCCGGGCGCGTGAAGTCCGACGCCGAGGACTACCGGTACTTCCCCGAGCCGGACCTGGTGCCGCTGGCCCCGAGCCGGGAGTGGGTGGAGGAGCTGCGTGCCCGCCTGCCGGAGATGCCGGTCGTGCGGTGGCATCGGCTGCAGACCGACTGGGGCTACTCCGACCCGGAGATGCGCGACGTCGTGAACGCGGGCGCGGTGGAGCTGATCGAGACCACTGTCGCCGCGGGGGCCACGCCTGCCGCCGCCCGGAAGTGGTGGATGGGCGAGCTGGCCCGGACGGCCAACACCGAGGGCGTCGACCTCGGCGCCCTGTCGGTCACTCCCGAGCAGATCGGCGAGCTGCAGCGCCTGGTGGACTCCGGGCGTCTGAACGACCAGCTGGCCCGTCAGGTCCTCGCGGGAGTCCTGGCGGGAGAGGGCTCGCCCCGAGAGGTCGCGGCCGCTCGCGGCCTTGGCGTCGTGTCCGACGACGGTGCGTTGCTGGCTGCGGTCGACGAGGCCCTCGCGGCTCAGCCGGACGTCGCAGCGAAGGTGCGCGGCGGCAACCTCGGGCCGGTGGGCTCGATCATCGGTGCGGTGATGAAGGCCACCCGCGGTCAGGCCGATGCCGGCCGCGTCCGTGAGCTGGTCATCGAGCGGATCAACCAGGGCTGACCAACCCGGAGGCAAGCATGGACACGCCCGTACTGAGTGGCGAGCTGGTCGTCCTGCGTCCCATCCGTGCGGACGACGCCGATGCCATGTGGGACATGGTCACCGACCCCGAGGGCATGCGCCTGACCGGGACGCCCGCAACCTTCGCCCGGGAACAGGTCGACACCTGGTGCGCGACCGTCGCCGACCGGGAGGGCCGCCAGGACTGGGCCATAACGCGCGGCACCGACGAGTATCTGGGCGAGATCGTGCTCAACGAGATCGACGCGCACAACGCCGGCGCCAACCTCCGCCTCGCGCTGCGCCCCGGGCAGCGGGGTCGTGGGTTCGGTAGCGAGGCCATCCAGCTGGTCCTGGCGCACGCGTTCGACGAGGCCGGCCTCGGCCTGCACCGGGTCTCGCTCGACGTGCTGAGCATCAACCCGCGGGCCCGGATGCTCTACGAGAGCCTCGGCTTCGTGGTCGAGGGGCGCCTGCGCGAGAGTCACCGGGACGGCGACTTCTGGTGCGACGCGATCGTGATGGCGATCCTCGAGGACGACTACCGGGCCGGGCAGGACCCGCCGGCCTGAGGCCGTCGGCGCACGAGCGGCGGCCGG
>Ga0209429_10001367_pt1 | contig 15163 bp, 11 predicted proteins | sample BarGraNGADG00212_3_FD_184493 | JGI IMG/M metagenome (GOLD analysis project Ga0209429, IMG submission 184493) | Arctic peat soil microbial communities from Barrow, Alaska - Barrow Graham LP Ref core NGADG0004-212 (SPAdes) (version 2) | ecosystem: Environmental > Terrestrial > Soil > Wetlands >... | reverse complement strand
AGAAGAAATTGAGGTGAATCTATTAAGCTCAGTCATATCAGGGTTGTTCGATAAATTAAGAGATGATTTCTTTGAGGAAAAACTCCTGCCAATCATTGATAATGAAAAATATTCAGTATCAATAATTTGTGGGCTTTCGAATATTCATAAATTAGATGAGAAAGAAGTATATAAATTATTAAGCTTATATGAAAAGTTCAATATAAAAAATGTCGATATTTTAATAAATATCCCACAACTTCTCATTTCAATATTAAAAACTGAGGTTGCTTTAGACAATACTGAAATAAAAACTACTTGTTTTAACCACTTAGAAAAGTTAGTTTCATATGAAAATTCAAACCTTATTTCTTATATTCTTCATGAAATAAGATTCCTGGAAAGGTTTACTGATGAAAAGGTATGTTTATTAATTAAACTAATTGAACAACCTCACTTTAAACTCGAACAATCATTAAATCAGATCGATCAAATATTTATCCATATAAAGGATATTAATAGTTTTGAAAAGATTTTATTCAAGATCGCAGAGTGTTTCCCTTTCCATCCTATAAAAAAGGATTTTCATTCATCAATAAATGACTTTAGAAACAATTGTGTTCTTGAATTTGAAGAATTTCTGATTAGGCTTTTAATAAACAATAAAGCCAATTACCGATACTTGGGGCAAGATTTATTTAATGAGTTTTCTTTTCACAGTTTCAAATTCAAATATGATATCCTAGCATTGACTCCAATTCAACAATTCAAATTATGGGTATCAATTCTTCAAAACTATAGAGAACCTCAACATGTGATTCCTTGTTTACTACCGTTAATTTACAGTAAATCGCCACTAGTTAGAGAAGCATTCATCTGTAAATTAGAAGAATATAGCGAAAACTATGGAAGTCTTTTAATTGAGATAATAGAGCATTCGTTAAATCTTGAAGATTCAATTTCCAAGCAAGTTTATGATAGAATAAAAAAATATCATAATGTATTTATCGAAAATCAGGTTATTATTAAACATAATATTAAAGAACTAAATCCTTTCTACACCCAAAATAAAATCTTTAATGATTATATGATTACTTATAACCGAGAATTTAGTAGACAATTACAAAAAACTACAACCGAGAACAGTATTATGATGCAACTTTGTACAAAAGTGACCTTAGCAAAAGGAGGCGGTTGGATGAATGAAGAAAACAATTCTATTTCAAAATTAGGGAAATTTAGTTCAAGCTTTTCACTGCCAAGATGCTATTTTATAGATCCTGAACATTTTGATTTTGAACGTATCCTTGATATGAAACAAGATTGGGACAATTGTTATGACAACATTATTACTCTGCTAGAAAATGAGTAGCAATAATATAATCGTTCAGGAATATCTGAGTAGTTTAAAAGAAGATAAAGAACTTGACTATTTATTCCCAATTCTTTTAAATGCAATGGGTTATAGGATTATCCAGACAGCAAAGGAATCAAAAGGGCAGTCGCAATATGGCAAGGATATTATTGCAGTCGGGAAAGATGATACCGGGAAAAAATTTAAATGGTATTTTGAGCTCAAGGGATATCAGGATAGAGATATCACAGATCTCAATTATTCATCTAAAGATGGTATTCGTGAATCAATTATTGAGGCAAAGGATACAGCTTTTAAAGATTGCTCCATTCCTGTTCTTAATGATTTACCAACCAAAATTGTGATTGTACACAATGGTGTTCTAAAAAGCAATATAAGACCAACTTTTGATGGCTTCATATCTCGCGAATTTAAAGAGGGTGAATTTGAACGATGGGATATTTATCAATTAACAGACCTATTTAGCAAATACATTTTCAGTGAGTACTTGCTCGCAGATAATGAAAGCAACAGATTGTTTAAGCGAACATTAGTTTTCCTAGATGCAGTTGACTACAATTTTATAGATTTTAAACAATTAGTTGAGATACAATTTGAAAAAACGATCAAAATTAAAGGGCGAACTCTGCAGAAATTATTTGCGACATTGAACTTATTGTCTTCAATCATATTTCATTATTCCAAAGAGAATAATAACCTTATTGCGGCAAAGGAGTGTTCATCATTCATTGTGTTAAAAACCTGGGCTTGGATACTTAAAAATAGATATGAAAAGAAACGTATTATTATCAAAGAATTCAAGAAACTTCTTAATACTCAATATTTAATTTACAACGCCTATTTTAAGAAAACATTTCCAATTGCTTCAATTGAAAATGGTCTTTTTTCTGAGAATGGAACATTCTTCGAATCAGTAGGTTATCCCCTAAGATGTTTTGATTATGTAAGTGATCTTATATACTATTGTCAATTAAGAATATTTTTTTCAAATTCATTTAAAATTAAGCAGATTACTGAACTTATTCGGAACAAACAAAAGGACAAAATAATAGAATTAATCAATAATAACAGAGGTTGTCTACGTCCAATTCTCGATAATCATTCTATACCTATATTGCAGTTATTTTTATTTTTTTCTGACCGAAAGGATTTAAGACAAAAAGATGTAGACTTCATAACTGCATATATATTTGGAATTATTGATGGTCTTCTCATCATTAAGACTAGAAGAGGTCGACTACCTGAATTATATAATAGAATAAATCTGGTCATAGAATTTTCAGCTACTAAAATACGACCTGAGGAGTATTGTGATGAATCTTCTATGCTTATATCAATCATCTTAGAAATACTTTGCATTTTCAATGCTAAAAACTCCTATGAAATATTTAAAAATCATTTAACTGAAAAGATTAATTTGCAAATTGCTCATCCAAACTTTAAAGACTTTGATATAGAACAAGAAATGTTTGAACATCATATGGATGAAGAATACTATGTTGAAAGTTTTAGCCAATTACCAGAAAGTTTTGAAGAATTTAAAATAAAAGTCAAATCCAAGGAATTTACTATTCATAATTACAGAACTGATAAAGAAGGTTTTTCTTTATTACGGACCCTAGCACATTCATATTATAAAAATGAAATATTTCCAGATGAATGGAGAAGAATAATTTCTGAAACGTAATCAATTAAAGTTGCACTTCAAGATTTATAAAAAGACATATAAAAATCCAAAATCTAATTCTATGATAGTAAAAGACCCAAGATTTATAACTCCAGCATGGAATACAATAATCTGGCGTTATATGACACTAGAGAAGTTCTTGGATATCATGCTTGGGGACCATATTTATTTCACCAATACATCAAACATGACTGATAAAAATGAGTGTGAAATTCCTAAAAGAAACCAGAAGCAATTCTTTATTCAAAATGACGAGGAAGCAATCATTCAATGGTGTGATTTTCATAATCGTAAAAAATCATCATTTATTAATTGTTGGATTATGAATCGCTTTGAATCATACGCCCAATGGAAGATTTACCTTGGAGGGGCTAAAAATGGAGTTGCTATTAAAACAAATATTAAAAACCTTATTACTGCCGTCAACAAAACAAGGATCCAATCTGAGGAAAAAATATTTGCTGGGAAAGTAAAGTATTCAGATTATATAAAAGCAGATATCTGCATTGAGGAATTGATAACCACGAAAAATCATTTTTATGCTTATGAAAATGAATTTAGATTAATCATCCTTAGGGAACCGGAATTCGAACAGGATTTAAATGAAAACAAATTAAAAACGGTTAATGGAATTTATGTAAATGTTGATCCATTAGTATTAATCGATGAAATATACGTTTCTCCGTTTGGCGGGTCCTATTTTAGGAAAATTCTAGAATCAACCATAAAAGAAATTAGCCCAAAACTTACTTCTAGAATTAAAAAGTCTGAAATCAAGGATTCCTAAACTTTTAATAAATAACAACCAATATCACTAATATATAGATAAATGGCTGAATGTACAAAGTGTGGTGACTACACTAAATTCGAGAATGGTTTATGTTCCAAATGTTACTCCGATAAAAAGAAAACCAAATCTGCTGATGAGGTTATGGTTATTGATGATAACTCAGGAATGACAGACAAAGAGAGAAATTATAGATTTCAAATGATCAAAGGTCGCATTGCTGAAACTTTAATACAAGAACTCTTTCTAAGCCTAAATTATAATGTTTTCCGATACGGAATGGAAAATACGATTCCAGGAATAATGGAGCTATTAAAAGGAGTAAGATCTGATGTAGCAGAAGATATCAGAAGAATGCCGGATTTTGTTATTCAAAATTCAAAGACTAAAGACGTTTACTTTATTGAGGTGAAATTTAGAGCAAGTGGTGAATTTAGAGCAAAGGATCTGCCTAAAAATTATCCATATAACAATGCATACATAATATTAGTTTCAAAAAAACACATTAAATGTCTGACAGTTGAAGAGTTGTTAGAAGGAAAAGAAATTACATCTGAGTCAAGAAACTACTTGGGTAACAGAAGAGAGTTTGACCTTGACAAGGAAGTAATTATTGATTTTTGCAACTTTGCAATCCTATTCTTTGAAAGTGTTTAAAATCTTAAAATTAAACATATAGCTTAAAGTATTCATAAACACGGATAATTAAGGTTTGACCTCATATTCCTATCTTATGATTGAAGAAAATAAAATTCCAGACTCAGGATTAACTATCTACCAGTCACCTAGCAGTTTAAAAGAAGGTAATAGTGTTAAATGGTTAGATAGATTATTCAATCACCCTGGAGTTAAAGCCAACTTTAGTATTGAGGATAAAAAACCTGACATTGATGGAACATTTGAAATTCTCAAAAACTCAAGATTTGATGGAAGGTATGAGGTCCAAATTAAAACATATAATGCTAAATCATCGGCGAATAAACCTAAATATCCCTGTAGTGTAAAATTATTGAACTATGCTCTAAAAAATAGATTAAGCTGTGTTTTGCTCTTTGTAGTAGACACGACAAACAACAGAGCTTTTTGGAAATATTTGACTGAATCATTCATAAGGGGATTAAATATTAAAACCAACCAGAATAAGATTACTATTACGTTTTTGGAGGAAGAGTTTGTTGACGACAATAATTTTCAACAATGCCTAAGTAAATGGCATTCTTCTTTTTTGGTTAAGAATAATAGTATCTTTTTCGAGGATTCCAGTGTGGCTGAATCTAAAAAGAAAGCAAATTCAATAACTAAGTATTTTGAAAATATTCAATTGTCTGCTTTAAGTAAGGATGATATAATTTGCAGTCAGAAATTCATAGATAGATTTAACCAATTATTGGATGGTGACTTCAATTTTATAAAAAGATTCTATTACCCTGAGATGTGGAAAATGGGGTTGGCAATTGGCACTTATTCTATATCCTCATTAACTTATGTACTTTATCCAATCTTTTGGGGCTCCAATGATTTTATTCTAAAAAAAATAAAACTCGAAAACTTTTCTGATTTGGATCATTCTTTCGAGGACAACTATCTGATGGCTGTCATTCATGGAACCCACAATGCCATAAAGTCTGGTGAACCAGACATAATTTTGGAACATATCGATAAAAAAATAAAGGATATAATAGAAAGAAAAAAATTCTTATTTCTTACAATTGAAATAGCTATCGAACATATTTTCGATGCAATAGAGGAAAATCATAGATTTTGGAGAATAGAACCATTAGATATTATAAAAGTTAAAGATTTGAAGGATTATCTTGAAAGCAATTACTCCTCAAGGATTCATCCCTTATCAAATCAGTATTACTCCTCTAGTTTTTCCAATCTATCAACTATTTATCATTGCGTTACATATTTGACAAACAACAATATTCAAGAAATAAATAGGATTCATCCGAAAATGCCAAATGAAAATGATTCCATCTATTCCGAATTTCTATTTAAAAAATTAAAAGCTGTATATTCTTTAATTCCACCCACCTTTGATGCATTTATGTATTATGCATTTCCATCTTTGCGAGAAAAAGTGTCCTTTTGGGATGGTTTTGATCTAATATCAATAAACTTCATAATTCAGCCAAATAATTATTTCATCATTTTTCATTATTTTAAGAGATTAGATGGTATTCAAGTACAACCACAGTTACTTTTTACACAGAACTTCAAGCACGAATTGTACCAGAATTTTCTTAACAATGGATTCTATAATCAAGACTATTTCAAAATAGATTTTGATTTAAATGGCACTGCCTATAAACTATATTTAATCCATGGTGATGATATTCACCTCATCAAAAGGAGGTTTTCTATTTTTAATCAATTATACAATTTTTTAATTCGTCGTTTCAACCAGAGTTATTTAAAGCGTGATAATCAGATTTCCCTATCAGCATCCATTTAATTACTCAATAATATCACCTTCCGCTAACTCGGGCAAAAAAACAGGCTATACATAGTTTTTGCTTTTGATCCTCTTCTCAAGTCAACTTTTTAACCTGTTGATAAACCCAGTCCGCTCCTGTCAACGAATTAAATTTGTAAACAGAGATTAATAAAAGCCTCTAAGTTGATCAACATGAATGGTTCAGTTCAGAGTAAATCTTGAGAAATTTGATAAATATTTTAGACCAAAGATTAAGGAATTATGAAACACAATACAATCGATAAAGGAATAATTGATTCAACCAACAATCCATTTGCTCAGGAATCCTGGATTCAACAGGGTTTTGGATTCACTCCCAAAAGGCAGGAACAGGTTGAAAAATTATTTGGCCGTAGTGCTGAAAATATATTAACTGCTCAACCTGAAAATGATAACAGGTATGTTGCATTCGTTGCAATCCGGTGGGGTTTTGCCAAGTTTATTAATGGCATACTAACTCAAACTGAAAAATGGAATAATCGTCAGCTCTATGATGGACACGGACGACCACTAAAGTCAAAAACAAATTGATAACAACTAAAATGGGTGGTCAATTTCCTCCGGCTAAAACCAATCAAATATCCGAATTTTCAAATATTTCCAACAATTGAACTTATCCATTCTGCCAAACCACTCAATGAAATCATTACATTTGAGTAATATTTGAATTTATAGCAAAATATGCCAACATTAACCTGGATAGGAAAAGAGAAAGTAATAAATCACCACAGAGATGTTCCCTTTAAAATTTTGGAGCACAAGTATAGCTTCTCTGCAGAGATCGGGACATCTGAAAAACCAATCAATAGCGGTAATAAAATCATTCATGGCGATAACCTTGAAGCTCTAAAAAGTCTATTACCTGAGTATGAGGGTAAAATAAAATGTATTTATATAGATCCACCGTATAACACCGGAAATGAAAATTGGGTGTATAACGATAATGTAAACGATCCCAAAATAAGAAAATGGCTTCATTCTGTTGTCGGCCGTGAAGGAGATGATCTCAGCAGACATGACAAATGGTTATGTATGATATATCCACGTTTGAAATTGTTACACCAACTATTAGCTCATAATGGGGTTATTTTTATATCCATTGATAATTTCGAATTCAACTATCTGAGTTTAATATTAGAAGAAATATTTGGCAGAAAAAATTGTATCGAAACAATCATATGGAAGAAGAGTTACGGTGGTGGAGCAAAATCAAAACACCTTGTTAACCTTCATGAATATATATATTGTTACGCAAAAAATATAGAGTATATTAATGAACTTACTTTGGCTCATGATGATGCTATTTTGAAATACTATAAATTTCAGGATGAAAAAGTAAACGAACGAGGACCGTATAGATTGCAACCACTAGCTACTACAAGTATGGATACTCGTCCAAATTTACGTTATCCGATAATTTTCAATGGTGAAGAAATATGGCCTAAAAAACAGTGGCAATGGTCAAAAGATCGAGTTGAATCTGCTTTAAAAAACAATGATTTAGTAATTGAAAAGAGAAAGGGTAAATGGTCAGTAAATTATAAACAATATTTAAAATCATTGGACGGTAAAGAAAGGGGACGTAAATTATATTCTATTGTTGAAGGCATATACACACAACAAGGAACCGCTGAACTTAGAGCAATAATCCCAGATTCGAATTTTACTTTTCCAAAACCTTCATTTCTAATTCAAACCTTGTTAGATATCGTAACTGATAAAGAATCGATAATTCTTGATTCATTCGCTGGTTCAGGCACAACTGCTCATGCTGTATTAAATCTCAACAAATTGGATGGCGGCAACCGTAAATTCATATTAGTAGAGATGGAAGACTATATTGACAAAATCACAGCCGAAAGAGTCAAACGGGTAATAAAGGGATATGGAGATAAACCAGGTACCGAAGGAAGTTTTGATTATTTTTTACTGGGCAGTTCCCTCTTTATTGGAGAAAACAACGAATTTTTGAATGAAGAGGTTGAAGCAGAAAAGATCAGAGAATATATCTGGTACAGCGAGACCCGGAGTGCATGGAAAAAGATTGATTTAAAGAAAGAGACCCAATACTTTTTGGGTAAGAAAGATGGTACTGCTTACTATTTCATTTACGAGAAAGAGGTCCTTACTACACTCGACTATGATTTACTTTCTACTATCAAATCAAAAGCGAGTCAATATATAATTTATGCAGATAACTGTCTGTTAGCTAAAGATTTCATGATGAAACATAATATAATATTTAAGAAAATTCCACGTGATATAACAAGGTTTTAACATGGAGCTTAAAAACTATCAACAAAAAGTTATAAAAGACCTCGAACTCTATTTGGAATATGTTCAAAGGTTCAAAAAAACTGATACTGCATTTAATAAATTTTGGGAGGACAGAATTGGGCCATATAATTCATTAAGTGGAGATGGGATGCAACCTTATAAGAACACAATACCAAATGCTGCTCATGTTTGTATCAAAGTCCCTACAGCTGGTGGCAAGACCTTCATTGCTTGTAATGCGCTAAACTCAATCTTTTCAGCATATTCATCTGAATTACCAAAGTTGGTTATATGGCTAGTTCCATGGAGCAACCTGCTTGATCAGACATTCATTAATTTAAGTAATCCTGATCATCCCTACCGTCAGAAACTTGACAGCCTCTTTAATCATCGTGTTGAAGTCTATCAAAAAAAAGATATTCTATATGGTTCTAACTTTAACCCAGGTGTTGTTAAAGAGCAACTATCGATTATGGTCATGAGCTTTTCAAGCTTAAGAGCCAGAAATAAAGAAGACAGAAAAGTTTACCAGGAGAATGGAGAATTGGCCACATTTTCAAGCCAGTATAAAGATAAATCACATCTTCTTGAGGACATCGATGAAACAGCCCTTATTAATGTTATCCGAAGCCTTAATCCGGTCCTTGTTGTTGATGAAAGCCATAATGCCGAAAGCGATTTAAGTGTGGAGATGCTGAACGCTCTAAATCCTTCATTTGTTCTTGATCTTACCGCAACACCAAAAGACAACAGCAATATTGTTAGTCTTGTTCCTGCTATCGAATTGAAAAAGGAACACATGGTGAAACTGCCGGTAATTGTTTATAATCACCATGATAAAACAGAAGTAATAAATAATGCTCTGCATTTACAACACAAGCTTGAATTACTTGCAATTGAGGAAGAAAAGAATGGAGGAAAATATATCCGTCCGATCATCTTATTTCAAGCACAACCACGTACCAATGAGGATAATACTACTTTTGATAAATTAAAACAACAATTACTCAAAGTAGGTATTCCTGAAGCTCAGATAAAAATCAAAACTGCCGAAAAGGATGAGCTTAAAGGTATCGATCTAAACTCAAAAGATTGTGAAGTCAGGTATATTATTACTATAAATGCATTGAAGGAGGGTTGGGATTGCCCATTTGCTTATATACTTGCATCCCTAGCTGATAAGTCCTCAGCAGTTGACGTTGAACAGATACTGGGGCGAGTATTGAGGCAACCTTATGTAATGCAGCATTCTGCCTCATTACTTAATATATCATATGTACTTACTGCTTCTGCAAAATTCAATGAAACATTGCAGAATATTGTCAAAGGGTTACAAGCATCTGGTTTTAGTGAAAAAGACTACAGGGACAAAGATGATATGCCTGAGGAGGTAAAGAACAAATCAATCGAAAAACAATTGGATTCTTTTCTATTCCCTGAACAACAAGAGGAGATTAATAAAACTGAGGAAGAAATCGAACTAGACCGTATTACATATAATCCTAATTCCGAAACAAACATTGATTCTAAAGTTGCTGCAATAATAGAAATTGAGAACATGGCAGAAGAACAAAATCGGAAGATGGTAATTGAAATTGAAAAACAAGACAAACAACCAATTGATGAAAATATATTTCAGGAAATGGGTGATAAAGTAAAAAGGTACAAGATTATTGATGCAAATAAAGAAATTGCATCGCAGATAAAACTCCCTCAATTTTTTCTGCAAGTCCAGCAGAGCGATATTTTCGGTACAAACAAAATATTTCTCAATCAAGAGTCTTTGCTTAACGATTTTAAGTTAGGAAGTGAAGATTCTAAAATTGATTTTGACCAGATTTCTTCTGATTTATACAAAATTGATATTGTACAAATTAAAAAAGACGAATACGCTCCACGTTTTACAAAAATCGAAGATATGACAATAAAAGATCCTATTGTCGATATTATTCTTGCAAAGCCCAAAGAGGGACAGATAAAAGATATAACTCATCAACTTGTTCAACTTGTAGGTGACATGTACCCAATAGCCGATCAAGAGATCCGCACATATGTAGAGCGAATTTTAAAACAACTTAAACCGGAGCAGTTACAGGATATCCTCGTACGAAAATGGACATATTCGGATAAGATTAAAGCAAGGATTCGTTTTCATGCCGATACATATGCAGAAGGACGGTTTCTTGATCTCATTAAGATTGGTAAAGTAACGACTTCTCCTACCTGGTATTTTCCAGAAATGATTGTTCCGGGAGCTCTTGGCTCCTCAATTGGAAACTCTCTTTATGAATGTGAAGGCGCTATGAATAATTTTGAAACTACAGTAATTACTGATATTGCAAGCTTACCAAACATTGCCTTTTGGCACCGTAACTTAGGCAGAGCTAAAGGGTTTTCAATTAACGGCTATAAATCTAATCATTATCCCGATTTTATAGCTGTTTCAAAATTAGGTAAGGTTATAATTATTGAGACAAAAGGTGACGACCGTGATAATTCGGATAGTGCAGCAAAATGTCGTTTAGGAAATAAGTGGGCTGAATTGGCTGGGAAAGAATTTTCTTATTTCATGGTCTTCGAAAAAAAAGTAATTCCAGATGCCTTTACTGTTGAAAAAGCTAAGGAACTTATCAGGCAGCTATAAAACTCCAGCTTCTTAAAATATTTCAGATTAATGAACAAAATGAAGTATTTCTGCTCCAAACATAAGTAGCTTTTTTTAACTTCGAGGATTATTTGTAATAAAGTGAGTATTATCATTCTAATTGTTTTTTAATTGAAATAGGCATAATCATGGAAATAAGTTTTAGGTTAAGGTCAGGTGTAGATAAGACTTTAAAGTTGATACACTTAAACAATATTCCTGAAGAAATCGATCTCTATAACTTTGTTGACGCCAAAGGAGGAGGCAAAGTCTATCTAAAACTAGAGTTAAAAGAGAATCAATTTATTGTCGTTTTCAAAGATATCGAGATTGACGAAGAAGAGAATATTCTCAAGAGTAAGTTAGAAGAATTACTTCTTCAAATTGACCCAATTGAAGCTTCTTTAGGAACAGAGCAATCCGAATTGGATGAAGAAATCGAAGATACTCCTTATGACCCTGAAAAGATACGAGTTGACACTAAACAACTTTCTCTAAGACAGGTATATGATATGATTAAAGTAGATGATATTGATTTAACTCCTGATTTTCAAAGAAATTTGGTTTGGAATGATTTAAGGCAATCACGCTTAATAGAATCTATTCTACTTCGTATTCCTTTACCAATATTTTATTTTGCCCAAGATGAAGATGGTAAAATTTCAGTTGTAGACGGATTACAGCGTTTAAGCACAATTCGTAGATTTATGGATAACGAATTCCGTTTAAATAATCTAGAATATCTTCAAGAAAAATGTGGTGGTAAATATTATACAAACTCTGATAGTACAAAAGCAATCGATGCAAAATATTTTCGTTGGTTAAACATGACGCAAATAACTGTAAATATAATAGATCCTTCATCCCCTTTCAAATTAAAGTATGATATTTTCAGAAGGATTAATACTGGGGGCCAACCATTAAATGCACAAGAAATTAGGAATTGCCTTGCTAGTAAAGGTTTAAGAAAAGCATTAAGAGAGATGGCACACATGGGCAGTTTTAAATATGCAACTGGTTTTAGTGTAAAAGATGTTAGAATGGAAGCACAAGAATTAGCATTACGTTTTATTTTGTTTCATAGAAAATACCAAATTGATTCTACATTAAGTAATTACAGCGGGAATATAGATCTTGAACTAAATGCTTTAACTGATGAATTGAGTAAAGACAAGGTGGCTGATTATACAAGTTATGTCTCAATGTTTGATGATGCAATGAAAAATGCTTATCATTTGTTTGGAAATCATTCCTTTCGTAAGTCGAAAGTGGAGCATCTTGAGCCTAATGCTAGGAGACAATTAATCAATAAAGCATTATTTGTAAGTTGGAGTGTTCTCCTCAGTCAATTTCAATTTAAAACAATTATAGAAAAAAATAAAAGTAAAAGTCTAATTTTCCCTCTAGCAGAGCGAATAACTTATGATACCGATTTGTTTCAAAAATTAACTTGGGGTACGAATGCCAAACTAAATCATCAAGTTGCTTTTAAAGCAGCCGAAGAGATTATTATTAACAACTTAAAAACATAATATGAATCATCTAAATATAAAACACTTTAAATGTTTTGAAAACATTGATATTTTTTTGAACCAGCTTACCATTATGGCTGGAACAAATGGCAATGGGAAAAGTACAGCCCTTCAAGCATTGATATATCTAAGGAGAACAATTGAGCATTGTGGAGAATGGATAAATGGTAATTATGAATATAGCAAGACCAATAATCTAAATGTACCTTTAAATGGAGTCTATTGTCTTGCTTTAGGTAATAGTACTGCTGTTCTAAATAAAAATTATGACGGCAATATTATTACTATCGCTCTACATAATGAAGATAAAAGTTTAAGTGTAGATTATAAAGCAGATAATCTTGATTCTAAGATTTGGTTATCTCCTGAAAATGTTGTCAAATCAGAAGATTTTTTCTCGCCAATTCTAAAACAAGAGTTTTACTATTTAAATGCTGAACGAATTGGGCCAAGAGTCAATCAAGTATTAAACTTCTGGGACTACCCAAATGCTGGTTGGCAGGGTGAAAACACAGCACAATTGATTGGTTTAGATGCTGGTTTCTACAAAATTGATAACGATAGACGCTTTGAAAATACCGAGACAAACTTTTTACCTGACCAATTAAATAACTGGTTGGGTTTTGTTCTAGATAAAGTAAAAGTCAAAGTAGAAACAAGCCCAAAAACTCTTACAGCACAAGTTTTAATTGCAAATCAATTTACAAATTCTGAACCCACTCTTGCTACTAATCTAGGATTTGGAATCAGTTATGTATTACCAATTCTTGCTACAGGGCTTGTTGCAAAAAAAGGTAGTTATTTTATTGTTGAAAACCCGGAAGCTCACTTACATCCATCGGCACAATCCAAGATTGGAAGATTCTTAGCAATGGTTGCTGAAGCAGGTGTGAATGTAATAGTTGAAACACATAGTGATCATATAATAAATGGAATTCAAATTGCTGTAGCTGAGAAAAAAATTGAAGCCAGTTCTGTAACAATAAATTTTTTCAGTAGTCTTGAAGGAGAAAAGCAACCTAAGGTTGATTGTATATGCATTCAAGAAAAGGGAGATTTAACAAAATGGCCCAAAGATTTCTTTGATCAAACACAGGTTGACTATGCCCACCTATTTAATTTGAGGAAACAATGAGAAATTATTACCTGTTTGAACCATCATTACTAGTAGCTTCAATTGAAGCTCTTGAAGAAGGTATTAATAATTTGAACTCAATATTCATAAATAGAGATGTGCAACGGGATTTTTTTTTATGTAATTCTACTATCTGGGAATTTGACACATCCCAAGGTAGAATATATGAAATGTTTTCTGGAATTGTAAATTCTGAACTACAAAGGGTTATCCCTATTTTGTTTCGTTCTCTTGCAACCCATGATAATTATTACACTGACCTAACTCAAATGGACTCTAATTTTCCTGCTGATTGTAACGCTTTCGCTGGTTTTGATTTTTCTCAAACACAAGTAACTCCTGACAGGACAGTTTCTAACCACAAATCTTATTTATTGTTTGTAAGTAATTGTTTGAAATATGGGACAATAATAAATGAAATAGGAATGAAGGAAAATCTTTCATTATTATTCCCAAAATTCATCTTTTCTGAAAGAGCAATATCAGAAACCTTAGAGTGGAAAAAGGGGGACTTAAAATTATATAATAGAGTACTTGCTTTGTTAAATGATATACCTCCTAATCCATTTATGGGTGGTATTGGGGAGACTGAAGTTTTAAAGTACAAGAAAGGAGTAGCTTCAAAAAGAATTAATTCAGCACATAGAGTCACATATAAAATTGAACAAGATATAATAAGTATACTCGCTTGCAATGGCCATTATGATTAATTATATTCTTGCCATCCAAAAAAAACTTGCATAGAATTCCTCTATGAGTTTGAAAACGCAACCCAGAAATAAACCCCGATTGTCAGCATTTGAGAAAACTTATATCCCTGTCAGCCCAGCCGGCCTTGCCCGTACTCACAGAATAATCAGAATCAAGCATGGAAAAGAGATTCAGTTCATGAAAATTTGTTCTCAAATTAGACTTGGCGACTTCAAAACGAAACGTTCTGACAATCAGAGAGAGGAGCGTAGACTTAAGAGACTAAATTAAAGTATCTCCACAACTCAAAGTCTATGATTTTAAACTAATAAAATATCTGAGCGAGACCAGCTCTTTAAACACGGACTTACGATTCTGCATATTTCCTGATCTTAAACTATATATTTCAGGAAATAAAGAAGGCGGTACATTTTGTCTCGCTGCATTTCTTCGTGTGGAAGAAGGATTCCCCTCGTGCTAAGTGGAATAATGTTAAATGTACCGCCTAAGATGCAAATATACAATTTTCTAAAGAACATAAATTAATACTATCCCGGTTCTTTTGTGAGTAACTGATT
>Ga0209429_10001366_pt1 | contig 15165 bp, 11 predicted proteins | sample BarGraNGADG00212_3_FD_184493 | JGI IMG/M metagenome (GOLD analysis project Ga0209429, IMG submission 184493) | Arctic peat soil microbial communities from Barrow, Alaska - Barrow Graham LP Ref core NGADG0004-212 (SPAdes) (version 2) | ecosystem: Environmental > Terrestrial > Soil > Wetlands >... | reverse complement strand
TTAAAAAAATAGTCCCCGATCCTTCATCATTACTATGTGAAAAAAATGAAATCCTGATTTTAGACAGGAGACGTATTTTACCCGGATTTACCGATGAATCAGACCAGACAGGCCTGATTGAGTATTGTGCCTTTAAAAACTGGTAAAAAGGGGCAACAATATCATGAATCAACAATGAGATTCTGTTTTTCCTTATAATATGCAGGGGGAAAAGATCAGATATTTCGATATTCTCATAATATCCCAGCAATACTTTGTAAGCAGTGAGATAAAAGAAGTAAAGCAAAGATTTATGGCTGCCGTAAAAAGAGGTAAAATAGAACATAGTTCCATCGTTGACAAAATATGCTGTTGACTGGGTTTCACTGCAGTAAAGATATTTGGTATTATAAGCATCAGTAAACACTTCCCAGGTGATTATTTTCTCCTGGTCTTTTCCCATTCCATATCTGAATTTCAGAATCATACCAGGCTGGAAATCAAATGCCTCTTTTAAAAGCTGATTTGTTGAAACATTTGAAATACAATCACCTTCTGAAGGAATACTGAAAGACTTTAACTGGAACCCACTGATAGTTTTTTGCAAATAATATGAAAATGGATAACTAAGTGTTTTAGCTCCCTGCAATGGGGTTACCTGAACCTGGAAATGAATGTGTGGTTCCGGGGAACGACCTGAATTTCCACAAAAAGCGACAATATCGCCCATTCTGACAAAATCACCTTTTCTCACCTTAAATGTTCCGTTATGTAAATGGGAGATTTGTGAATACAGATTATTCAAATGTTTGATTACAATTGTATTGCCCCAATTCTGGGTGGAGTTTACTTTTCCTGGTTCATTATCGTCAATATGATCTGTAATTTCCACTATTACTCCATCGGCCGGGGCAATTACAGGTTTGTTGTAACAATAAAAATTTTCACATGTTTTGGAGGATTCATTATAAGTTTTATTCATTTCATCAACCAGTACAAAATCGACCGCACTGCTCCACTCTCCTTTGTGAGTATATTCCCCTTCATAACCCTGGCTTACTGTCCATCCCCCCCAGAAAGGAAGATGCAGCGGGAAAAATTGGGTTCCTGTGTTCCTGTCAATACCTGATTTGTATGTGTAAAGATTGATCTCCGGTGAATAGTGCTGAAACTGTGTCAGAACAAGCTTGCCGGGTTTTACCCTTAAAACCAGAAAATATAAAAATGAGATGACTACAACAGAAAACGGAAGAGAAAAAAATGGCAGCTGAATGTAAGTACTCAGTTTGGTCATAAATAATATTATCAGAGAGGTAAGCGGGACTAACAGAATAACCCATAAAAAAGAGTGACGGGAAGGAATTGTGAAGAATCCACCTATTGCAATTGCTACAAGTATATAGTTTGCACCAATATTGTAAAAGCTGAAACTGGCCATATCGGAACCAATCAGGAGGGCAAACAGATAAGCAGTAATAAAACCGGTAATTGACAGCAAAAATGATATCCGGGAACTGACAAGTAACGAAACAGCTATTAATATCCCCGTAACCAGATTATCCTGAAAAAAGATGGAACTAAGTGATCGCAGGTACACTATAGCCATTTTGTTTAAGGGAAGATTCTCTATTGTCTGGAAAAAATCAAGCAACGGTTTACCACCAAAAGAGTACATTTCGTTCATCCAAAATACATTCCGTTGAGTCAGTCCAAGGTTTTCAAATTGGCCTGATGGTAAAAGGATGAGCCAGAATGAGAGTACAAAAGGTATGCTGAGAAACGGTAATCCGTACTTACCTAACCAACCGCTCAAGATTACAGACATAATAAGGCTGAACAACGCTGCAAGCAACAATAAAACCAAAAACACCAATCCCGGTTCGAAAAAGGTTCCCATTCCGATTCCTGTCAGCAGCGCGTTGAAACTGTAGATTCCCTGTTTCAGCTGATTCTTATCAAAACCCATGGAATTGGCAATAGTAATTGTGGCTAATACCGCTATTAAACCACTTAACCCTGCAGAAAAATTAAAAAATGTTACAATAAGCAATACGACCCCAAGCATCCGGTTATTAAAGAAAAATACGACCGAATAACTGTTTAGAGTTGCCGGGATTATTGTTTTACGTAATATATTAATAATGTCACGCATAATTCTGGAAAGCAGTTACAGGTCAATGTTTTTCAGATGTTCCGGAACCTGCTCAGGTGATTGGAGGTACTCGAGTGTTTCTGCTCTTCTAATCACGTGAGTATTATTGTTCGCATCAATCAGAACGACGTTTGGTCTGAGGGTAATAAATTGCATCCATTGGGTCATATTATATGCTCCTACTTTGTGGACCACCACATGATTTCCCTTTTCAAGAAGCGGCATGTTTACACTTTCACGGATAATATCAATATTCATGCAAAGGGGGCCGTACATTACCATATCCTCGGTATACCCGCCAAACTCCTGAGCAGGGCTTATTTTATGATCGTACCAGAAAGAAGTAAAGAGTGTATTCACGCCAAAATCAAGTATTGTTGCTCTCCTGCCATCTGAAAGAAGTTTGTTTGTAAGGACGGTACCCAGCAAATATCCTGCATCATCAATCATAGCTCTGCCTGTTTCCAGTAAAAGCAAAGGGAGATCTTCCTGCTTAAAACCAAATCCGAGTATAACGTTGGTAATTGCATCGGCAAACTGATCTATTGAAGGAACTGTATCAGAACCAGGCAAGTATGCACCTTTCAAAGTATTAAGCGACGGGAACCCTCCTCCCATGTCGATGTATTGAATTGTTTTGCCATACTTTGTCTTAATACTCATTGCTAATTCACAGAGTTTGGTTGCAGCAATTGAATAAGCAGAGGGAGAAAGCATAAACGTACCAATATGACAATGCAATCCGACAAGTTCAATGTTTTTATCATTCAATATACGGACGATTGCATTCCAGGCTTGTCCATTTTCAAAACTAAAACCAAACCGGTCCCATTTTGGATATATACCAGTGTCCATATTAACTCTGATAGCAACCCTGGGGTTAAGATTATGCTTATCACTCAGATCAATCAAAGTGAAAAGTTCATCGAGATGGTCAATATGTATAAGGGAATTATTCCGGGCAGCCCTGATAAGATATTTATCTGATTTGTCAGGACCATTAAATATTATTTTATTTCCAGGAACACCGTTTCCGATCGCCTTGTCATATTCAAAACCTGATACAACCTCGGCCCATGATCCCTCCTGATGGAAGATATTGCATACGGCATTAAGATAATTGGTTTTGTAGGACCAGGCAAACTGTACTTTCGGATACCGTGTTTTAAAAATCCTGGTTGCATTCTGAAAATTACGTCTTAATTGTTTTTCCGACATTATAAACAGAGGCGATCCATATTGGTTGATGAGTGATTTCACTGGTATGCCTTCGATATTGGTAACAGGTTCATATTCAGTGCGGGTACCAAATTTATTCATTAGTCCGGAGTTCATTTTTTTGATAACCGGACGTTCATATTTTATCTTTTCCATTACAATATTTTTCAGTTTGTTACCTATTATAATTCGCCCGACCCTGCAATTTTGTGAAACTCGGATATATCTGTTATCAAATCCCAGGAATAGCGTATAAATATTTTTCCAATATCATATTTTTTAAAAGGAGTTATTTTTTGTCCGAGAGCAAGTTTTACCAGTGCTGCCGGCTGGTTTTGACCGGCTGCTGCTGTCAGGTAAATCCAGGCAGGGAACCTTGGATTGACCTCCATAATATATGGTTTCCCGTCTGATGTCATCATTATTTCGAGCTCGCAGCCACCTCTCCATTTTGTTACTTTAATAAATTTCATAGCCAGATCAATCAATATCTGGTCATCAATTGTAATACCTGCCCATGCTTTACCTTTATCGGTAATATATAATTTCCGCATTGGAATGATGCTGATTGCATTCCCGCACCCGTCGCCCAATGCTGCTATATTGACCTCAGTACCAGTAATAAATTCCTGAATTATTATCGGAAGGCCCCATTTTGCCTGTAGTTTAAAAAACGCTTTTTCAGCCTGTTCAATTGTATTGCAGATAACAGCATCGTAAAATTTTCCTTTTACCACTAATGGAAACCCGAACTTTTCTGCAGCTTTGGCAAGTTCACCTGCATGAAAGATTATTTTGTCGGAGGGTACTAAAAGGTCATGTTTCTTACCAAATTTGAAAAGGTTTATTTTATCGCGACCTTCAAATTCGTCCTGTGTGGGCATAAAACTATGAATTCCCAGTTTTTGCAGTTCATCACTGATCTTTATAAAATTGAAAAGTTCCGCATCAAAATTAGGTATCACTACATTGAGATGTTCAATATTATTAATATACAAAATCCTTGCAAAAAGAGCATCGGTTCCGGCAGAAGGGTATGGTATCTGGTATGTTTTATCCACAATATCATGCATATAAATGCCCGGTTCGAGTGATTCGTAGGACAAACCGATTATTCGCACTTCAAAATCGGCAGACTCTTTTAAGGCACGAATAACTGCTACTCCCGGTCCCGGACTATCAATTGCGTTCAGCGCGGTTACTGCAATAACAATTTTCTGTTTTTTTTCGGAGGTTTTCAATTCAGGAAAAGGTTTATAAATAATATTTTTTCAGATTACTTTTCCAAAAGATTATAGTCGCTCAACAAGTAAATAAAATCATCCATATCTTTTTCAAGCTGAATTTTCTCAACGTCAAATTTTGACGAAAGATATTCAATGATTTCCTCATGTTTCTTATTATCTTTCAGCATTACAAGTATTTCGGCACCTGTATTATTCACTGAAAATGAATCTCCTGTACCCGGATTGAAGATTAACCCGGCTTCGCTTGTTGCTATGTTTTTCTTTAACCTCATGGAAGATATCTTTAAAGAGGGAATATCCCTTGTACAAAACTATTTTAAGGAAAATCAGTTACCAAATGAACTCTCCGGAATTGATATTTTTAAGGACAGAAAGTGAGGTTTTATCACTGAAACGGAGAAATTAAAGTTTAATATCATCGCGACGGAACTGCAACTTTACTAAAAAAACGGGAGACTGCAATAATTACAGCCTCCCGTCGACAAACTATTTTATTAAAGTATCAGATTTTAATTATAGCATTCATTAAAACTCTTAAACTTTAGGTTCCCATCCTTTTTCATAGTCACGGCCCCATAATTTCTGGGCTTCTTTATCGCCGATAATATGGCCGTTCGTCGGATCGATTTTCAGATCACGACCTACACGCCAAGCGATATTTGACAAAAGCATTCCAACGACGCTCTTATATCCTATTTCGACATCACAATTTGGACGGCGATTATTTCTAATAGCATCAAGGAAATCGGCAATATGAAGGTTATCCATACCTACACTGGGGGTATCGATATTACGTCCCTGCACTTCACTTTCGTTCATGAGAGATTTAACTTCTTTTACCAGTTTTCCGTTGTTATCATAAACTTTATAGCTATCGCCACCGGTATCAAGACTACCATTTTCGCCATAAAATATAATACCGCGGTCCTGACCTTCAATAGCTCTTCCGTTTGAGCTTCTGCTTTCCCACATCATCGAAACACGGCCTGGGAAATCCATAGTAACAACCTGTGTATCTGGTGTCTGCCAATCATCTTTGTAATGGTATCTGCCTCCAACTGAGGTTACATGTGTCGGGAAGTCCACACCCAGACCCCAACGTGCTACATCAACTTCATGAGTTCCATTGTTAAGCGTTTCGCCTGTTCCATAGTTCCAGAACCAATGCCAGTTGTAATGAACAAATCCTTCCTGATACGGTACATGCGGAGCAGGTCCCTGCCATAGATTCCAGTCGAGCCATGAAGGTACGGGACCGGCAGGTTTCAGGAAGTTATCCTTGCGGGTATTAGTGTACCAGGTTTTTGCAAAATATACTCTTCCGATAATTCCATTGTGAAGTTGTTCCATACCCTGAGTAAGTACAGGGGCTGAACGACGCTGGGCACCCATCTGAACCACGCGGTTATATTTACGTGCTGCTTCAACAGCCATCTCGCCTTCTCTTGGGTTATGAGCTAAAGGTTTTTCGACATATACATGTTTTCCTGCCTGGCAACCCATAATTGTAAGCGGAGCGTGCCAATGATCAGGTGTTGCAGTATATATCGCATCAACTGTTTTGTCTTCCAGTACTTTCCTTAAATCCTTTTCCGTTTTAGGAGGATTTTCAGGTGTTGTGCTCATTATTGTTTTAACAGCTTTGGCAATTGCTCTTTCATCAACATCGCAGATATAGGCAACTTCAGTGTTTTTTTGTTTTGCGAAATTTCTTCCCATTCCGTTTCCACGACCATTTACGCCAATTATTGCCACACGTAACTTTTCGTTGGCACCAATAATATTCCGATAGCTTTTTGCACTAAATGAAAATGCAGTTCCCCCTATTGCAATACCAGCTGTACCGGCAGCAACTTTTTTAATAAAATCACGTCTCTTTTCCATAATAATTATTTTTAAAATTCCCTGATCTTTATATTTCTGAATGATACTACTCCTCCATGTTCCTGAAGAAGAATATTTCCTTTTTCAACCATACCGAATGCTGGTACAGTTTTACTGAACTTACTTTTGGCGACACCATCCGTGTAGGTCTTATCGCCGCGGGTAAATGAAAGAATTTTCTTCCCATTGATCCAATGTTCGACTTTTTTCCCTTTTGATACGATACGGATATTATTCCATTCTCCGGGAGGATTAATCTTTTTCATTGATGCATCAGGAGGAAGAACATCATAAAAGGATCCGCATAAGTGATTCTCCTGTTTATTATCTTCACCCAGAACATCATCTATTATCTGGTATTCCATCCCAAGGTTTCCTCCGGTCTGATATTTCGTGAAGAAATATTTCACGCCGCTGTTGCATCCAGGTTCAATATTAAAGTCGAGGGATAGATCAAAATCTGAATATTGGTTAACAGAAATTATGTCGCCACCTTTCCCGCCCTTTTTAGTAGATATAGAGCCGTTACTTATTTCCCAGCCGGCAGGAACCGGTGTTCCCCTGGGGGTAGTCCAGCCTTGTGAACTGACGCCGTCGAAAAGAAGAATCCAACCCTGTTTTTTTTCTTTTGGTGTTAGGGTATTTGAAGTTTGCGAAAATACTTCAGGTGCCACCATCATTGCAATTACAAGAAAACAGATGACTTTTTTCATAGAACCATTTTTAATTTATTTAACAATTATATCATTAGCGAACACTTAAAACCCACTGATTATGCTTATAAAACAATATATTTAAAACTGATATATCTTAACCGTTGTAAAAATGCAAACATACAAACTATGGTCTGATTTTTGTTAAAAAATAAAAGGCTTTAAAACATTATCCGTATCTTTGTAGTCACTTTTCGGGGCTGATTTGGTTTTGACAGCATGAGAGGTGTTATGTAAGCATGCAGTGTGTGGTGGCGCGTCACTTGAACAGTGTCACAAAACAACAAAAGGCGAAAACAATTACGCTCTCGCTGCTTAAGCGAATAACAGTAACTTAAGCTTTTCCGCCGAAAGGCAGAATTTCCAGGCACATGTGCCTGGACGAGACGTTTCCCGGGCGGTCAGGCCCTGATCCAACCCGACACGGAGACGCACGCAATCCGGGGCTAGTCTGAAGATCGTTCCGGTCCGATGGCGAAACAAACAGGAACTAAGGACCGGTTAGGTTGTTCTGCAGCTGACTGGTTCCGACAATCAAGCAGGAATAAGCATGTAGAAAGCATATGGTCTCCTTGACTGGACGCGGGTTCGACTCCCGCCAGCTCCACTGAACAGAAAAACAATATATTTCAAAAAACCTCAATGTGTTGATTCATTGAGGTTTTTTATTTATATTTGAATTCATTTTATATCAAATAATGTTAGTTTATATTCATCTGATCGGTTACCTCAGAAATAAAAATGTAAATAGGTAACCGAATTGTACAATATAGCATTGTAAATATGATTGTTGTGAATAATAGTATTACAAAATAAATATAAAAATGTTTCCTATAGGCGTAAAAATCACTTACCCATCTTACCCTAAATGCTATAAACACCATATAAAGCGGGTTTGAATAGGGGAACTTGTTTTTTAAAAAGTTACCCTATCTTACCCATAAATCATATAATTAATTAAATATCAATACTATAAAATAGGTAAGAAGGTCTTTAACAGAAAATATGATATAAAATTATAGAATGAAAAATTACAATACAAGATATTGAACTAATTGAATTACAATATCAATTCATAACTGATTTTGAGCATTATTTAAAGACTGAAAAAAGTTGTAACCACAACTCAACATTAAAATACATTAAGATGTTTAGAAGGGTTATTAATGATGCTGTTAAGAATGACTTGTTAATAAAAGATCCATTTGGTAAATACTCATCAAAATTTATTGAAGTAAAACGCGGTTTTCTTACCGAGGAAGAGCTTAATACTCTGATTAATAAAATATTTGCCATTCAAAGACTCGATCTTGTACGTGATATTTTTGTTTTCTCTTGCTTTACCGGACTTGCATATGTTGATGTTCAAAAACTAACAGTAAGCCATATTAAAAAGGATGAAGAAGGAGAATTATGGGTAATGACTGAAAGAACAAAAACAGAAACAGAATCAAATATTCCGTTACTGCCTAAAGCACTCGAAATAATTGAGAAGTACAAAGATTATCCATTAACCGAAAAGAAAGGAAAGCTTCTTCCTGTAATCAGCAATCAGAAAATGAACGCCTATTTGAAAGAGATTGCTACTTTATGTGGAATAGAGAAAAACTTAACCTTTCACTTAGCCAGGCACACATTTGCAACCTATGCTTTAAATAAAGATGTTCCAATTGAATCGGTTTCGAAAATGATGGGACATAAGAGTATTAGAACAACACAGATTTATGCTAAAGTCCTGAACAAAAAGGTTAGTAATGACATGAAACAACTTAAAGATAAAATCCATGAAAAGCAATCTAAAGCTGATTGAAAGTTTTCAATTACAAATCGAATCGGTTATAATGCCCTCGTGCCTGTAAGATGATTACTGTTACTATTTCATTATCTATCCGATAAACAAGTCTGTGCTTATTGTTTATTCTTCTTGACCAACAACCGGTAAAGTTATATTTCATTTCTTCGGGTTTACCTGTCCCTGTCTTTGGATGTTCCGTTAATTCATCAAACAAAACAGAAAGCTTCTTTAACGTGGCTTTGTCTCCCGATCTCTTATGATACTCTATATCCTCAATAGCAATAGGGGTTAATTTTAACGTATAACTCATACCCCAAGAAATTTATTTATATCCTCTTTAGGTAATGTTGTAAGCTCCCCTCGTGCAGCCTGCTCAAGAGAATACGCAATTCGCATTTTTATCTCAGGATCTGAAAAATAGCGGTCTATTTCAGTTATAGCCGTTAACACATAGGCTTTGTTTTTGCCTCTCTGCACAATTACTTGTTCATCTTTATCAACGAGGTCAAGATACATTTTTTGTTTTTGTCTGAATTCTCTTGTACTTATCACCAACATAACTAATTTTATTTAAAATGTATGTACCAATATGGTACACAAAATTAATAATTAAATTGAAATAATGATTAAATTAAATTTATTTTTTGTAAAACTACACTATTCAATCCCTTCCTTTTCATATTTCATAAAGAGTAAATTGGAAATACCAGTGGGCTTGACCAAAGTTGGCCAGATAATATTGATCACGAAAAACCGGAGTTAAGTATTTGTTTTTTAGCTATATATTTAAATTGTACCATTCTCTTCGAAATGTGGTCAATATGTAAGGCTTTTGCACTCTATATGAAATCCTCTTTTAACGAGAGAATATCTCATTATACAAATAATATTCATTGTTATATTTGTAATGGTATTCAAAATAGAATGACTATTTTACAATATTTAGAAGGGTATAATCAATAAAAGCTGGATATTAATTATGGATAGTCTAAATTATGGCGTAATTGGCAACTGTAGAAGTGCTGCCCTGATTTCTGATAAAGGCAGCATCGATTGGTGTTGCCTTCCGGATTTCGATTCACCTTCGATTTTCGCAAAACTTCTTGATAAAGAAAAAGGAGGCTACTTAAGTTTTGTTGTTGATGATAGTTATATCATAACACAAAAGTATTTATACAGGACAAATGTGTTATGTACAGAATTTAAATCGGTTAAGGGTGCTTTTGAGGTGATTGATTTTATGCCAAGGTACAAAACGAGTGAGAATGAATATTTTATACCTGCTGAGATTTATCGCTATATCAGATCTATATCAGGTTCTCCAACCTTTAAAATAAACTATTGCCCTATGCTTAATTATGCAAGGGACGAGGTTTCACACGTAATTATTGACAATCACATCCGAACCTACTCAAGAGTTAGGCCAACGGATTGTATTAATCTGTATTCCAGCTTAAAGCTCGATGATATTCTGGAAGCAAAAGAAATTGAACTTACTCAGCATCAGTTTCTGTTATTATCCTACAATCAGAAATTAATTGATATTGATATAAACAGGGTTTACCTCGAATACCAGCGAACAAAAGTTTATTGGCTTAATTGGACGAACCGCTCTAAAAAATATGAGAAATATACCGAAGAAATAATCCGGAGTTTATTGGTATTGAAGATTATGTCTTATCAGCCTACGGGTGCGGTATTGGCTGCCTTGACAACCAGTTTACCGGAAACTATTGGCGAAGTGCGGAACTGGGATTACCGTTATTGTTGGTTGAGAGATGCATCAATGTCAATTGATACCTTACTTAAGATGGGGCATTACAATTCTGCCCAGCACTTTCTAACATATATCAAGGGTATTCTTAAATCAAAAGATGATTCATTTCAGATAATATATGGCATCAGAGGTGAACGGGAACTTATTGAAAGCCAGCTAACCCACCTTGCCGGTTATGAAAACTCAAAGCCTGTTAGAATAGGTAACGCTGCATATCTTCAGAGGCAAAATGATGTTTTCGGATACCTGTTGGATGTTATTTATCAGTATTATGAGTTCTTTTCAGGCACATTAGACGAGATTGAGGATATTTGGGAAATAGTTCGCAATATTATTCGTACAGTGTCAACTCATTGGGAGAAGCCTGATAATGGAATCTGGGAAATAAGAAACAATGAAAAGCACTTTGTTTTCTCTAAAGTAATGAGTTGGGTAGCAATTGACAGAGCCACAAAAATAGCCAGTTTGCTCAATAAAACATACTATGCTGATACATGGAGAGACATAGCAGATGACATAAAAGAAGATGTATTGAAAAATGGATGGAAAGAAGATCTGCAATCATTTACCCAAACCTACTGTAATTCACAAGTAGATGCATCATTGTTACTCATGGCAGAATATGGTTTTATTGCTGCCGATGATTTGAAGTATAAAAAGACTGTAATGGCAGTAAAAGAAGCTCTTTTTTATAATGGATTAATGCACAGGTATATAAACACCGATGATTTTGGTAAACCAACTTCGTCTTTTACAATAAGCACATTCTGGTTAATTCAGGCTCTGTTTAGAATTGGTTTGAAAGAAGAAGCAAAAACTATTTTTGAAAACCTTTTAGCATGCGGAAACCACGTAGGTCTTTTTAGCGAAGGGATTGATTTCTCGACAAAAAGGCTTTTGGGGAATTTTCCACAAGCATATTCACACTTAGCTTTAATTAATACAGCGTCACTTTTTTCTCAGAAGAGGTTCATTTCAAAATTTATTAAGCCTTAGAGTATAAATATGAATGTTTGCTGATAAGTCTAATTCATTAAGAACTTTGTTTCGTTTTATTTTGGGAATCATCTTTCAGTGCTTCGAATCCTGACACTACGTCAAACAATTCTTCATCAATTGTACTCTGTCGCAAACTATGAAACTTATGGTTAAGATCGTCCAGCATTTCTTCTATGTTTTTTTCAGCTCTTTGCATTGCAGCCAGACGGCTTGAATTTTCACTTGCTAAAGATTCCGCGCATGCTTTGAACAAAGAAACAAAAAGGTACTCATCAATAAGTTCCAATAAAGTTGTTCTGATTTCACCAAGTACCTGTGGTACTTTATTGGTTGGCCATTTAAGTTCCGATAATGTCTGTCTCCATTTTTCATCCAATGGTAATAACCTCTGACTAACAGGTAAGTAAGCTGCTGCTGATACCGGTTGATTATAAAAAATGTAAACTTCTTTCGTATCTCCATTTTCCCTGCTCTCTTCACTTTTTATCAAAATTTGCCCGACCAGTGGTGTAATTGCATTAACAGAACCGGGAACCGGAAAATAATTTGCTATGTTAAAGCCAACATCTGATAAAAGTAATTGAACACGTTCACCAACAGCCCATATTTCCTTTTTACCCTGTAAATTATTGAGTGATTTAGATACGAACCCGGTAAGTGAATCATTAAACTGTCCTACTAAACCCTGATCAGAACCAAAAACTATTGCGCAAATCAATTTTTCATTATTTTTTCCCCGGTCTGGCTTCTCTGTTATAATATCAAGTTTCTCTTGCCTGAAATACGCAATTATGCCTAAAGCTATGGTATGATAATAGTCTCCAAGCGATTCAACAGCCATCTCGTACTGTCCAATATTAGAAGCTGCCACAGCTTTCATCGTCCTGACTACTGATTTTATATCATTTGCACCTTCAAGTTTTCTGCGCAAGTTTTCTAATGTATCCATTACTTCTGATTTTGATCTGGTTCAGGCTTATCCTTAAAAGGAGCGAGCGTATCGTCAGCTATTTTCAAGATAATTTCACGGTCTGCATCGCTCAAGTCTTTATCCGAAAATAACCGGCTTAGTACCTCCTTGGGAAGTTCTGTAATTATCTTCTGCAATGCCACTTCTGCCTCCTCCATTTTGTTGACTGGTACAACATCAAATAGTCCACCCGACAATGCAAGAAGAATGACAACCTGTTCAGGAACGGGCATTGGATGAAGCTCATTTTGTTTTAGACTGACTCGAATACGCTTCCCATGTTCAATTATTTTTCGGGTATTTTCATCCAGCCGTGTACCAAAACGAGAAAATGTTTCCAACTCTTCAAACTGAGAATAAGCTAGTTTAAGGTTTCCTGTTATAGAACGATATGCTGGTAACTGAGCCTTACCTCCTACACGGGAAACTGATTTACCGACATCAACTGCAGGCAATATACCCAATTCAAAAAGCTTTGGAGACAAGTAGATCTGTCCGTCAGTAATGGAAATAAGATTTGTTGGGATATATGCAGAAATATCCTGAGCTTCAGTTTCGATAATTGGTAAAGCAGTAAGCGAACCTCCTTTCAGGTTATCACTCAGATGAGTGGACCTTTCCAATAATCTTGAATGTATATAAAAGATGTCTCCCGGAAACGCTTCACGACCGGGTGGTCTTCTCAGCAAAAGTGATAGTTCACGATAGGCACGCGCATGATGTGTCAGGTCATCATAAACTATAAGCACATCGCGGCCTTGTTCCATAAAATATTCAGCAATGCTGGTGGCAGCATACGGAGCGATGTATTTCAATCCAGGGGCGTTGTTCCCTTCAGTAGCAACTACAATAGTATATTCCATTGCGCCTTTTTCTTCCAGGTTAGCTATTACTTTTGCAATTGATGATGCCCGCTGTCCAATAGCGCAATAAACACATATTACATTTTTGTCATTCTGATTGAGTATCGTGTCAATCGCAATTGCTGTTTTGCCTGTCTGACGGTCTCCTAAAATCAATTCACGCTGTCCGCGCCCAATAGGTATAAGTGCATCGATAACCTTTAATCCTGTTTGCAAGGGAACTGAAACTGTAGAGCGATCCATTATAGATGGAGCCGGTCGCTCAATAGGAAGGCGTTGTTTAAAAGAAAAAGAACCCTTTCCATCCACTGGTTCTCCTAAGGGGTTGATCACTCTTCCGATCAGGGCGTCATCTACCGGGATGTCCATTACCCGACCTGTCCTTTCTACTTCATCACCGGCATTCAATAAGGAATCTTCACCAAGAAGAATTGCTCCTATCGAATCTTCATCAATATTGTATGCTATACCAAATAAACCATTTGGAAACTTCAACAGTTCTTCAAAACCTGCACCCGGAAGGCCCAAAACTTTAACAATTCCTGCTGATACGCTGATTACTGAACCCACCTCGCGGGGGACCAAAGGAAGAATAAATCTTTTTCTACCTCTGGCTAATTGATCAAAAGTATTATCTAAAGTATTATTAAATTGGTGTTTTGGCATTTTGAAGAAGTGTTACTGGTTGCTGGTTGCTGGTTCCTGGTTGCTGGTTCCTGGTTTTGCTTTTGGTTTCGCCTTCGTCTTCGCTTGAACTTTTTGTTTTGCTTTCGGTTTCTTTTTCTCTTTGTTGTTTGTATCTGGCATTTTTTCAGGTTCTTCTTTTAATTCTGCTTCCATCGTTTCGGAGATGCTTTTTTGAATTGAACTGAGGTACTCTGAAATACTCCAGGCCAGTTTATATCCATTGGAAGTAAGCTCTATGCCGCTTATTAATTCGGGCACAGTTTTAAATTGAAACTGAGTTTTTGTTCCGAATATTTCATTAACGGTACTTTTAATTTCGGTTTGCTGTTTTGAAGGCAAATCGAATGCGGTTTGTACCAGAATGGAATCTGAACCGGATTTAAAAGCATCAGTAAGTTTCTTTTTCTCCTCATTTTTCAATTCCTTTAAACGATTGATAAAGATATTTACCGATTGTTCCTCCAAACTCATGGATGCAAGATCTTTGAGTGTTTTTCTTGTTATGGCAAAAACTTCCTCCTGCGTCTTTTGAGCAATATCATGCTCAAGATTCACTTGCATGGCATCCAATGATTTTTCCAGTTTGGAACGCAAAACAGCGGCTTCATTCCTTGCTTCTTCAAGCAGTTTCTCCCGCTCTTCATTTGTTTCTGCAATAACATTGTCCATCAGCTTTTTCTTTTGCTGATCAAATTTTTCATTTTTTTCCAGGAACTCAGTCTGCTCCTTTTTAGCTTCAGTCTCTTTAGCTTGCGCATCCTTCAATTGGGATGCAATTTTGTTCTCACGTTCGTCAATGGCCTTGAGTACCGGTTTATAAAGAAATCGTCTTAACAACCACACCAAAACGAAGAAATTAATTATCTGAGCTATTACTGTGA
>Ga0209429_10001365_pt1 | contig 15172 bp, 20 predicted proteins | sample BarGraNGADG00212_3_FD_184493 | JGI IMG/M metagenome (GOLD analysis project Ga0209429, IMG submission 184493) | Arctic peat soil microbial communities from Barrow, Alaska - Barrow Graham LP Ref core NGADG0004-212 (SPAdes) (version 2) | ecosystem: Environmental > Terrestrial > Soil > Wetlands >... | reverse complement strand
ACTGGCGGCGCCATTTACGGCGAAACCGCTGTCTTGCCGACGCCGGAAACTTTTTTGCCCCAGCCTTTGTCGCCTTATGGCCTTAACAAACTGGCGTTTGAAAAATATCTCCATTTCTATCAGCAGACTTATGGTTTGGATTATACCATTTTGCGTTTTGCCAATGTCTACGGCCCGCGCCAGTTTAAGGGCGGGGAAGCCGGGGTCATCGCCTTGTTTATCGAACAGGCCGTGACCGGACAAGTCAGCCGGCAATTCGGCGACGGAAAGCAGACGCGGGATTATGTTTACGTGGCCGATGTCGTAGCCGCGCTGCTGAAGGCCAAAGAAATTACTTATGCCGGCGCTATCAATATTGGTTCGGCCGAGGAAACGAATCTTTTGACCCTGCGCCAAGAAATCGCGGCTTCTTTGGGGCAGGATTTTTCGGTCCGAGAAGAAGCGGCCATAGTGGGCGAGATCAGACGTAGCTGTTTGAGCCGCGCCAAAGCCAAAGAAATTTTAAATTGGGAGCCGCGTATCAGTTTAGCGGAGGGCATCAAAAAAACGATTGACTGGACCAAGACGAAAAAATAAAATAAACCTCGTAAATATATGAAAAAACTTATTATTGCCAATTGGAAAATGCAGCTGACCGTCAAGGCCAGTCGAGATTTGGCGAGAAAATTTGCTAAGGCAATTAAAACTAATAAGTATGAAGTCGTTATTTGTCCGGACTACTTAGCTTTGCCCGAGATGGCCGCAAGCTTGAAGAAATCGCGGCTCAAATTAGGCGCCCAAGATAGCGCCATCATGAATCAGGGCGCCTTTACCGGTGAAGTCTCCCCTCTTAACCTGAAAACGCTGGGCGTCCAGTATGTGATTCTGGGACACAGCGAACGGCGCGAACATCTGCATGAGAATTCGGCCATTATTAATAATAAGCTTAAGGCCGCTTTGCAAAATAAGCTTATTCCCGTCTTGTGCGTCGGGGAAAAATGGGAGGAGAAGGAAGCGGGCCAGACCAAAGAATTTTTAAATTTGGAGTTGCGCCACGCCCTGAAAGGGGTTAAGATAAAAAATGACGCGGATCTAGTTATTGCCTATGAGCCAATTTGGGCGATTAGCACCAGTCAGAACGTCAAGCCGATTTTACCTCAAGAGGCGGATAAAATACAAAAGTTTATCCGTGAGCGGGCTAATAAAATTCTTAAGAAATCGGTGCACGTCATTTACGGCGGGAGCGCGGACAGCCAGAACGCCGCGTCTTTCTTAAATCAGCCGAATATTGACGGGTTGCTCGTGGGGGGAGCCAGCCTGAAGGCGGAAGAGTTTATAAAAATGACTAAATAATTTTTATGCTGCCTGTTGTTTCTCTCATTCTAATCTTGATCTGCTTGGCCATCATCCTGTCCATCGTTTTGAAGAAGTTTCCCGCTTTGGCGATTTTGAATGTGTCTAATATGCCGGCTGAGAAAGAGGCAAAATTTAAAGAGCAGCTTTTGCGTCAGAAAGTGGAGCGCGACCTGTCCCATGTGAGCGGTATCGTAGGGAAATTGTGGTTGTTTTTGGGCAAGCGCTACGCGCGTTTTTTGGAGAAGACGCAGGGCGAGCTGAAAAAAGCCAAACAGAGTTACCGTTTAAGCGTCGCTTTACCCTATGCGGAGAAGCAGAAACGGATTAAGGAGCTCAAACGGGCGGTGGAGGAATATTTAAAGAAAGAAGATTGGGCCTTGACCGAGGAGAAGTTGATCGAAATCATTACTTTAGATCAGAAAAACCTCAATGCTTTTTTTCAATTGGCCGAGCTCTATGATGACCAGAAGAAGTGGCCGGAAGCCCGTCAGACCTATGAGTATGCCTTGAAGCTGGCCCGGCAATACCATGATGACGAAACGATTATGGGCGAGCTGACTCTTCCGGAAATATATTTTTCCTTGGCCCGCGTGGAAAAAGAGGCCGGCAACCCCGGTTCCGCCCTGGAAAATGTTCGCGAGGCTCTAGATTTGGAGCCGAACAATCCGCGCTTCCTTGATTTAATTTTGGATTTAAGTATAATAAAAAAAGACAAAGAATTGGCCAAGGAATCTTGGGAGAAACTAACGGCGGTTAATCCGGAAAATAATAAGCTGGGTGAGTGGCAAGAAAAGATTGCTGCTCTGGAAGATAATTAAAATGAAAAATAAAATATTGCCGTTGTAGCTCAGCTGGTAGAGCATCTCCATGGTAAGGAGAAGGTCATCGGTTCAAACCCGATCAACGGCTCAGACCTAAAGTAAAAAGTCCTCTAATATTAGAGGATTTTTTGTTTCATCAGTGCAATTAGCTTTAAGTCATTGACAGAAGTATATATTTGTGATATACTTATGGGAATAATGAGATGAGGATGCAATTGCAAAATCAGCTCTTTAACAAGTCAATAATCATAAAACAAACCATATAAAGAAAGGAAAAAAAATGGCAAAACAAAATGCGAGTTTAGGCTCGGACGTTCTGAAAACCGCAATACCCAAAGTGGCGGCGGTTGTTGTAAAGATATTATTTCGGATGATTCCGGTGGGGTCAAATTTAGACCGCATCCTTTTTAGTCTCAAGGATTACTGGAAAGAAATTATTCCGGCAGCCGCTGTTCTTCTCATGCAGGCGACAAAGTTACCTGACTTGGGAGATGACGCGATTGCCAACCTCGGTCTTGAGGTGGAACGTCAGCTTAAAGAAAGGTATGAATCCGGCGACCGTCCAACAGGACCCGCCTCAACTGTACGCTCCCCTTTAGTTAGGGACTTAATTGGCTTACTCCCTAAACCTGAACTAAAAAAACTTTTAAGCCTGATCCGGTCCCTAAAAGAAGAACAGAAGAAAATTCTGCATAATACTTCTTTTGGGGTCAATCAGGCAGAGGCCGTGGCAATATTAAAAACCGTTGCCAAGATGGACAAGAAAGAGTTCAGGGTTTGGGTTGACATGGTGGCCCCGATTCCGGTTCCAAGAGTGCCTTCCGAGTTTGAAAAAAAGATTGTCAGTGCTCTGGAAAAAATCCCAGGTCAGTTAAACGAAAGTTTAAAATCGGCTAAAGTTGATACCGAAAAACTGATGGGGCAGAAAACCTTTATCAATTCCTGGGCCGATAACATCAGGGCTAAGGAAGAGCAAAAAAAGAGGGAAGCTGCCGAGAAGGCTCAAAGGGCTGAAGAAAAGGCTCAGAGAAACGCCGATGAAAAAAGTCGGAAGGAACGGGAGAGAGACGAGTTAGAAAAGGCCAAGTTTGAAGCCAAAATGCAAAGAATAAATAGCAGGGCATCAACAGGTGGATTCTTTAATCGCCTATTTCATTAAAAACTGTATTACTGTAACTAAAGAAAAAGGAGAAAATTATGATAGCGATTATTATTGCCCTCGTTGGCGTTTTAGCTTATGTATTGTGGCCGGCTCTTAGGACCTTTGTTAATAACAATGTCCGTGATATTGCCAAAATTATCTGGGATTTAATTAAGAAGTACTACAATACCGTTAAATGGGTGTTGCCAGTAATTCTTATATTGATTATCACCGGATTTTTTATCCCAATTGGGTGGTATAAAGGGCTTGCCTTTTTGCTGGCCGTTGGACTTTTCTTGGCCGTTTGGCTGCCTTTAGGAGCCGCCTTGAGGTTGTCAAAAATTACCGAGAAAGTTTTCCCGAAAGGTATAATGGAATTCTGTTCCTGGTTGTGTTTCGTTGGTTTTCTGGGAGTCTTGTTTCCCGACACCCTCTCCAATTTTAATGTAATATTAATTGCCGCGTTGGTATGGGGAGTTTTTTCTGGAATAGCCACGAAGTATAAAACTTTGGAAACTATTGTACCCTGGGTGGTGATTACCTTGTGCATTTTTGCTGGAATCAAATATGCTGCGCCTGATTTTTGGAGAGCCCATACTTATTGGACTCAAGCCGCGGTTGATACTGAGAAAACTGGCTTGGACAGAAATCGAATCGGCCTTCAAGCCAATTCGAGCTCAACCTATGGACGCCTCCTGGAGAACATTCACGTGGCCTATGCCGCCAAAACTGTTGGTGATAGTATAACGCTTCACGACACAACGGTTTATCTGGCAAAAGACACTGTCTTTCTGTTGGTCAACCATAAAATGAAAGTTCTTCTGTATCAGGGTCAAGGCTTTGTAGAAATTCGTCTTGCCAAAGCTAACGGTTCATTTATTAATGGACCAACGGTTTGGATTGAGGCGAACAAGATGTCAATTGGCACGAAAGCAGAACTCGTCGGTCAAACAGCAAAAAATTCGCCGTCCGCTAGTCAAGCTGAACCTGTAACATGCACAATCCTGCAGCCCGGTACCTACGTGTACGATTTAAAGGCTGGCGAGGAAACGAGCTGGCTGGCATTACCGGATTGTGGTAAATATTCTTATAAGATAAGTTCGCCACAATATGATTACAAAATTTTCTTTTCTGACAAAACCGATTACAATGGCGGGTCGAAAATTACTATTCCCGAAAAAGAACACGTCCAGTTTAAGGTCAGATCGAATGGTGGTGAATTTATAACAATTACAATCGCAAGAGGTTGATAAAGGTTAATCAAAAAGAATAACCTTAAAGCCTTAAAGGGGAGCCAAAAACGCTCCCCTTTTTTATTTTTAGGGAAAATGTTATAATAATATCAGTTAAAATTAATTTCAAAAAAATGAAAAAATTATTATTTTTTTTCTCTTTTATTTTTTTAATATTTTTCAGTATTAACACGGTTTCAGCTCAAAGCGGTGTTACTAATAACGTTGATGGCAATAATGGAACAATAGTCAACCCTTGTGTTAATGGCGTTTGCACTCTGCCTAACCCCTTGGCCGCTTCCGGTGTGAGCACGCCGCAGGAATTAATTGGTAAAGTCATTAACTCGGTCTTGGGAGTCGTCGGTTCTTTAGCTCTCCTGATGTTCATTTATGGCGGTTTAACTTGGATGACTTCGGCCGGCAGTTCGGAAAAAGTCAAAAAGGGACGCGATATCATTATTTGGTCGGCCATCGGTCTCTTTATTATTTTTGCTTCCTACGCTTTGATCCGTTTCTTGATTTCGAGTTTGTAATTCTTGAGCGACCGGATTACTAATTCCTTAGTCGCTGGCCGGCGGGAATTAGTAATTTTTTGTATCCGCCAATGACAGCGACCGGGATTTATTTTTTAGCCGGCAAACCCTGGCCACGCCTCAAGTCCGTTTCCGCCCGAATAATTGACAGCGCCAAGTTATTTATTTATTATTAGAACTTAGTAAGGGGTCGGTACCAAAGCGGTCAACTGGGGCAGACTGTAAATCTGCTGGCCTTGCGCCTTCGTTGGTTCGAATCCAACCCGGCCCACCTTTCTTATGCCTATAATCAATCCTGACAAAATCGGCACTAGCTTCGTGAAGATTTTCATTGTTCTGTTCATCGTTTTAGCGGTAGTCATTATTGTTTTGCAGTCTATTAAATAAAGAATCAGCTTGTATGCCGGAACTGCCGGAAGTAGAAACGATTCGGCGCGATTTAGCCGTTGTTTTAAGCGGCCAGACAATTAGCGCCATCCATATTTTTTCGCCCAAAACCGTCCAGCCCGCAGCGGCTTTTTTTAAAAAGTCCCTAGTGGGCCAAAAGGTGGTGAAAATCGAACGGCGGGGCAAGCTGCTGATTTTCGCTTTGGCTGATTCGAAACGTGTGGCTCAGGTAAAATTTCTGCTTATTCACTTGAAAATGACCGGCCAGCTGATTTATCGCGACCGGAAACAGGAGATTGCCGGCGGCCATAGCATTGGTAAAGCGTCTTTTTTGGAGGCGGTGGGGAACCTGCCGAACAAACATACGCGCGTGATAATCGAACTACAGTCCGGCGGGCGTTTGTTCTTTAATGATTTGCGGAAGTTCGGCTATTTGAAAATTGTCAGTCAGACGGAGCTGGATAAAATATTGAAAAATAATTATGGCCCCGAACCTTTGACCCCGGAATTTTCTTTAAGCAGTTTGCAAGCCACCTTGCGGAATAAGAAGACGAAGATCAAAGCGCTGCTTCTGGATCAGAAGCGGATTGCCGGTCTGGGCAATATTTATGTGGACGAGTCTTTGTTCGCCGCCAAGATCCGTCCCGAGCGTCTGGCCGGAAGCTTGAAAACGGCTGAGGTCAAAAAACTCTGGCAGGCGATTAATCAAGTCATCAAATTAGCCATAAAGCACCGCGGCACGACTTTCAATAATTACCGCGATTCTGACGGTCGGAAAGGGAATTATTCCCGTTTTTTGCAGGTTTACGGTAAACGCGGTGAAGCCTGTCCGGTTTGCGGCCGGCCTTTGGTTCGGATAAAAGTCGCGGGCCGGGGCACGCATTATTGCGCTCATTGCCAGAAATAAACCTAATTTGAGCCTAATATTGTTAAAAAATTTGACTTTTTGCCATTTTTTTTATATCTTTAACTTATAATAAATTCACAAACAAATATGTCCCAAGACAACATGATCAAACTGGAATGCACGGTTTGCAAAACCGTTAATTATCATTCCCACAAGAACAAAAAGACCCTGAAAGAACGGTTGGAGATGAATAAATATTGCTTGCATTGCAAGAAGCATACTCTCCATAAAGAAACTAAATAATAATGACCGCGGTGCCTGTCCGCTCGGACGAACCGCGGCCAAAAAAGCATATGCCTAAAGATTTAAGCAAACCGTTTCTCTTGATTCTGGTTTTCATTGTCTTAGCCGGTTGTTATTTGGTGTTTAGGCCCTTTTTAACCGAAATCCTAATCGCGGCGATTATGGCTTCGGTTTTTTATAAACCATATATCAAGTTGGCCGGCTGGCTGGGCGGTCGGCGTTATTTGGCTGCCTCGCTGATGTGCTTATTGCTCGTCATAATTATTATTCTGCCGTCCATCAAGATTTTGATTTACACCGGCCAGAAGTCGGTTGATGCCTATTCGCAGACCGTGACTTTCTTCAATAATCATAGCGTCAACGATTTATTCAAGACACCCTTTTTCCAGCAGGGCGCTTTGCGGTCTTTAAATTTGGCTAGTTATGATTTTAATAATGAAACCTTCAAAGGGATATTTTTGAACGCTTTGCAGAAGTCCAGCGAATGGCTCTTATCCGGCGCGACCTTGGTTTTAAAGGAAACGACTAATTTTTTCGCTTCGCTCCTCGTCATCATTATCACCACCTTGTTCTTTTTCGTCGATGGCAAGAAGATGCTGAATTGGCTGATGTACTTGTCGCCTCTGCCCAATAAATATGATCGGGAAATTTTCACGAAATTCCGTTCCGTCAGCTACACGATTTTCTTATCCACCTTTGTGACGGCCATTGCCCAGGGTCTGGTCGGCGCCATCGGTTTCGCGATTGTCGGCTTTCCCGCTCTTCTGGCTTTTGTCATCATCACTCTCTTGTCTTTCTTGCCCTATATCGGTTCCACGATTTTTTATATTCCGCTCGGCATTTACTATCTTTTGATCGGTGATGTCTGGCAGGGAATATTTATCTTATTATGGGGCGCCTTTATTATCGGCACGACGGATAATTTTATCCGCGCTTATATGATTAAAGATAAGGCGGAAATTAATCCGATTTTCGTCCTCTTCGCGGTCTTGGGCGGCGTCATCATGTTCGGTTTCTGGGGCGTCATCCTCGGCCCGCTTATTGTTGCCTTAGCCGTCACCGTTCTCCACATCTATACTTTGGAGTTTAGCGCCTCGCTGGAAAAAGTGCCGGCCTTTGAAGAGGATAAACTGGAAAAGTTGAAATTGCTTAGAAGCCGGAAAATCGCCAAGGAATAATAATAAATTTAATTTTAATAATATGTTCGGACCTAAAACGCAAAAGAATCTGGAAACCGCTTTCGCCGGCGAGTCCATGGCCAGGAACAAATATACTTATTTCGCTTCCGTCGCTCGCAAGGCCGGCTATGAGCAGATTGCCGCTTTGTTTGAAGAGACGGCGGGCAATGAAAAAGAGCACGCTAAATTATGGGCCAAGCAACTGGGTCTCATTGGCGACGTGAAAGCTAATTTAGCGGCCGCGATCAAAGGCGAGAGTTATGAAAATACCACCATGTATCCGACCATGGAGAAGGAAGCCTTGGAAGAAGGCCATGCTGAAGTCGCTCGGCTCTTTAAGGAAGTAACGGAAGTGGAAAAAGCGCATGAGAAGCGCTACCGGAAACTGTTAGCCAATGTGGAGAACGGAGAAGTCTTTAAGAAGCCGGTTGTCAAACGCTGGAAGTGCGCTAATTGCGGCTATATTCACGAAGGTCTGGAAGCGCCGACCGTTTGTCCGGCCTGCAGCCATCCGCAAGCTTTCTTTGAACTGTTGGAAGAAAATTATTAATTAAATTAATCATTAATTTTATGGAAAATCGTGAAGGAAAAATTTTTGTCTGCCAGCATTGCGGTAACGAAGTCAAATTCGTCCATGACGGCGGCGGCCAGCCGATTTGCTGCGGCGATCCGATGACGGAGAAGAAGTAGGCCTGGACATAAATATTGGGACCCTTTATAATGGTTATGTAACCATTATAAAGGGTACTAATATGAATATCAGTTTAAAAGATAAAGCTAGAAAGTTAAGAAAAAATGGGAAGTCTTTTCGAGAAATAAGTGAGGAATTAGAAGTTTCTAAAAGTACAGCCTCCTTGTGGGCAAGAGACGAAAAGATGTCTGCTCAGGGTCAGATTAGGTTTAGTAATTTGATTGAATTTTCTCATCTCAAAGCCAGAAAGATACTATTTAATAAGCAGGAGAAATATTTAAAAGAATTAGACGCAAACTGTGATGTTCTCAGGGATGTTAGTCATTACACGCGTAATGATTTAAAGGTTTTTCTTGCTTTATTGTACTGGGGTGAAGGAGCAAAAGCCGAAAGGAGATTATCTTTTATTAATTCTGATCCAGACATGATTTTTATTTATTTAAAATTATTAAGGTCTTCTTTCAATATCAAGGAGGACAAATTAAGAGCTTCACTTCATTTACACAGTTATCATAATCAATCAGAGATGGTTTCTTTTTGGTCTAAAGTAACCGGTATTGATAAAGAACGAATTGGCATTTATAATAAAGTGAATTCCGGGATACAGAAAAAAGATAATTATCGGGGGTGCATAGCGGTTAGATATTGTGACTATAAAATTTTTGATGAGGTAATGCTGATTATTAAAAGATTTTCCGACTTAAAAATATAAATTGCGGGATTGGTGTAGTGGCAACATGCGACTCTCCAAAAGTTGTGACGGGGGTTCGATTCCCTCATCCCGTGCTTATAAAAAACGCCTATAAACATAGGCGTTTTTTGCGTTATGGGATAAGCGCGCTTAGAAGCGGCGAATATTCTTAAATAAAAAACCGCTTGGGAAGCGGTTTGCTTTTATAGGTTTGAATTAAGGGCGCCAGTTATGGGCGCCAGAACCAGTTAGCTGGAAGTTCAATTTTATTCCTCTTAAAAAATCGATTTATCTCCAATCTTGATCTTAAACCCAGCGTGTTTAAGGGGGCGGTATTTTCGATAACGGCTTTCCTAAAATCTTTTAGCTGATCAAATCCCGCGGTTTTTAGCCCCTCAATGGTCAGAGGGCTCAAACCAACTTCAGAAATATCTTTGTTAAGAAACGCCAGAACATTATTGCGGGGGATTTTTTTTCGTAATTTTTTCGGCAATCCTTGATTGCCCGATACATAAACTATTCTTATCATCTCATCTTTTTAAAGTATCTTCGCCAATATTATAACTAATATTTATTTTTGTCAATTAAAGCGCTGTTTTCCGTTTGTCACCGGTAAAACCCCATGGTCTTTACAAAAAATCATTATTATGCTATTATATTATGAATTAATATGTTATAATAATTTTAATTAAAATAATTATAAAAAGTATGAGACTATCTTTTGGCGGTGAAAACCTGCCCGCGGGACATGGTAAAGAATACAAAGAAAAAGATTATAGCGGCAAAGAGGCGGCCGAGCATGATCCTTACTCTAATCCGTTAGAGGGGGCGGTTAATGTTCCCGGCAGTGACGTGGTTGATCCGGAAAATTATTACAATGAGCCGGGTTTTGAAGACAAAGAAATCTATAATGACGTTGTTAACAATTCTCAGCCGGAAGGAGAAATCGGCGCATTGCTGGAAAAATATGGTTTGGAAGAATGGGAATTAGTAGAATGGATGAAGAAATGCGAAGATTATGAGAACGGTAAAAAGGCCGGCGCGCCATTTAAGGACATGAGCAAAGTCAGAGAACTGGCGGGCGTCTACCGCGATTATTTGGCCGCGAAAAATGAACACGGCTTGCCGTTTAGCAATGAAGAATTAAAAAATGTTCCAATTTTTAAATTAGAAGAGCTGTCCGATTTGTATAAAGAACAGGTCTATTACACGATGAAAATCGCCGAGCTTAACGGTGCAGACGATAAGCCGGCGGAAACAGGCGTTGTTTACTCAACCGGAGAAAAAAAATCCGGTCCGGGCGTCCGGGCGCGGTATGTGGGTGAACTGAAAGAGGCGAGAGGTAAGATAGTGGAGATTGAAGGAAAAATACTGAATCAAAAACCTAAAACGCCGGAGAATAAAGATAAAAACGCCTGGAAAGAAGTGCCGGAATATTCTCCCGAGGAATTAGCCCTGCACCTTAAGTGTTTGGAATATTTTAGAAACCGGAAGAATACCCCGCCGACTTTTGCCGACGGGAAACCTTTGACTGAAGCGCAAATCTTAGATGTCGTTCAGGAAGTCGCCGCCGATGAAAAATGGCCGAACGGCCGTTTCTTTGAGGAAACATTCAAAGGGCGCCGTCAATTATCCTACGTGGAAAAGTCCGGTCAGAACCGAGTCAAATATGTTTTCCTTTCCCAAAATTTGCCGGCCGGCAAATACTTCTTTGAAGCCAACCCGGATCAATTTTTCGTGAGCCGGAACAATCCCAACTCGGCCATCGCCCCGATTCGCTTGATGGTCTCCGGTGCCAATCCGAAAAAATTTATGGCCGAGAAAGAAGACAACAAACAAAAACTCAAAGCCAGCGCTTAAGATAAATTAAACCCAGTTAAAAAGCGGCTTCAGCCGCTTTTTACTTATTGTTGAGAAAGTCTTTCCCTGGTATAATATATAATAATTAATATCCTCAAGGATCAACAGTCCCGAAGCTAATTGCTCATATGGAATTAATCGATATATTGGACGAAGAAGGGAATAAAACAGGGATTAGCCAGGCGAAAAAAGCCGTCCACCTCCAGGGTTTATGGCATCGGACGGCCCATATTTGGCTGCTTAATTCTAAAGGCGAGATCCTGTTGCAGCATCGCTCCGCTCAAATGGAAAATTATCCCGATATGTGGGATATTTCCGTGGCCGGCCACATTTCCCGCGGCGAAAGTTCGTTGCAAGGAGCTTTAAGAGAAATCAAAGAGGAAATTGGCGTGGATCTGGATGTTTCTCAATTGGAATTAATCGGTACCACTAAACATCAAGCGGTTTTGAACAAGGGAACATATTTTGATAATGAATTTAGCGACGTTTACCTGGTCAAATTGGATTTAGATATTAAGAACTTTACTAAACAGGACGAAGAAGTCGAGGCCTTACAGTGGCTGCCCATCAAGGAATTAAAAGGTTGGGTGCAAGAGAATAAAGCCGATCTGGTTTCACACGTCGCTGAATATCTTTTGCTTTTTAAGAAAATTTAATTTTTCAAAAAATATGAATAAGAAATTTTTACTGTTAGCCATACTATCGGGCGCCCTGTTATTATCAGGTTGTGACTCTAAAAACGCTATCGTGGCCGATAATTCGCTTAGTAATGATCAAATTACTATTAATAGCTCCAGTACGCTGCCCGGAAGCGCCACCAGCACCCCGCATCGCCCCCAGGATGGACCGATCATTGGTCAGGTTGGTGATAAAATCGGTTATTTCTTGATTAAGAAGATAAATCAGGATAGCGTTGAAGGTTCTCAGGCTGTTGTCTACCCGGTGGCTCGGCCAGACGATGTCGGGACGCCCAGAACTTTGCGTCTTGGAGATGATATCGGTCTCGCCTGTGAAGGTATCTCGGAAAAACTGACCGGTCTGGATTTTTCCGCGCAAACCGCAACTTTTACCAAAGTGACGGGACCGGCGCCGCGCGGCGGCTGCCCGATCTAATTTAGAATTATCAGATAAATAATAAAAAAAATTCGGTCGAACCGAGTTTTTTAGAAAGAGTATCAAGAAAAATTAAGCGACCGGCTGCAGATTGGCTTTTTTATTTTTATAAACCAAGGTCAAAACCAATTATTCGATTTTAATTATTTTGTAGGTTATTTCTTTATCGGCCAAGCGGACTTTTATTACTTCATTCCGCCTCCGTCCCAAAAGCGCTAGGCCGAGCGGGGAATTGTGGGATATGACGCCGGTCGTGGGATTGGTTTCGGCGGAACCGAGAATCTGATATTTTTTTATTTTCCCGTTTCCTTCGACGGTCACCTGGTGTCCGAGCTCAATGATTTCCTTATTGGCGCTGGGCGTGATTATTTCCGCGCGAGACAACAGATCTTCAATGTCTAAAATTCTTTGATTGAGGCCGCGCAAACGGCTTTTGGCCAACTGGTAGCCGGCGTTTTCGGAAAAATCGCCCATCAGAGCCAAACGTTTAACCTCTTCGGCCTCGCGCGGCCGTTTCACATTTTTTAGTTTGTCTAACTTTGCGGTTAAGTCGCGGAATTTTTCCTCCGTGATATGCGGGTCGGATTTAAGGCGGGGGTATTTGTCGTATTTTCTGATGGGGGTTTGCATAGGACAGTCATTATTAATGGCGTTTAAATTAGTTCGGCAATAACTATTTTACCTTGCCTACGCTTTTCCGTCCAGCCAGCTTTTTTGCCGTAGCAACCAAAAAATGCTATAATTTATTTGCTATTCAGGACTTAGCTTATTAATCGTATGTCGGAAGCGCAAATTATCGCCTTATCTGTGATTGCTTTTTTGGGCTTGATTTTCGCGATTCTCGGTCTTCGGCTTAAAAGCCAGCGCCAAAAAAGTGTTTGGCGCCGTCTCTTTAAATTTTAAGGTTCCTTGCTTTAATTTTAAGATAAACAAATCTTCTAAAAGGTCGAGGTTTGTTTTTAGCTAAATATTTTTTTGAAAAATATGAATAAGCTAAATACTGGGGATTGGCTAGCCGTAGTCTTAGTGATTATCGGCGGCCTTAATTGGCTTTTAGTCGGTCTATTTAAATTTGATTTAGTGGCGATGATTTTTGGCAATTATTCTTTTCTTTCCCGCCTCATTTATATTATCGTCGGCCTCGCCGCTCTCTATCTACTTTTCACGGTTTCTCGTTATACCAAAAAATAATAGATTTTCTCCTAATCACAAAAACGAGCCCATTTCCGGGTTCGTTTTTTAGTTTATTTTAATTGATTGATTATTCGTGCATCCCGCTCACGACAGCGGCGGTAATCAGTTTAATATTGTTGCGCTTGGCGTAAGCTTCCACCTTGCGCTTGTAGGCGGCCCGGACGCCACTGGGAATTCGGCTGACCGAACTTAAACCGCTGCTGGCCCATTTCACGCTTCCGGTAGTCACAGCCGCTTTAACCGGTGTCTTAACGGTCGTTGTTTTTTTGACGGTTGCTTGGGGCGAAACCGCGACTTTGGCTTTCGCCGCCGGAACGGTCAAGGAGACGCTGGTTTTGCTCGGGGTGGACGAAGCAATAGTCGGAGCCAGCGGGGTTGTTTGACTAGCCAGTTTTTTTGCCGGCTCGGTTTTTACCACTGGTTTTTTCTTGGTTTGCCCCGTGATGTCGTTAATCTTTATGGCCTTAGTTTGGGCGCTCACTATAATAGTTCCACATATTACGCCGATAAATGTCAAGGCTAAAACAATAATAATTAGTTTTTTCATAATGGAACCATTATACAAAACAATCTCTCTGATGTAAACAGGATTGTTTTATTGGAGATACTTATTATTTAAGGTTAGAGGCGTTTTTTGCTTGCTGTTTGGCCATTTTTAGGGTCGATAAGGCCTGTTGATAAGTGGCCTGGCGCACCTGGCGGGCGACCTTAAGCGCGTCATTTTTAGTTTTTAAAGCCGCTTTTCGATTGGCGCTGGTTTTAGCCGCTTTACGTGCCGTCTGGTAAGTGGCATTCACCGCCCATTGACATAAGGGGTTTATTTGTTTAAACTAATAAAAACATCAAAAAGTCGAACTTTCAAAAATTAAAATTCATCAATTAAAATTCACCCCAAAAAAAAGAAAATGAGAAAGACAAACCATGTGGTAATCACCACAAAGAAAGAATTAACGAAACTCCTGCAGGAAGAAATTGTTTTTCCACTTCTGCCCCGAGCGGAAGAAGAGTGGGAACACAAGTCCAGGTTGAAAGAGCTGGGTTTTGAGGGTTTGGACCGTGAAGTGATTATGGCGCAGATTGCCCAAAATTTTGGAATCACCATTTCCGAAAAAGAGGAATCCGCCATGATGTGCGGCGCCAAAGCCTTGGAAGACGGTGTTTGGCAAAAGTATTGGGCGGCGCATTTGATGGGCCGCGCTGATTTACTGGCGCCGAGCGGAAACTTCACACTCCAACAAGCGCAGAGGCTCAAGAACCTGCTGGTCGGCGGCAAAAGCAAACATGAGATTGGTATTATTTTCCAACTCGACATGCAAGATCGGCTGGGTTATGGAGCAGACTCCAAACTGGAGGATCTGTACTTCGACTCGATTACGATGGTCCATATCGTCTTTGAACTGGAAAAAATTTCCGGTCTCGAAGTTAGCGACGATCATTTCGCAGCCATCAAAACCTATGTCGACCTGGAGAGGACCTTCGCCCCTCAGATGTAAGGGTGGTTAAAGAAAGTGAAAGAACTGACATATCCAATCAGTTCTTTTTTTTATTGTCTTGAAATTTTTCCCTTTTTCGGTTATAATCATTTAATATGACCTTATATTTTTACATTTTTGGCAGCGTCTTGATTGTTTCCGCCCTATCTTTGATCGGCGTTTTTTTTCTGTCCTTTTCTCAGGAATTTTTAAAAAAACTGATTTTTTTTCTCGTTAGTTTATCGGCCGGCGCTTTGCTGGGCGACAGCTTTTTACATCTGATTCCGGAAATAGCCGCGACCGCCGCCGGGCGCCTGGATGTTTGGCTTTATTTGCTCGCCGGTATTTTGGTTTTCTTTGTTCTGGAAAAAATC
>Ga0209429_10001363_pt1 | contig 15178 bp, 16 predicted proteins | sample BarGraNGADG00212_3_FD_184493 | JGI IMG/M metagenome (GOLD analysis project Ga0209429, IMG submission 184493) | Arctic peat soil microbial communities from Barrow, Alaska - Barrow Graham LP Ref core NGADG0004-212 (SPAdes) (version 2) | ecosystem: Environmental > Terrestrial > Soil > Wetlands >... | reverse complement strand
TGATTTTTTGTATGAAGGGAACTCGCTGGTTCATATCACGATGCGCAAAAAAGAGATCCCTCATGAATTCAGGACACGCGATGGAGGTCATACCTGGACTTATTGGAGGAGTGCATTACCAACTGTACTTGAATTTGTTTCAATGAGCTTTCATCAGTTTTGATAAACTGTAATCTTATTTAAAATCCCTTCATTCTCTTATATCGAAGGAGGCTTCTTATTTTTTGAGTTTAGCAGGAACATTGCTCTCATTAATATTCTTATCATCTGATATGAAAACCAGTCGGAAAGTTTTGAAAACCAGGTGCGGCGGCGTAAATAATCTTCAAAAGTAACCTGACGGCAATCCTTTTTTATGATCCGGATTAACAGTTCTTCAAACTTGCGGGTAAATCTGGAATCGGAAATATCAACATTCAGTTCAATGCTTCCATAATCACTAAGGTGGTTAAGATTATAGCTTCCGATGGTACTCCATTTTCCATCAACGGTTGCAACTTTTGCATGCAGATTTGAGGGAAGATATTCGTAAATACTTATATTATTCCTCAGTATAAAACTATAGAGGAAGTTTGTTGCTCTCTTAAACATAGGGGTATCTGATTCTGCTGAAAGTACTATCTTTATATCAACGCCTCTGCGGCTGGCATTTCTCAAAAGCCGGCGCTCATTACGACCCGGGAGGAAATAGCCTGATAAAAGAATCATCCTGTTATGAGAATGTCTTATGGCAGAACGGTAACTCTTCAATATCTCAATCTTATTTCTGTACCAGTTGTTCTGTACAGCTTTTAGCATAACATTATCTTTAAATGCCACCGGATTATTGACTGTTTCATATGATCGCTCCTCGTGAGGAATAAATGTTTTGTTCCATAACCTCCTCAGGATATCAAGAATATGAGCACATTCAGGGCCCTGGATCTTTAAAGCAAAGTCAAGCCATGCCTTTGCATCTGACGTTCCATGGTAACGGTCAGCTATATTCATTCCGCCAATAATTGCAGTTGTGCCATCAGCAAGCATCACTTTATGATGAAGCCTAAGGCTCAGGTGAAAACCCTTTGTGATAAAAGTGGGCGAAAAAAAACGGAAAAGAATCCCGGCACCTTCAATTCTCTTTATAAGCGATCCCGTGAGGTAACCGGTACCAAAAGCATCAAGGAGCAGATAAACCCGCACCCCTCTTTCTGATGCTCTTATCAATGCGTTGATGATCCTTAAGCCGGTTTCATCTTCATCAATAATATATGTTTGAAAATGAATATAGTGTTCAGCTTCATCAACAGCCTTCTCGAAAGCTGCAAAAAACGGTTCTCCGCTCTGAAGCAATTCAATGGAATGTCCGTTTTTATATTCATGTTTTGAAGAAACTTTCATTCCGTCTTCCTTTTCTCTTTTACAAATATATAACTAAACCGGATGATTTTTCAATACCGAATCATTTGAATGAGGCCAAAATCATCCGGGAAATAGTTAACTTTATCACAAATAATAAAATTCATTTACATTGACAAGGAGAAATATGATCGGAAGTATGGCCGGAGCAGCAGTTATTGCTGCAGGAAGCCCCTTCACCAATAGCTTTGCCGGTACCGGCGAAGGAAATAAGATCCTTAAAGGGAATATCCGTCATTCCGTCAGCCAATGGTGCTTTAATGACATTCCACTTGAAGACTTAGCACAAGCCTGCAAAGAAATGGGTATTGAATCAATTGAATTACTCCAGGAAAAAGATTGGGCAACCGTTAAAAAATTTGGACTTAAATGTGCTGTAGGTTATGCTACCGATTGGGGAATTCCAAAAGGATTTAACCGGATCGCAAATCATGAAAAACTGATTGCCGACTTTGAAGCTATGATCCCAAAGGCTGCAGAAGCAGGTGTCCCCAACCTGATCTGTTTTTCAGGTAACCGTGAAGGGCAGAATGATAATGAAGGACTGATCAATTGTGCTTCAGGTCTTCGCAAGATTATGCCCACTGCAGAAAAGCACGGTGTAACCATAATTATGGAGCTGCTGAACAGCTATGGACATAAAGATTACCAGTGTGATAAAACAACCTGGGGATCAGCTCTTTGTGAGATGACAGGATCTGAAAATTTTAAGCTCCTGTACGACATATACCATATGCAGATAATGGAAGGCAATATAATTGACACCATAACAAAGTACAGTAAGTATATCGGACATATTCATACCGGAGGAGTACCCGGGAGACATGAACTCGATGAAACCCAGGAGTTGTACTACCCGGCTATAATGCAGGCTCTGGTAAAAACCGGATACAAGGGCTTCGTCGGACAGGAATTTGTACCTGCCCAAAAAGATAAACTGGCATCATTACGAAAATGTATCCAAATCTGTGATGTTTAAATGAGAGTACACTTCATTGCCATCGGCGGCGCAGTGATGCATAATCTGGCAATTGCCCTTCACAAAAAAGGCTACACGGTAACCGGGTCGGATGACGAGATATTTGAACCATCCCGGTCGCGACTTAAAAAATATAATCTGCTTCCTGAGAAAGATGGATGGGATGCCGCCAGAATAACAAGTGATATTGATAATGTTATACTGGGGATGCATGCAAAACAAGACAATCCTGAACTTATCAGTGCAAGGAAGCTGGGATTAAAAATTATGTCGTTCCCTGAATATTTGTACAACCAGACAGAAAATAAGAAGCGTATAGTTGTTGCCGGAAGTCATGGTAAAACTACAACAACAGCTATGATAATGCACGTTTTCAAATACCTGAATATCAAATTCGACTATATGGTAGGATCGCTGATTGATGGGTATGATACAATGGTAGAACTTTCTGAGGAATCTGAAATTGCAGTTCTTGAGGGGGATGAATATCTTACATCAGCACTTGACAAGAGGCCAAAGTTTCACCTTTATATGCCTGACATTGCAATTCTTAATGGTATTGCCTGGGATCATATGAACGTATTCCCTACTTTCGAAAATTATATAGAACAATTCAGGATTTTCGTCGAAAAAATCTCTGAGGGAGGTACTCTGATTTATTTTGATGGTGATGCTGAAGTAAAAAAGATAGCCCTGGCATCGGGAAAGAACATCAGGAAGATACCATATAAGGTTCATGGTTATTTTCAGAATAAAACAGGATTCTATGCAGCAACACATAACAGGGTTGTACCTGTAAAGGTATTCGGTGAGCATAATATGCAAAACCTGGCGGCAGCAAGAGAAGCATGTTTTGCTTCAGGTGTCTCCGAAGATGATTTTTACAGTGCCATCCAAAGTTTTAGCGGTACTTCAAGGAGACTGCAGAAACTAGATGAAAATGAAAATGGCATTGTATTTCTCGATTTCGCCCATTCGCCATCGAAGGTGAAAGCAACTGTTGAAGCCGTTGCAGCAAGATACCCTGACAGAGAGATAATTTCATGTCTTGAATTACATACTTATTCAAGTCTTAGTACCGGATTCCTTTCACACTACAGGGGGACTCTCGAAAAAGCTACACAACCTTTCGTATATTTTAATCTTCATGAATTGGAGCTCAAGAAGCTTCCTCCTCTTTCAGAACAGATGGTGAAGGAGGCTTTTGGTGATGAAAGATTAAAGATATTCAATGATACTGCCGAAATGATTAAATCCATTAAGAAGCAGACGTTTGACCACCCGGTTTATCTTTTCATGAGCTCAGGAGATTTTAACGGATGTGATGTTAAACAATTGTCACGGGAATTGCTTCAAAATAAATAAGCAATGTTTTACGTTTTATATTATGACTGCAATTTACTGTTTAATAGTTTTTAAAATAGTAATATTGCAGCCTGAAAAAGATATATAAAAAACATATTATTATGAAAAAAGCTTTATTAATACTCACGGTTGTTTTATCAATAAACTTTGCCGTAAATGCCCAGGATTACCGGACAAGCATTGGGTTAAGGGCCGGACTTCCATATGGGTTAACAGTTAAACATTTTCTAAGTGAGACGAATGCGGTTGAAGGAATTCTTGCAAGCCGCTGGAGCGGATTTGTTATTACAGGATTATACGAGAATGAACACTGGACCGGAGAATATCCTGGTTTGAACTGGTTCTGGGGCTTCGGGGCACATGTGGGATTCTGGGATGCAGGATTAAACCCCAATGTAAATTTAACTTATACCGGATCAGTAATTGGAGCTGATGGAATACTGGGACTTGAATATACATTTGATGAAATTCCTTTAAATCTCTCTCTTGATATTTTACCATCTGTAAACCTCATTGGCTATACCGGTTGGGGTGGCGTTAACGGAGCAATCTCTATCAGATACGTTTTTTAAGAAGAAAGATTTTGAAGATAAAAAAGTTTATTCTATCTTTGCATCCGCAATTTTAAAGTTCTTTATAAGGTCCATTCGTCTAGTGGCTAGGACGTCAGGTTTTCATCCTGGTAACAGGGGTTCGATTCCCCTATGGACTACAACCTTAAGAGTAAAAAAACCCTTCTTTACGCTTACAATTATCACGTGAGTAGTATTGAGGGTTTTTTTGTTAATGACTTTGCCTACAATACAATAAGGGGTTATAAATCATCCCTTAATTCTCTAAACAGGTACTTAAACGGTACAGATGTAAAACTTTCAAAACTAGATTACAAGTTTATTGAAGGTTACTACAATTACCTCAGAAATGTAGAAGGACTAGAACCCAATTCAGCCTATAAAAATATTAAACACCTTAACAGAGTTATTAAGGTAGCAATACTAAATAAATGGTTAGTTGCTAATCCCTTTAAGGAATTTCATTGCCATTATAAAAACCCTACCAGACCTTACCTTACTGAAAATGAGTTGGAGTCTTTGTATACTAGAACCCTGCCTACTGACAGATTGTCAAAAGCTAGAGATTTATTTCTATTTCAAGTCTATACTGGCTTATGCTACTCGGATATGATGGGTTTAACTACTGCCAACATTGAAGTAGGTATAGACGGCAGACAATGGGTAATCATTCACAGGCAAAAAACTGACAATCGTTGTGCAATTCCTTTACTGCCGGTAGCATTAGAAGTACTGACAAAGTATAATTTTAAACTGCCTGTAATCTGCAATCAGAAGTTAAATAAGTACATTAAAGAAGTAGCTGCTTTATGTGGCATCAATAAGACACTTAGTACCCATATTGGTAGGCATACCTTTGCTACTACTATCTGTTTGGGTCATGGCATCCCTATTGAAACTGTGAGTAAAATGTTAGGCCATACCAGTATTTCAACTACTCAAATATATGCTAAGATAACAGATAGGAAAACTGCTAACGATATGCATTGTTTAATGTAATTAGTGTATATATGGGTTCCCTTAGGGAACCGTTGGGGAGGGGTCACATAATTGGGATAGCCTTTAGGCTAGACACATTAGAAGCTTTCTGCCAGAGCTTAACAGTAACCATAAAGAATTCTGGCGCATTATATTTAATGGCCATATAACAGTAGTACGCAAGGTTGATTGCTACTACTTTGATGATATTGTTTAGGTAATGAATATTTCTTGCCGGAACCTAAGTCCAGAATCATTTTTCATTAATATTCCTCCAATCCTAATGTGAGTGGTAAGTGTTTAAGGCAACTTATGTTTTCAATAATAATTCACAACTTAAACTTAAAGTTATGTTATTTATACTAATACACCCTAAGTGCCCTAGGGCAATATAATATTTTAGTGGTACATGAACCCAAAATATAACTTATAACGTGCCCTACTACCCTAACGCATATATAATGCGTAGGGCAGGGTACGTATATGTTATGGGGGACAGATTAGTTAGGATAGTAAAAAAATGAAGTAGCATTACTGTTAAATTTATGATATGAACATTTGCCTCTCTGTTCCTTCGTAATCCAATTCTTATCTATATAGTAAGATATAAATTTCTCACTGGCATCTCTGCCTATATTATATTCATGCATTAAAGCTGTTTTTAATGTACCATAGGTATATTCCAATCCACCTTTGAATAGAGTAGTTAAGTTCTCTAAATGTTTTTCGCTGGTTATATGATTAGGATCTGTTACTTTTCTGGGTTTGAATTTAGATAAATCACATGATATAGGTAATCCGTCCTCAGATATTGTAAAGCCAAATTCATCAAATGGCATATCTCTAGAGTCTTCACATACTACTTTAAAAGCATTGCTTTTATCTTCTTTAGTAACAGAAATTACTGTTTCAGCTTTGTTTACTACTTCGCTACCTATATGTCCTCTGGCATTAAGGTCATTCTTATTCTGGTGCAGTAGAAGGATAATATGGATATCTAAATCATAACTCCACTTTAAGAATGAGCTGGTTAGTTTTGTTGCTTCCTGTTCATCATTAATCCCCATGGTCAGTAAATCTCGTATACCATCAATAGCTACTAACCCTACATTGGGTGTCATTAATATAACAGCTTCAATAACATCTAACCTTTCTTTCGGCGACAATGGTCTCAAACCATAAGCAAATAGATTATCTGGGCTTAGATTTCCAACAAGCGAACATATTCTCTTTATAGTTCTATTAGCATGGTATTGACTTTGTTCAGTGTCAAAGTAAAGTACTACATTTTTATTCTCAGGTAAACAACCTTTAATTGCGCCGATTTGTAAACTATTGTTAATAGCACTTGCGACGACGCCACCTAATAAAAATGTCTTGCCAGCTTTCTTCTTACCATAAATCAATGAAAAGTTACCGGCTGTTAAAGAAGGTCTACTATTAATTAAACAATATGTAGGTGGTTCTGATATCTCGGCTAAAGGGTCAATTCTATAATTATTTATGAATTCTATATGCTTTTGTGTTGCTTCCATTGTTTCTAATCTTTAATGTTCCGTTATTAATCAATCTTACATCTATGGCCATAGCTCCTTTAGGGTCATCTTCCAATTCAAAAGTTACCTCAGAACCGGCCTTTATATGGTCTATAAGTGAGGTCATACATACAAAGTATTCTATATCTGTATCACTTTCAATTATAAACCCATAGTTTCTACCTGTATTATAGAATTTAACAATTCCATAATGTATCTTATCTTTATTCATATTTAATATTTATTTAATTGTTATATAATGTTATGTATCCTATGGCTTTAGTATATAATTCATCTGTACATTTGAATCTATTTATACAGGCTTCACCTAACCTAGAATTGCATTTATTACAAAGCAAACCACGCACAATGCCTGTAGTATGGGAATGATCTACCTGCAAAGGGTGTTTAAGTTCACTAGCATGTGTACTACAAATCCAGCACTTACCTTCTTGTTCCGCAAACATTCTATTATAGTCATTTAAGGTTATGCCATACCTATATTTTAACCAAATGGATTTTGATTTATCTGGATTATCATTACGCCATTGTTTATAATACATTTTGTTTTTGTCATTCCAATTCTTATTGTGTATAGCTTTCTTATCTGGATTAGCATCAAACCATGTCTTTTTTAATTCTGCTAATCTTTCTCTATGTACTGTACGATACCGCTTATTATATATAGCTATTTCTTGTTTAGTTCTCATTGTTTATTGCATTAAGTTGTTTATGTTTAATATTCCATTCTTTCATGTAGTTGGGATTCTTATCTCGCCAAAGAGCTTTACGCTTAGATGTGCAATCTAAACATTCTCCATATCTACTATAAATCCAATGTGCATCAGGTTTGCTTGATCTGAACCGTCTTTCACCAAACAAATCAATTGGTAATTCTTTATGGCACGTTATACATGCCTTATTTTCTAAAGTCGTTTCAGACATAGAAATAATGTCATCCATTTTATTAATTATTAAAGTTTCTATTAAAAAGTAGTGCGAAAGCACTGACCTCAGTATTTTATATACGAATTATTTATAAAAAAATTACAGTTATTTTATAAAAAATCACAAATAAATCTAGTTAATCCATACCTTAGATTAATAAAGAGCTACACTATATAGAGTCATGTATATATAGAAGCTTATCTAATTAAGTATTCTAATTACATAGTATATAGTATGATTCATTAATGAATATTAAAGATTGTTTAGTTACAATCATAAGTTATATTTGTCATAATATATTTATCATCTAGTATACTGTATATATCCACTTTTAAATATACATATATATACGATTTGCAATTCACATCTTTTATATATCTTAACTGATAGTTATTCTGATGTTATGAATGTTGTTCTCTATTTCATATTTTAATATTAAGCTGTCTTATAGACTAAGATACCCCCACTATATTTCACCCCTCAGTAATATCAGATTAAGCAAACCATATTAATAAATATAGCTATACATCATATTTTCATAAGGAGACTAGATTAATTTGATGGGTATTCGAGAGCTATGATTGCCATCTTTAATTTTAAGTAACACTATATCTTTTAAAGCTCTTAATATGAAAAGTGTTGCCCCTTTCTCCCTTTATGTTTCAGCCAAAATGAAATAAATATAATGCTCTTAAAATCGGAGGGTGTAACCCGACTAGTTGATGGTAGTTTAACCGGGCTTTCCCTTATTTCTTGTGGTTATTTGGGGACTGAAATTGTCAGTTCGGTATAATAATAAACCAGTACTTTTTATTCAGCCCCCGCCTATAAGGTACTTACTTTAAAGAGCCCCCTGGGTACTTTTGGTACCTGAATTTTATCTACCCCCTCCCAGTCAGATACTATGAAAAAATTGAACAGTCCAACCTTAAGATTATTCAATAAAATTTTACAGAATATCTAAGCTTACATAAGGTTCCCATAGGGTATTCTGCCCAGAGTATGTGAGCACATGCGATACACCCTTAATCAAGCTCCCCCGTTGTGGAACCGGGGAGAAACTCTCCCGGCATTAGTATTCATATAAAAATATTTTGAAAATGGTCACAATTATTGCTACAGAAAAACGTGTATCTGCAACTGGAAATGAATTCCACGTTATGGTCCTTCAGGGCGATATTGAGGTTGCAGTATCAAAGGAAACAGGGAAACCCTATCTGACAGCTCGTAAGACATCAATCCCTTGCACATTCGATGAAAGTATAGCCAAGACCCTAATTGGTCATAAGCTACCTGGTGGTATTGAGAGAATCGAGGTTGAACAGTATGAGTTTAAAGTTCCTTCCACTGGGAAGAAAATTAAACTGACTCATTCGTATCAGTACAGCAAAGAGCCTGCTACTGTGATGGAGGTTGTCGGTTAGTTAGGTTTGGTATGAGGGGTAGTGTACAGACACTATCCCTTTAACTTTTAATATTTAAAGATATGAATGATATAACTATTCGTCATGAACTAAAACAGTTTCACGGTACATCAGAGTATTATAAACACTTATTCCCAGGCAAATCTCCAATCCTGCTTACTGATGGCTGCAAATTTGTCAGGGATGAATGTAAAGCTTACTGGTTATTTGATGCCATACTAAGTTATCAATGTGAGAGAATTCTTAAAAACATAAATTTCCAGGTGTGGGAGCTAAAGCGGCTTAAGATAGATTTATCCTGGCAACTAACATGTAGGGAAGATACAGGGACTAAACCATTGATACGACAACAAATCGAATTCTCAGATTTCCCGATTGATTACATTAAAATCTGGGTGATTGATAAAGTTGCACTATTACCTTCAGAATACTGACTATGAGCGATGAAGAAAAAAGAAAATACATTGAAGAAGTTTTTAAGTACTGTAAAATCGACAGTATACTGGTCATAAACAAAAGTGGTCAATTACAGCGTCTGGATTGCCCGTTCGAAGTCTTGGTGATACAAGATGTTGGTGAACTCTACAAAGGGCTCATATGCCTTGTAAATGCGGTTAAATTAGATTTAAGTTTGATTGACGTTTATATCATTGGGAACAAAGCTTATTACTTCTTCAATTTCAGGATATTAGAACGCAAATAAACGCATTCCAGAGACTAGGCCGAATAGACCCGAAATCTGGTATTTAGTTGAGTCATGCTGCATTTTCTTTACTGTTGTTCTGAGATGGTTCAACTCAACTCTAAAATCTCAAGAACCACTGAAAATCAACAGTGCTAATACCATTCACCAGGTCCCAGGAAAAGGGGACTTGGGTGGATGGTTTTTCTAAATTTTAGAATTCTCGACATTCTTTATTTTTAATTATATTTGAGTTCCCTAGTCATTCTGTCTCATTTTAGACATTTTTCAGTTCTTGCATATAAATTGTACAATCGAAGAACATGAACAAGACCTTTCACACTGATGAGTTCAGTGAAGAAACAAAAATTAAACTGGAGATATTAAGACTATACATATCCGGATGGATACCTGTATTTCTTTCACGGAAAGAGCTATTTTGGAAGTCTATCTATCTTTATGATTTTTTTGCTGGCGCAGGAACTGATGGAGTAGGCAATTTTGGAAGTCCATTAATCTTACTAAAGGAACTAAGGAAATATTGTCAAATTATTTCTGATAAAGGGGTTCGGGTAACTCTTTTCTTAAATGAATATGATAAAAATAGAGCAACTCTACTAACGGGAAACATCGAAAAATTTATTATTGATTGCAGAAATAAAGGAAATTATCCTTGTTGTGAACAATGTATTTCAGGTAAATGCCCTATAAATATTGAAATTGAAAGTCAGGAATTCCATGTAAGCTTTAATAATACTTTTGTCAATAAGATCACGAATCCTGAATTTCCTCGCTTTATATTCTTAGATCAATTTGGGGTTAAGCAAATTACAAATGAAGTATTCCAGCAACTTATCTCATTAAATAGAGCTGACATTCTTTTTTTTATTTCTTCCTCCTTCTTCAGACGCTTTGCCAAAATGCCAGGATTTAATTCATATTTAGATCTTACTCGTGAGGATTTTGATGAATCGCGGCCAAGTGATTGCCATAGGGTCATTTATGAATATTACAAATCTCTTATTCCTGCAAATATAAGATTCTATCTCGCTCCATTTTCAATAAAAAAGGGTCCTAATATCTATGGTCTTGTTTTTGGTTCTCACAATCTTCGGGGATTAGAGATTTTCTTGAATGCAGCATGGAGCATAGACAGAAATACAGGGGAGGCTAACTATAATATAGATAATGATAGAATAATTGACTCTGGCCAGTTATCTATTTTCGAGGAAGATAATAGAATAAGGAAACTAAATGCTTTTGAAGAGAAATTAATAAACTGGCTTAGATCAGGAATAAGAAGTAATACTGTAATTTATCAATTCACCCTTGAAAGCGGATTTAAGCCACAGCATGTCAATTCTATACTTATTAATCTCGAGCGGCAAGGGTTGTTAAATTTGCAAATGTCATTTGAAAGGAAACCGTTCTCATATTTTATATCTTATTCTAGCGATAAGATAATATACATCAGTTATAATAAATAAACTATATTTTTACATTTCACTTAAAACAAATTAAAGGTTTGGATAACAGGGACTTATTATTTGGAACCCATGAATGGGCTGAGACGAATTTTAATTTCATAGATGGCTGTTCCCATGACTGTAAGTATTGTTACAGCAAGGAAATGGCTATTAGGTTCAAAAGAAAGACTCCAACAACTTGGAAAGATGAAGAAATTCGTACAAAGAGTCTTAAAATAAAATATTCGTTGAAAAGAGGGACAGTTATGTTTCCTTCTTCACACGACATTACTCCAAAATTCCTAAACGAAACCATACTTATTTTAAACAATATTTTAGCATTTGGAAACAGTGTTCTCATTGTAACTAAACCACATATAGAATGTATAAAAGAAATATGTGAGACTTTCCCTAAATATAAGGATCAGATACTTTTTCGATTTACGATTGGATCTTCGTCCAATACTGTTTTAAGATTTTGGGAACCTGGAGCGCCTGTTTTCGAGGAAAGACTAAAGTGTTTACGGTACGCATTTGAACATGGATATCAAACAAGCGTATCGTGCGAACCTATGCTTGATAAACAAACGGATAGACTTATTGATCTATTATTACCGTATATTTCTGAATCCATTTGGGTCGGGAAAGCGAATTATCTTATAAAACGGATGCGTATTAATGGAGTAAATGATAAAGAATCAATTGAGAGGGCAGAGAAGCTTTATGAATGGCAAAGCAACAACGATAACATTCTTAAATTGTATAGAAGGTATTGTGACAATCCCAAAATTAAGTGGAAAGAAAGTATAAAAAGAATACTGAATGAATCTGCTTTGATTTATTAGAGGTAAATAGGTGTTCGGGTATGCTCTCTTTATGTTGCATTGCAGAATACATGGGTCTAAGGCATGCAACATAAATCGCAACCCTCACTATTGATAAGTGCGAGCCTGCGGCATCCAATTTTAATCGGCATGCGTGGGTTTGCATAAAGCAATATTTCATGACACAGCAAGGCCAAGCCCTACCGGGTTACTGCGTAAGCCTTGCTTTAGTCATTAAATAACCCCACTTCACATGCCGAAAATTGTCTGCTACTCGCGACGGCTCGCGTCAGACTGATTTTGATTGAGGGTATTAAGGTGCAAATTTTAAATGAAATGGTATTGTGTATTTGATTGAAGAAATTAGGGTTTTAGGTAATAGAATTTATGGTATCATAAAATAAAGTTGATTATCTTTTGAACTAAGTGTAAATTTGATAGCGATACGATCCTACAAGAACCTTTAATAAGATTTAATTATTTCAGTTAATCAAGTTCATATAAATTATAATCTATTTACAGTCTATTGTCATGGCATCTTCTGATTATGAGAGTATTGTAACAAATTTTATACAGCCAATTCTTGTTCTTGCGGGGCCTGGTGCTGGAAAAACTCATCTACTCGGCGATAGAGTCAAACGTTTATTGGAACAAGGAATTAGCGAAAAAAATATCACAATCCTAACCTTTGCTAGGGATGCAAAGCAACATATGATATCCAAATTACTGGATCCCAAAGATGGATTTGGTATGAAATATGAAGAACTTCCTTATATCTCTACAATGCACTCTATTGGATTCGAAATTGTTAATAAGAATTTACGGCATTTTAAATTGAAAAAAGACAATTTAAATGTTCTTGATGATGATAAAGTAAAATCACTCCTATTTAGGGATGCTAATTTAATACTTGGGGTTAAAAAAGATATCGGTCAACAAGCCTATAATTGTAAGATTCGTGGTGATTGTGAGTATGATCAGAAAAGAAGCGAATGCCAAGTTTGTGAAAAATACTGGCAAATAATGGCTTATTGTAATTACTTAGATTATGATGATCAAATTATATTTGCGTGCGAATTATTAGAAAAATTCCCAGAATTATTAAATGAGTACCAGGAAAGATCACAACATCTACTAGTGGATGAATATCAAGACATTAATGCAGCACAATTTAAACTAATTGAACTTCTTAGCAGGGCATCACGAAATGGTCTATTTGCTGTTGGAGATGATGCTCAAAGCATATATGGATTTCGTGGTTCAACTCCAGAATATATATTAAAATTTAATAAAGATTTCCCTGGTGCATTAACACCTCCATTAAATCACAGCCGTAGGTGTCATGAAAATATTATTAAAAATGCAGAAAAAGTTCTAGAAAAATACTATCCATCATGGTCAGGTCCTTTTAAACTAAAATTTCATGTACCAATAGGCGAAGAACCAGAAATCTTCAATGCAAGTAGTGAACTCGTTGAAGCTAATTTAGTAGCTCAAATATCAAGAGAGGCTTTAAATGATAAAAAAAGTGTTTTAGTTTTGGTCCCTAAAAAAGACTTTTTTAAACATCTTTCTTATAATCTAAGACAGCGTGGAATACCTCATATATGTCCAAATAATATTTTACCAGGTTGGGTAAATGACAGGTTACAAGTAATTGAACGTTTAATAAAATGGGTAAAGAATTCAGAGGATAATTTTAAGACTCGTGTTGCAATTGAAACATTATTAGATCATGGTAGTGCTAAAATCCCAGGAGGAAATAACCCATCTCGGTGTAATCCAGAAACACTAGTTCGCAGAAATAAAATTGAAACTGAAGTTGCAAATTTATGGGAGAGAGTTGATAAGAATGAATGTTTACTTACAATTTTAAAAGCATCAAAACATCTTTCAAAAGATTTAGATAAAATAAGAGATACTCTTCTCATACTTTTAGAATCATATTCCAATACAAAGAATTCATCCGATGGAGAATTCTCAAAACAACTAATTCTTTCAACTGGGGTATGGATTAATCCAGAGAATCTTGTTGCCGATCTTACATCAATGGCTGATATTCTAAATTATATACCCCCTAATGGATCAAGAGTCGTTCAAATGATGACAATGAGAAAAGCAAAGGGTTTAGAGGCAGACGTTGTAATTATGATCGGACTTGAAGATGATATCATTCCTAATCCAAAATCCTCTTTGGAAGAAGAAGCACGATTATTCTATGTTTCAATGACCCGTGCAAAACAAAATCTATTTCTTATTCACTCTTATCAACGACCCAGAAATATTTCATTTGGACCAGATGTAACAAAAAAGCAACGCAGTCGCTTTATTAATTCAATTGGTAAACCAAGTGTTTTTAGAAGATGACGAACATTTTTAAAATTATTTAATCATATTTCAGTAAATGATTCTTAAGAAGAATATCATTTATTTATATACTGATGGCTCATCTTTATCGAAACCAAGAAGAGGAGGAATCGGTATAAGATATGTATATCTTGATGAAAAAGAAAATGAATTTAGGATTGATTGTAATGAAATAGGAAATCAATCAGGTACGAATAATGAGATGGAACTTAAAGCAGTAGTTTTAGGATTAAAAAAACTTCATTCACAAAATATTCCTATAAGATATAATTTGATAGAAGTAAGGACTGATTCACAGTATATTACAGGCAATAAAAATAATGCAATATATTTCTGGTCAAAAAACCAGTGGAAGAATAAATTTGGAAGACCTGTTGAGAATGCGATACTTTGGAAGGAATTAATTAAGCAAATAGGGAAAATGAATTGCAAAGTTGACCTTGTTTGGGTTAAAGGGCATTTTAAAGATCTTGACAATAAAGCTGCAGATAAGCTAGCTAGAGAATCAGCAAAATCAATTTTAAATCCTCCAATTGTTCCAATTAAAGTTAGAAGAAAAAAGTCTACTCAAAAGACTATACCAGGAAGCATCGATATGAAAGGGCAAATGATTAGCATTCATATAATTACTGAAAAATAC
>Ga0209429_10001361_pt1 | contig 15202 bp, 10 predicted proteins | sample BarGraNGADG00212_3_FD_184493 | JGI IMG/M metagenome (GOLD analysis project Ga0209429, IMG submission 184493) | Arctic peat soil microbial communities from Barrow, Alaska - Barrow Graham LP Ref core NGADG0004-212 (SPAdes) (version 2) | ecosystem: Environmental > Terrestrial > Soil > Wetlands >... | reverse complement strand
CGAGACCACCGCGGCACCGGCCTCGAAGCCGGCGACGCCGCGGCGCAGCAACGCCTCGCGGACGGCGGCCGCTCCGACCACCCCCGCGACCACGGGTACGGGTGCCACCCCGAAGAGGGCGCCACGCCGGTCCGCCGCCGCGAAGCCGGGGAAGCCGGAGAAGCCGGGGACGGACGCCCCGACCGACTGAGGCACGAACCCGAGAGGGCCCCATCCCCCGCCGGGATGGGGCCCTCTCGTCGTCTCGGTGGAGCCAAGGGTGGAGCCAAGGGTGGAGCCAAGGGGACTCGAACCCCTAACCCCCTGCTTGCAGAGCAGGTGCGCTACCAATTGCGCCATGGCCCCGCGTGCGCCCGGGAACGTCTCGCGGTCGGTCTACTCGATGTCGTCGGTGACCTCGGTCCACAAGTCGCGCTCGTCCTGCTCCTGCGCGTACTTGCGGTAGAGGACGTACCCCACACCCACACCCAGCAGTGCGACGAGGAGCTTCTTCATGGTTCCTCCGTCCGGCGAAGGGAGTGGGCCTAAGAGGACTTGAACCTCTGACCTCTTCCTTATCAGGGAAGCGCTCTAACCGTCTGAGCTATAGGCCCGACTGCGCCGAGGCGCCGCACGAGAATACCCCAGCGCCACCCCGGCACCCAAGTCACGCCCGACCCCCACCAGCCCGCGATGCCGACGCGACCAGCGGCTGAACAGGTCAGTCGTCCGTCAGGGTGACGGTGATCCCGCCGACCAGCGCGGCGACGATGTTGTACAGGAACGCCCCGATGGTCGACAGGGCGGTCAGGATCACCACGTCCACCACGGCGATCATGGTGGCCAGCGAGATCACCCGCTTGAACGCCACGTACTCCAGCAGGTCGAAGAACTTGGCGTCACCGGTGATCTGGGCGATCGTGTTGTTCACCGAGGTGAACACCGCCAGCCCGTCGAGGGTGTACCAGACGACCGCCGAGGCCACGACGATCATGATGCCGATCGCGACGGACAGCAGGAACGACAGCTTCATCACCGACCACGGGTCGATCCGCGCGACGGCCAGCCGCACCTTGCGGGCAGCGCCGGGCGTGGTGGTCGCCGTGGCACCGGAGGCCGTGCCGGCCGAGGTGGCGCCGACCGATCTGGCACCCACCGAGGAGGTCCCTGGCGTCGGCGCGAGCCGAACGGCCGTCGGGACGCCGTCTTCGGCCGTTGTGGTCGGCCCGCCCGTCCGCGTGGTGTCGGCCACGTTCTGCGCGGTCCGCTTGATCCGCTCACCGATCGACGGTGCGTTGTCCCCGCTGAGCGGAGCCGTCACCGGCCGGGTGCCGACGCCGGTCCGGCCCTCGGTGCCCCGCATGGTCCCAGGATGGGTACCGGTGCGGGCTGCCGGTGCCTTCTTGGGGGCAATCGAGGGCGGCTGGGTCCCGTCGGTGCTCATCAGTCTCCCTCGGTCGGTTCGGGCGTCCCGGCAGTGGGGGCACCCGGATCGGTCTCGCCTACGGTCTCGCCTGCATCTGCGGTGCTGTCTGTGACCTCGGTCTGGTCCACCTCGGTCGGCTCGACGGCGTCGGAGGTGCCCACCTCGGGCTCCTCCGCGTCGTCGTCGGCCTCAACGGTAGCCGCATCCCCGCCAAGGTTGCGCTCCACATTGCGAGCGACCGCAAGGATCCGGTCCCCGCTGTCGGGCTTGGCGAGGATCACGCCGGAGGCACCGCGGCCGTGCACGGGCAGCTCGCCGACCAGCGAGCGCACCACCTTGCCACCCTCCATGACCACCAGTACCTCGTCGTTCTGCTCGGCCATCATCGCGCCCACCAGGTTGCCGCGGTCGTCCGGCAGCCGGACCGCCCGGACGCCAAGACCTCCCCGGTGGGTGCGCCGGTACTCCAGGTTGCCGTCCGCGTTGATCCGGTGCATGTCGGACCGCTTGGCGATCCCGGCGTCGGTGACGGTGACCAGGTAGGACTCGGGTGTGATCACGTCCATCGCGAGCAGCTCGTCGTCACCGCGGAACTTCATGCCGGTGACGCCCGACGTCGCGCGACCCATCGGACGCAGCTGGTCCGGGGTGGCCCGGAACCGCACTGCCTGGCCCTTGCGCGAGACCAGCAGCAGCTCGGAGTCGTCGTCGATCAGGGCCGCGGAGACCAGCTCGTCCGCCTGCCCGCCGTCGTCCGTGCGCAGGTTGATCGCGATCAGGCCACCGGACCGGTTGGAGTCGTACTCGCTGAGCCGGGTCTTCTTGACCAGGCCCCGACGGGTGGCGAGCACCAGGTACTGCGCGGAGTCGAAATTGCGCAGGTCGATGACCTTGGCGATCTGCTCACCCGGCTGGAAGGCGAGCATGTTCGCCACGTGCTGACCCTTGGAGTCACGGCTGCCCTCGGGCAGCTCGTATGCCTTGGCCCGGTACACCCGCCCGAGGTTGGTGAAGAACAGCAACCAGTGGTGGGTGGTGGTCACCCCGAAGTGCTCGACGACGTCGTCGGCGCGCAGCTGTGCGCCACGCACGCCCTTGCCGCCGCGCTTCTGCACGCGGTAGGCGTCGCTGCGGGTGCGCTTGGCGTAGCCGCCGCGGGTGATCGTGACCACGACCTCCTCCTCGGCGATGAGGTCCTCCATGGAGACCTCGCCGTCGTAGGGCACGATCTGGGTGCGCCGCTCGTCGCCGAACTTGGCGACGATCTCGGCCAGCTCCGCTGCGACGATCTCCCGCTGGCGCTCCGGCGAGGCGAGGATGCCGGTGTAGTCGGCGATCTTGGCCATCAGGCCGTCGTACTCGTCGGTGATCTTCTGCCGCTCCAGCGCGGCCAGCTGGCGCAGCTGGAGGTTGAGGATCGCCCGGGCCTGGATCTCGTCGACCTCGAGCAGGACCATCAGGCCCTCGCGCGCCTCGTCGACGGTGGCCGACGCCCGGATCAGAGCGATCACCTCGTCGAGGGCGTCCAGCGCCTTGAGGTAGCCGCGCAGGATGTGCGCCCGCTCCTCGGCCTGACGCAGCCGGAAGCGAGTGCGGCGCACGATCACTTCGAGCTGGTGGTTCACCCAGTGCCGCACGAAGGCGTCGACGCTCAAGGTTCGGGGGACGCCGTCGACCAGGGCGAGCATGTTCGCCCCGAAGGTGTCCTGCAGCTGGGTGTGCTTGTACAGGTTGTTCAGGACGACCTTCGCGACCGCGTCGCGCTTGAGCACGATCACCAGACGCTGACCGGTGCGGCCGGACGTCTCGTCGCGTATGTCGGCGATGCCGGACACGCGTCCGTCCTTGACCAGGTCGGCGATCTTCGCCGCGAGGTTGTCCGGGTTCACCTGGTACGGCAGCTCGGTGACCACCAGGCAGATCCGGTTGTGGATCTCCTCGACCGTCACCACCCCGCGCATCGTGATCGAGCCGCGGCCCGTCCGGTACGCGTCCTCGATGCCGTGCCGGCCGAGGATGGTCGCACCGGTGGGGAAGTCGGGGCCGTGGATGAGGGAGATCAGGGCCTCGAGGAGCTCCTCCTTGGTGGCCTCCGGGTGTGCCAGGTGCCACTTCACACCTTCGGCGACCTCGCGCAGGTTGTGCGGCGGGATGTTCGTCGCCATGCCGACGGCGATCCCGGCGCTGCCGTTGACCAGCAGGTTCGGGTAGCGCGCCGGCAGGACGACCGGCTCGCGCGTGCGCCCGTCGTAGTTGTCCCGGAAGTCGACCGTGTCCTCGTCGATGTCGCGGACCATCTCCATGGCCAGCGGAGCCATCCGGCACTCGGTGTACCGCGGGGCCGCCGCCGAGTCATTGCCCGGGGAGCCGAAGTTCCCCTGGCCCTGGACCAGCGGGTACCGCATCGTCCAGTCCTGCACGAGGCGGACCAGGGCGTCGTAGATCGCGGTGTCACCGTGCGGGTGGTACTTCCCCATCACGTCACCGACGACGCGGCTGCACTTGGAGAACTGCCGGTCCGGCCGGTAGCCGCCGTCGTACATCGCGTACAGCACCCGGTTGTGCACCGGCTTCAGACCGTCCCGGACGTCGGGCAGCGCGCGGCCGACGATGACGGACATCGCGTAGTCCAGGTAGGACCTCTGCATCTCCAGCTGCAGATCCACCGGCTGCATGCGGTCCGTCGTCACGGCGGCGTCCTCGGGCAGCTCAGGCTCCCCGTCGCCGATGGGCGGTGTCTGGTCGGTCACGTGCACCTCGTCTCGTCGTCGGTTCCAGGCAGGGGCACGGGCACGGCGGCGGCGTGCCCCACCCTCAGATGTCCAGGAACCTCACGTCCTTGGCGTTCCGCTGGATGAAGGACCGGCGGGACTCCACGTCCTCGCCCATGAGTACCGCGAAGATCTCGTCCGCCGCCGCGGCGTCGTCCAGGTTGACCTGGAGGAGTGTGCGGTGGTCGGGGTCCATGGTGGTGTCCCACAGCTCGGAGTAGTCCATCTCACCCAGGCCCTTGTAGCGCTGGATCGCGTTGTCCTTCGGGATCCGCTTGCCCCCGGCCTGGCCGGCGGCGAGGAACGCGTCCCGCTCCCGGTCCGAGTACACGTAGTCGTGCGGGGCGTTGGACCACTTGATCCGGTACAGCGGCGGCTGGGCGAGAAAGACGTGGCCGTTCTTGATCAGCTCGGGCATGTACCGGAAGAGCAGGGTGAGCAGCAGGGTGCAGATGTGCTGGCCGTCCACGTCGGCGTCGGCCATCAGGATGATCTTGTAGTACCTCAGCTTGGCCAGGTCGAAGTCCTCGCCGATGCCCGTGCCGAAGGCTGTGATCAGGGCCTGGACCTCGTTGTTGGCCAGCGCGCGTTCCAGGCGGGCCCGCTCCACATTCAGGATCTTGCCCCGGATCGGCAGGATCGCCTGGGTGCGGGGGTTGCGCCCGCGCACCGCCGAACCGCCCGCCGAGTCGCCCTCGACGATGAAGACCTCCGACTCCTCGGCGTTGTTCGACTGGCAGTCCCGGAGCTTGCCCGGCATGCCGCCGGACTCCAGAAGGCCCTTGCGCCGGGTGGCCTCGCGCGCCTTGCGCGCCGCCATCCGGGCCGCCGCCGCCTGGAACGACTTGCGGATGATGTCCCGCGCCTCGATCGGGTGAGCGTCCAGCCAGTCGCCGAGCCGCTCGTGCACCACCTTCTGCACGAACGTCTTTGCCTCGGTGTTGCCCAGCTTGGTCTTGGTCTGGCCCTCGAACTGCGGCTCGGCGAGCTTGACCGAGATGACGGCCGTGAGGCCCTCCCGCACGTCGTCGCCGGTGAGGTTGTCGTCCTTCTCCTTGAGGATCCCCTTGTCCCGGGCATACCGGTTCATCAGGGTGGTCATCGCCGCACGGAAGCCCTCCTCGTGCGTACCGCCCTCGGTCGTGGAGATCGTGTTGGCGTAGGTGTGCACCGACTCGGAGTAGGCGTTCGTCCACTGCATGGCGATCTCCACCGAGATTCGTCGCTCGGTGTCCTCGGCGGTGAAGTCGATCACGTTCGGGTGGACCAGCTCCACCTTCTTGGCCGAGGTCAGGTAGGCCACGTAGTCGACAAGGCCGCCTTCGTACTTGAAGGTGACCGACCGCGTAGCCGGGCCGTCCGAGGCGGTCGCCGCGGGACTGTCGATGTCCGCGGGTTCGACACCGTCGGCCATGGTGATCTCGTCGTCGGTACCGGTGTGCTTCGGCCGTTCGTCGGTCAGTGAGATCTGCAGGCCCCGGTTCAGGAAGGCCATCTGCTGCATCCGGGCCCGGAGCGTCTCGAAGTCGTAGTCGGTGGTTTCGAAGATCACCTCGCTGGCCCAGAAGGTGATGATGGTACCGGTGAGGTCCGTGCCTTCGCCCCTGGTCAGCGGCTCAAGGGGAGCCCCGTCGGCGTAGGACTGGCGCCACACGAAGCCCTGGCGGCGGACCTCGACGTCCAGCCGGCTGGACAGGGCGTTGACCACCGAGACGCCGACGCCGTGCAGGCCGCCGGAGACCGCGTAGCCGGTCCCGCCGAACTTCCCGCCGGCGTGCAGCACGGTCAGCACGACCTCGACGGCCGACCTGCCCTCGCTCTCCACGATGCCGACCGGGATGCCGCGGCCGTCGTCGGTGACGCACACCCCGCCGTCGGCCTGCAGGACGATCTCGATGTGGGTGCAGTAGCCCGCGAGGGCTTCGTCCACAGAGTTATCCACAACTTCATACACCAGGTGGTGCAGGCCGCGCGGCCCGGTAGAACCGATGTACATGCCAGGGCGCTTGCGCACCGCCTCGAGGCCTTCGAGGACGGTGATCGCGGAGGCGTCGTAGCCGGTGGCGGGAAGGGTCTCGACGCGCTGATCGGCCACGGGCGAAGGTGCTCCTCATGTGGTGCGCGCGCCACCGTGACGGTGGGCGCAGGTGCTCCTGGGTCCGCGGCCGGGGCCACCCGCAAGGCGTGGCCGACGATCGACCTCGCGTGCGCGAACGTCCAGGAATGACAAGTGTGAGTCTACCTTGTGATGGCCCTCAGGGCCGTTTCCCCACAGGTGTGACGCGTCTCGGAATCCCGGGGTGACCCGGTGGTGGCCGGCAGCCCTTCGTCGCCTCCCAGGCCGGTTCCCGGTCCTCAGCCGTAGGTGTCCCGCGGCCCGCGTCCCCGTACCCGGCGCGGACCCTTGGCCCAGTGCGGTCCGGACGGTCCCAGCACCGTGACCTCACGCACGACGCCGGCCCCGATGTCCGCCTCGAGCCTGGCCAGCAGCTGCGGCGTGAGCAGGCGCAGGTTCGCCGCCCACGTGGTCGAGTCCGCCCGCACCACCAGGACGCCGTCCTCGAACGCCTCGGGCGTGCAGTGCTCGGCCACGCCCTCGCCCACCACCTCGCGCCATCGCCCGACGACGCTCCCGACGGACAGCTCCTCCTGCCAGCCCCGCTCGGCGGCGAGGCGGGACAGGGTGTCCCCGACGAGCACCGGGTCACGACCGTCGGCACGGGCGCCGGACCGGGTCTCGCCGGCCGGCCGCCGACGGGGCGCCAGCCGGCCGGGCTGGCTGCCGCGGGCCCGGGCGGCGGCCTTGGCCCGGTTCAGTGCGGCACGCCCGACCTCCGAGGCCGACGTGAGGCCGAGGGCCTCGGCCACCGGGCGACCCGGTTCGACGACAAGGGGTGGTTCGTCGCCGTCGGCGGTGAGCGGGAGCCCGGATCCGGGGGCTGCCGGAGCGTCGTCGCCAGGGGGTGCTGGAAGGTCGTCGTCGGCCCCTTTCGGGTGCCCAAAGGTGGGATGTCCGGCCGAGTTGTCCACAGGTTCGTGATCCTTTGTCCGGTCGCGGTCAGCTGACACGATGCACCTGCCCACCCATCACGTCGTACCGCGCACCGAGCAGCTCGTCCGGGACGTCCTGGGCGACCGCAGCGGTGACCAGCACCTGCTCCGCCCCCGCGACCAGCTGCGCCAGGCGGCATCGGCGGGTGGAGTCGAGCTCGGCGAACACGTCGTCCAGCAGCAGGACCGGCTGCGAGCCCTCGGCCCAGCCGCCGATGCCGCCGACCTCGTCGTCACCGTGCGTGAGCAGGTGGTACGCGGCGAGCCGGAGCGCCAGGGCGAACGACCACGACTCGCCGTGGCTGGCATACCCCTTGGCCGGCAGCCCGCCGAGTCCCAGCACCAGGTCGTCCCGGTGCGGCCCGACCAGGCTGACCCCGCGCTCTAGCTCCTGCCGGCGCAGCCGGCCCATCGCCTCGAGCATCTGCGCTTCGAGCGCGTCGGTGTCGACGCCGGCGTGCGGGATGTCGGCCAGGCGCCCGGAGCCGTCGGGTGTGGAACCGTCGGGCCCGGAACCGTCGCCCGCCCCGACATCAGCTCCCCGCATGGCGGCCCACGAGGCGTCGTCGTCGGCCGCCGCCTGGTTGCGCAACGACGAGCGGTACCCGAGTGTTGCCACCCCCCCGTCGCTGACCTGGGCATACGCCAGCTCGACGTGCGGGCGCAGCTGCTCGACCAGGCGGACCCTTGCGGCCAGCACCTGGGCACCGACCTGCGCGAGCTTGGCGTCCCAGACGTCAAGGGTGCGCACATCGGCTCCGGCATCGCCGTCACCGTCGCCGTCCGGGCGGTCCCGGCGGTCCGGCACCCGCACGTGCCGGCGCATCCCCGGGCCCGCCGTCTTCAGCAACGCCCCCCGCTGGCGCAGCACCCGGTCGTAGTCCGCCAGAACGCCCGCCATCCGCGGCGAGACCTGGATCGTCAGCTCGTCAAGGAAGCGCCGACGGCCGTCCGGGTCACCCTTGACCAGCGCCAGGTCCTCTGGGGCGAAAACCACCGTCCGCAGGATCCCGAGCACGTCCCGGGTCCGACGCACCGGCGACCGGTTCACCTGCGCGCGGTTCGCGCGGCCCGGGTTGATCTCCAGCTCGACCAGGCTCTCCCGCTCGCCACGGACAGCCCGCACCCGCACCACGCCGCGGGGTGCGCCGGCCCGCACGAGTGCTGCGTCGGACGCCACCCGGTGGCTGGCAAGGGTCGCGGCATACGCGATCGCCTCGACCAGGTTGGTCTTGCCCTGCCCGTTGGGGCCGACGAAGGCACTCGGACCCGGCAGCAGGTCGAGGTCGAGCTGGGTGAACGACCGGAAGTCCGTCAGGGACAGCTGGCTGACGTACACCCCTCACCGGCCCCGGGCGATCACGGCTTGGCCGGCCGTACCGCGTGCCCGCCGAACTCCCGACGCAGGGCGGCGACAGCCTTCATCGCCGGGGAGCCGACCTGGCGCGAGGCGAACCGCGCGAACAGGGCGGCAGAGATCACCGGCACCGGGACCGCCTGGTCGATCGCCTCGTCGACGGTCCACCTGCCCTCGCCGGAGTCCTCGACCCAGTCGTCGATCGAGCCGAGCTCCGGGTCCTCCTCCAAGGCTGCCACCAGCAGGTCGAGCAGCCAGGACCGCACGACGGTGCCGCGCGTCCAAGCCTTGAGGGTGCCGGTCACGTCGGTGACCAGGTCTTGCGCCACCAGTAGCTCGTAGCCCTCGGCGTAGGCCTGCATCAACCCGTACTCGATGCCGTTGTGCACCATCTTGGCGAAGTGGCCTGCGCCGACCGGGCCGGCGTGCACGAACCCCTGCTCGCGCGGACCGGCCGGCCGCAGCGCGTCGAGCACCGGTAGCAGCAGCTCGATGTCCTCCGGCGCCCCACCGGCCATCAACCCGTAGCCCTCGGTCCGACCCCACACCCCACCGGACACCCCGACGTCGACGTAGTGCACGCCGAGCTCCGCCAGCTGGGCCGCGCGGGCGATGTCGTCGGTGTAGTGCGAGTTGCCGCCCTCGACGACCAGATCGCCCTCGCCGAGCAGCCCGCCCAGCTCGCTGACCACATCCCGGGTCGGCGCCCCCGCCGGCACCATCACCCAGACGACGCGCCGTCCCCCCGGCAGCGCCGCGACCAGGGCCGGGAGGTCCGCGGTGTCGGACACCTCGGGGTTGTGGTCGAACCCCGTGACCTCCACCCCGCGCTCACGCAGCCGGGTGCGCATGTTAGCGCCCATCTTGCCCAGACCGACGAGACCGATGTGCATGGCACCATCTCAGCTTGCGAAGCGGATGGGCACCAACAGATACCGGTAGCTCGAGTCGTCGTCGCCGTCGATCGATGCCTGCCCGGTGAACTCCACGGGCTTGTTCGGGTGGGTGAAGGACAGCCGCACGAACTCGGTGTTCAACGCACCCAGCCCATCCAGCAGGAACTGCGGGTTGAACGCAACGATGATGTCCTCACCGGTGAGCGCTGCCTCGAGGGCCTCGGACGCCTGGGCGTCATCACCCTGCCCGGCGTCGAGCACCACCTGACCCTCGGTGAACGCGAGCCGGATCGGGGTGTTCCGCTCCGCGACCAGAGCGACGCGCCGGGCGGCCTCGGTCAGTGCGGCCAGCCCGATGACGGCGTGGATCGGCGTCTCGTCCGGGAACAGCCGCCGCACCGGTGGGTAGTCGCCGTCCACCAGCAGCGATGTGGTGTGCCGACCGCCGGCCTCGAAGCCGATCAGGTCGACGCCGGCGCCGGTGGACAGCGCAAGGGTCACCCGGTCCGACCCGCCGAGCGAACGTGCGGCATCGGACAGGGTGCGGGCCCGGACCAACGCAACCTGTGAGACGTCGGGTCGCGCCGGTTGCCAGGTCAGTTCGCGGAGCGCCAACCGGTACCTGTCGGTCGCCAGCAGCGTGATCCGCTCGCCCTCGATCTCCATTCGCACGCCGGTGAGCAGCGGCAACGTGTCGTCACGGCTTGCGGCGACGGTCACCTGGCCGACCGCCTCGGTGAGCGTGTCGCCCGCGACCATCCCGATCACGTCGGGCATCGCCGGGAGTGTGGGGTAGTCCTCCACCGGCATGGTCAGCAGCGAGAAACGGCTCGCGCCACAGGTGACCGTGACCTTCGTACCGTCCGCTGCGACCTCGACCGGCTTGGCGGGCAAGGCGCGTGAGATCTCCGCAAGCAGTCGCCCGGACACCAGGACGACGCCCTTCTCGGCGACATCCGCCGCGATCTCCGACCGCGCCGAGACCTCGTAGTCGAAGCTGGACAGATGAACGACTCCGGTCTCGTCCGCCTCGATCCGGACCCCGGCGAGCACCGGGACCGGCGGCCGGGTGGGCAGGGAGCGTGCCGTCCAGGTCACAGCCTCCGCCAGGACGTCACGGTCGACCCTGAACCTCATCCCTCATCCCTCCGCCGGCGTGCTGCTCGTCGCAGCGTGACCCTGCCGGACGCGGGCCGCGTGGTGACACAGGTGCAGCCCGCCGCTGCAGCAGGGGAGTACGTGGTGAACAGTACGCGAGAGCACAGACGCAGGGACACCACTACGCGGACGACACCCGGCTGGGTGGCTGCTGCACGCAAAGGCCTGATGAAGGTGCAGCGAATCCCTGGAGAGAACAAGAAGTAGTCGTAGTCGTCGGTGGTGTGCACACTGTGGACGACGGGCGTTGGTGCAGGTCAGGCCTGGTCACCGGGTGTGCAGGGGGCTGTCGATGGGGCTGTCGACAGCCGGAGTTGTCGGTGCACGGAGCGAAACCGTCCACCTGCCGTCCACCGTAAGGGCATCGAATGTACACACGCGCCAGGCGTGTCGTCCACGGGTGTCCACAAGGATGTCCACAGGTGTGAACAGAAGTGTTTCGTTCCGTGACAATCAGCCGCGATGTTGCTGCTTGATCCGGTTCGTGAGTTCGGTCACCTGGTTGTAGATCGAGCGGCGCTCGGCCATCAGCTCGCGGATCTTGCGGTTCGCGTGCATCACGGTGGTGTGGTCGCGACCGCCGAACTGCTGGCCGATCTTGGGCAGGCTCATGTCGGTGAGCTCCCGGCACAGGTACATCGCGATCTGCCGGGCGGTCACGAGCACCCGCGAGCGGGACGATCCGCAGAGGTCGTCGATCGTCAGACCGAAGTAGTTCGCGGTCTGGGTGATGATCGTTGCGGCCGTGATCTCGGCCGTGTCGTCGTCGGTGATCAGGTCCTTGAGCACGATCTCGGCGAGTGCCAGGTCCACGTGCTGCCGGTTGAGGTTGGCGAAGGCCGTCACCCGGATCAGGGCGCCCTCGAGCTCCCGGATGTTGGTGGAGATCTTCGAAGCGATGTACTCCAGCACGTCGTGGGGGGCCTGAAGCTTCTCGCTCGCCGCCTTCTTGCGCAGGATGGCGATGCGGGTCTCGAGGTCAGGTGGCTGGATGTCGGTGATCAGGCCCCACTCGAACCGTGACCGCATCCGGTCCTCGAAGCCGGCCAGCTGCTTGGGCGGGACGTCGGAGGTGATCACAACCTGCTTGTTGGCGTTGTGCAGGGTGTTGAACGTGTGGAAGAACTCCTCCATCGTCTGTTCCTTGCCCTGCAGGAACTGGATGTCGTCGACCAGCAGCACGTCCACCTCGCGGTAGCGGCGCTGGAACGCGCCAGCCTTGCCCTCACCGATGGAGTTGATGAAGTCGTTGGTGAACTCCTCGGAGTTCACGTACCGCACCCGTACGCCGGGGTACAGGGAGAAGGCGTAGTGCCCGATGGCGTGCAGCAGGTGGGTCTTGCCCAGACCTGAGTCGCCATAGATGAACAACGGGTTGTAGGCCTTCGCCGGCGCCTCTGCAACGGCGACGGCGGCGGCGTGCGCGAACCGGTTCGACGAGCCGATGACGAAAGTCTCAAAGAGGTACTTCGGGTTGAGCAGGGGCTGCTCGGCGGGTGCTCGGTGGCCGTGCCCGGCATGCGGCCGCTCGCGGTCGGTGACGAACGGACTGCCGTGCCGGTCATTGCCGCGGCGGCGGTCGTCGTCGTGGTCGCGCTCATCCTCGTCGGGGTCCGGCGCTCGCTCCGCGCGGGTGTCGGACTGGCTGTCGGCCGGAGCGTTCTCCACCATCACAGCGAACCGGGCCTCCACGCCGAGCACGTTGCTCAGCACGGTCAGCAGCTCGTTGCGGACCCGGGTCTCCAGGTAGTCCTTGGTGAATGTGTTGTCGACCGAGAGCAGCATGGTGCCGTCCAGGAGGCCGACCGGGCGCGCGAGCCGGATGAACGCCAGCTGCTGCGACGTGGTGGCGGGGTCCGTGGCCAACTGCCCGACCGCCCGGTCCCATACCTGAGCGATCGAGTCGTCCTGTGCTGCCACCTCAAGGCTCCTGATGCTCGGGAAACGCCGTGATCCGTGCCGAAGTCTCGCACGTCGACCCTTCTTCCACACAGTTGTCCACAGACTGTGTGTGGACGGCGGGTAGCCGTCTTCGATGGACGGACGGACAAGAACAGGACCGCTACGGGGGCGAGGCCGGGCAAGTACTGACGAACCGTCACACATGTTGCCCGGAGTGTCTTCGAAGCGAATCCGCCGTACGGGTGCATTCTGGTGTGTTCGTGGGTCAGGTATCCAGGACTTCCTGGGTTTGACCCCCCGGCATGACGCCGCGTACCGTGGCACAGCCGTTCTCGACGGCTCCTGCTGGCGTGCCTTCGTGCGCCGTGTGGTGGTTCACGCGTGCAGCGGTGCTGCGTCTGGCGGTGGATCGACGTCGAGAGGGGCGCGACTGTCCGCCGTCGTGGCGGTGACCTGAACCGACCTCTGGAGCCTGACGTGTCCAAGCGCACCTTCCAGCCGAACAATCGGCGCCGAGCCAAGACGCACGGCTTCCGCCTGCGGATGCGCACCCGCGCAGGCCGAGCCATCCTCGCGGCACGCCGGCGCAAGGGCCGTTCCGAGCTGTCCGCCTGATCGTCGGCGCGTGCTGCCCGCCGCGATGAGGATGCGACGGTCGTCGGACTTCGAGGCGACCGTGCGACGCGGTGCGCGGGTGGGACGCTCGACGCTCGTCGTGCACTGCCGGGCAGTCCCTGACCGCGCGGGCGCACACGTCGGAATGGTCGTCGCTCGGTCGGTCGGCGGCGCCGTCGTCCGGAACAAGGTCCGACGAAGGTTGCGAGGTGTGGTGGTCGATCAGCGTGACTTCCTTCCGGACGGCGCGGACGTCGTCGTGCGCGCCCTGCCCGCGGCGGGCGCGGCGCCCTACCACCAGCTCGGCGAGGACTTCCGCAGCGCCCTCCCGGTGGCCGTTGCGCGGTCACGCGAGCGTGTTGCCGGGGGTGCGCGATGAGTGCGACCGGCGCAACTGACGACGTCCGGTCGGGTGTTGTTGCCACACTGGTGCGAGGCGCGACCACCGTCGGACGGCTGGTCGTTCGCCTTCCCGGGCTGGGACTGCTCGGGCTGCTGCGGGTGTACCAGACAGTGATCTCTCCCCTGACCCCGCCGACCTGCCGGTACTACCCGAGCTGCTCGCAGTACGCCGTGATCGCCGTGCAGCGGCACGGGGCCCTCCGCGGCGGCTGGCTGGCGCTGCGGCGGCTGGGACGGTGCCACCCCTGGACTCCCGGTGGGGTGGACGACGTCCCCCCGGCTCGCGACCGGACGACCTCCGGCCACGAGCACGGGCCTGAACGAGCGAGGAGCTCGACGCGCTGATGGACACCATCCTTCATCCGATCATGGTCGTCGTGGCCTGGATCATGGTCCAGTTCCACTGGGTGTTCTCCCTGGTCCTGGATCCGAAGTCGGGACTGAGCTGGGCGCTGTCGATCGTTGGTCTGGTGATCATCATGCGGGTCATCTTGATCCCGCTCTTCGTGAAGCAGATCAAGGCCGCCCGGGGCATGCAGATGCTCTCGCCCGAGCTGCAGGCGCTGCAGAAGAAGTACAAGGGTCGCAGCGACCCGGCGTCCCGCGAGGCGATGACGCGGGAGACCATGGAGCTGTACAAGAAGCACGGGACCAACCCGTTCGCGTCCTGCCTGCCGATGCTGGCCCAGTCGCCGATCTTCTTCGCCCTGTTCCGCGTGCTCATCAACATCCCGAAGGTCGGCGATGGTAGCTACCAGAGCCCGTCGATAGGCCCGCTGACCAAGACCCTCGCTCACGACTTCTCGCAGGCGACCCTCTTCGGCGCGCGGCTGTCGGACATCTTCCTGAAGTCGGACACCACGAGCGTCAAGATCGTGGCCGCGGCCCTCATCGTGCTGATGTCGGCGACCACGTTCACCACGCAGCGTCAGCTCACCCAGAAGAACATGCCGGCTGCGGCTCTGACGGGGCCGATGGCGCAGCAGCAGAAGATGCTGCTCTACGTCCTCCCACTGGTGTTCGCTTTCTCGGGCGTCAGCTTCCCGATCGGCGTGCTCATCTACTGGTCGACGACCAACTTCTGGTCCATGGGCCAGCAGTTCTACGTCATCCGACGCAATCCCACACCGGGTTCCGAGGCGGAACGGTTGTACAAGGAACGGCGGGCCAAGAAGGCCGCCGCCCGCGGCATCGTGCTCGAGGACGAGCCGACCGAGCCGGAGAAGGCGAAGGGCCAGCGTCAGCAGCCGGTGCGCAAGGCACGTACCCGTCCTCCCGGGACGGGCCCGACCACCGTGCCAGGCAAGTCCGCCGGGTCCGGTCGGCAGACGCCTGGGCAGGCACAAGGGTTGACGGGTTCGACCACTGGGGCCAGGAAGTCGTCGTCCGGTGCGAGCAAGGCGCGGCCGGGGAGCACATCGGAGCGCACGTCGACCGGCGCCAGGGGGACTACGGCCGGTGGGAGCAAGGCGCGACCGGCGTCCGGTGCGGCGAAGGGGACGCCCGGGTCGGCTGCCAAGGGCGGCGCCAGGACGGGCGGCTCGGACAAGGCGGGCGGGTCCGGCAAGGCGGGCGGGTCCGGCAAGGCGGGCGGGTCCGGCAAGGCGGGCGGGCGGAGCGCCGGACCTCAGTCGGAGCGCCGACC
>Ga0209429_10001360_pt1 | contig 15203 bp, 16 predicted proteins | sample BarGraNGADG00212_3_FD_184493 | JGI IMG/M metagenome (GOLD analysis project Ga0209429, IMG submission 184493) | Arctic peat soil microbial communities from Barrow, Alaska - Barrow Graham LP Ref core NGADG0004-212 (SPAdes) (version 2) | ecosystem: Environmental > Terrestrial > Soil > Wetlands >... | reverse complement strand
GATGATGCCTAGGGCCGACATGTCCGCCGACACCTTCTTCCGCATGCCAAGATCCTATGTTGGACGGACCGACGCGACAGCGGCAATACAGGATGTTCCCAAGGTCACCCTTGGGTCCCTGTCGGTGGTCGCCTGAGAACAGGTTGAGGCCCTCCGTTGCGCGCAACCACGCCTCGGCACAACACTCACGTCATTGGCGGATCCACGTTCCGTAAGTGTCGCGGGCCCGCGTCACCAGGCCCTGGCGGCCTGATCCGCCTCGGGCATGTCCAGGTCTCCCGAGGTGTAGGCCCCCGGTGCATCGACACCAGTCAGGGACCGATGTCGCGCCCGTTGACCGTCCATAGATGCGGATTCGCACCGGCCAGTGCGGCCCCGCGATTTCGCGATCTTGGCACCGCCTGTCGGTGGGCTCCGGTTCGCCGAAAGGGGCCATGACAAACGCGGCCAGTCGCGCTCCACTGTTCGAAGTGGGAACAACCCAGTCACGGGGAGAGGAATCCGCCCGTCGAGGAAGTGGAGCCGCTCTGCCTAGATCCGGGCCCACTCGCCGATCGGCGTAGTGGAACGTTCCATCGTCGCTCCTGTCAAACCGACCGGACGTCGAGCGATCCGAACCCTGGGCGTGCTACCGGCCGCGACGACGGCGGCGGTCCATCGCACTGCCAGCCACCACCTCTTCCATAGGGGTGCGCCTGCAGCAGGGACACCAGCTGCAGGCGCTCCATGCACGAGTGTCTGAGTGGCCCCGCGCTCGCGCAACCACTTCCTCGCGAAACTTAGGCAACCTTTACCTAATCAGGCTCCCGAGGCGCGCCTGGAAACTGCAGTGTGTCCGGCAGGAGAAGTCCGCCCCCGTGGATGGCGTTTGAGCCCGAGGGCCAGTTGGCCATGATCAGGGCGCCGTGCATCGGGTCGCGACCCAGCTCGGTTACCGAGTCGAGTCAGTGCGGTCCGTGAGTCATGAGTCGCCCAGGACGACATCGACGACGAGAGGACGCCTCGGATCACCCGCAACCGAGGCCCCTCGAGCCAATTGGGATCATTCCCACACTGACCCTCGGTCGTACGCCTCACGCTGATGAGCGCATGTCCGTGTGCCCGATCAGGAGACGACGAGTGCCAGGCGCGCGACGCGGAGAAGTCGCTGGTAATAGGGCCGTGCGTCGGCCGGGAAGGCTTGAATTGAGCGCTCCAACTCGTCCGCGGCCTTCCGCAGCCGCTGGCGATCGAGAGCGTCCAAGAAGCCGCTCTGCTCCGCCCATCCGCAGATGTCCGCGTCGATCATCACCGCGTCGACCTCGCCGTAGGCCTCGCCCTTCGCGACTGACTCGGGGAACGAATCAGCCATGTGCCTACGGAGTTCGTCGGGGAGGTCAGAACCGGCCATGTCGTGACACTAGCCCCGCCGAGATGTCAAGACCGGGTTTCGATGCGGTCGCGCACTCAGCGCGGCAAGAGCGGACGTTGCGCCAGCGGCTCGCGTCGATAGGATCGGGGCGGCCGGGACCTGTCGTTCGAGTGGGAAGGCCTCCGAGCCCTCGTCAGGACCCTTGCAAAGGAACCCGTGCGCCCTGTCGCAAGAACTGGAAGGATGCCATATCTACAGCGCGCAGGGGGCCGGCGGGGATGAACAGCGTGGACACCGCTCAGCAGGGGTTCCGGCTGGTCAAGCGTGAGCTCGAACGTCGAGGACTCGCGGTCTCGGAGTCGTATGAGGGTCGGCGCCAAATACTGAGCGCCGATGGACCCGGAGGTCGACGACTGATCGCGGTGTCGACTCGCACTGGCGGCACTTGGCAGACCAGCATCGACTACGGCATGAAGCCAGCGCCACCAGAGTATGGGAACCGGCTCTGGATCTTCGTTGACCTCAGCACGACAGCCCCAAACTTCTACATCGTTCCCTATCGGTGGATGTCCGAGGACATTCACGACGCACACCAGAGGTATCTTCGCGCACACGGTGGGCGTCGCGCCCGCAATCAGGCGTCCACCCACCACGCCGTGCAACTAAGTCGCATCGCGCAATGGGCCAACCGCTGGGACCTCGCCTCAGGGTGAGAACGCGCGCATCGCATTCTCACCCTTCTCATCGCGGCAGAACATCGCGAGTCCTCGAGGAGAACTGCCCACCGAGTGTCGGTATTGGGCTCCCCGACGGGCGGATGATCCTCACTGGGGTCAAGAACGCCGCCGGACTCGCGGCCCATCCCTGCTAATCAGGTCAAGAGCGGGTGGCCTGCCAACTGCGCAAGCGCGAGCAGCAATGCTGTGCCGGCGAGCGCAGCGACAGTTGCGGCGGCCCGGCGGGCATACGGTGCTGGCTCCAAAGACAAGTGCACCAATACTCCGACTCCGGCCCCGCCGACCGCAGCGAGCCAGGTCGCGAGCAGGAGTCCGTTCCCGGTATTACCAATGACGGCGGTCCCGACGACGATGGCAACGGGGAGGAGCCACACAAGCGAGGGACCTGAGCGCCGTATCCACTCGACGGCGCGAGGCGGCCCGTTTTCGTTCCCTCCTTGTGTCACAAGCCGAGCATTGCATCACGTGCGGCCGGTGAGTCGGCGCCTCGCCCTAGGGTCGACGATGAGCGCGCCCGCAGCTAGCATCATGTTGCCGAGAGGGAGCCGCAACATGACTGATAAACCGGTCGCGATACCGATGGGCGTGGGAGTCGAGAACCGCGCGGTGACCCGGCCCGCCGTCTTGCAGGACGGCGCAGTTGTGTGTCCGTTTCACAGCGATGGCGTGGTCACGGCCAGCGGCTCGCTGTACCGCTGCGACTACAACCATTTGCTGAAACAGCCCGTACCTTCAAACGGGAGCGCGGAGGACACCGTGCATGAGCCTCACTAGCGGCGCCGACCCAACCCTCGGCATGGGTGCAAGCATCGGCCGCTACTTCAGCGTCGTCAGCGTCGTGCCGTCCGTGCTCCTCGTGGGATGGATATACGCCCTCGTCGCTGCGGGCTCCCTGAATAGCGGCCCGACCTTCGAGCAACTAGTCGAAAACAACCCGATAGCGAAACCTGGGTATGCCGCGGCAGCCTTGGCCTGCGCCGTCGGCCTCGCTGTCGTCGGGCACCCCATCCAGTTCGCGCTCGTGCAGTTCTTCGAGGGCTACTGGCCGGACTCAAGACTCGCCAGAGGGATCCGTACGCGCATGGTCATGGGTCACCTCCGGCGGGTCGAACTCGCTCACTCACGTCTCGACGCAGCAAATCGAAGGCGTGCGGCGTTGCGTCCACCTGACAGCGGTGACTTCAACGAGTACCTCGGGCCCAGGAGCCTCACGACCCACGAGTCGGCTGCGCGCGAGCTCGTGGACACCCAGGCTGTCCTGGACTTCTGGCAGCGTACGGCGGGCGCGTACCCGAGCAACAGCGTCGCTGTCCTCCCCACGATGCTCGGGAACACCCTCCGAAAGCATGAGCTTGAAGCCGGCGCGGCTTTCCACCTGCCAATCCTAAAGTGGGCGACACATGTGAGCATGGTCGCCGACCCGGCCCATACGCGCTACGTGAACGATCAGCGCACGCAGGTTGACCTGGCTGTCCGCGTTTCAGGATTCGCATACATCGCGGCAGCCCTCACGTTCGTGCTGCTCTGGGCGAAGGGCTGGCCGGTACTCCTAGCACTGGTCCCATACCTCGCCGGTTACGTGGCCTACCGCGGCGCGGTCGTGGCAGCCAATGGCTACGGCGCGGCGCTGCGCGCCTGGGTGGATCTCAACAGATTCCGCATCTACGACCAACTGGGCCTGCCCGTCCCGGCCGACTCAACCGCTGAGCGCAACCAGAATGACTCGCTCGACGACTTGCTCCTCGGGCAGGACGCTTACAAATCCGGACCGTACCGGACAGCAACGGACCGAAAGGATGTCCCCCCGACGGAAGCAGGTACCGAAGAGTAGCGGACGCGGCAGATTCGCGCGTTGGCTGGGCAGGCTCCAACTGGTCGATGGACACGAGGGAGTGCCATGCGGAGACGTGGCATGTAGTTTCGCGCTCACCACCGTCAGCGCCAACACCGTCATCAACGAGACGGATCATCACGGACCCGCGAAGAGCCACGTACTCGTCCCCGGGGTCAGTGGGTGGGGCGCTGACGAGCTATCCACCAAAGGAGAGCACCCATGCCCGCCCCGGTTCCACCGAGGAGGACCATGCTCGCGCGGCTTGCCGCATGGTCGAGATTCGGCACGTTGTCCACGATCAGGAGGAGCGAAAACACGGTGCCCGCCGCAGTGGCCGTGAGGAGAGCCTTCCGTGTGCTCCGGCTCAGTCCATGGCGTCGCAGGCGCAAAATCATGTCCCCGAGCTGGTATCCCAGATAGCCAGCCAGACAAACCGAGAATGCGCCGTGGTACCAGCCAGCCGCGTTGAAGGTATGCGGCGCTGGGAGCGTCCAATTGAGGTCAGGGTTCGGATCGGATAGCCAGGCCGCTTGCGTGGCGAGCGTTGCTCCTGCGGACAGCAACGCCCCGACAGCGCCCGCACGCTTGCCGCCCGTGGTCTTGGGGAGACCAATCCGCGCTGCACTGATGCCGCCCACAACGACTGGGATGCAGAGAGCGTCCCCCAGCGACGAGGCGAGGTAGGAGTACAGGCCACGGTGAGGGGTCCGAGCACTCTCCAGAGCCCAGAGAGCGTTCATCGTGCCGAAGCCGGCAATCGCTGTCACGGCGGCTGGGAGGATGCCATCCCTATTCATACCGCGACCCCCCCGTTGTCGGCGCCGGACCTAGTGTAGGTTCTTGAACCTGATCACCCCATCCTAGGCCCTGCGCTGCAAGGGGAACGGCATGTCCTACCTACCCTTATCGTCGCTTCTCCTCTTCTTCGGACTCGCCGCGCCAGCGGTCATCCTCGAATGGGGTCGCCAAGGCCGCCTCGTCTGGCCCTTGATAGTCAAATCAACCGGGGTCGCACTGCTTGGGTCTGGGGCGCTGTGGGCCGCCGTCGCCCCTCTCGGAGGGGCGCCAGTTGGCGTTGTTTTGGCCGCGCTGCTGGCGCTGGTTTTGGCGATTTATCAAGCACAAGCTAATCGGACGGCAGCGCGAGTGCTCGAGCAACTGTTCTTGCAGACCCCTGACGTAGCCAATCCAACCGATCAGCCCGGGCTCGCTGAGGAAGCCAAGAGTACGAAAGGAAGTCCGTCCGACGCATTCACAACCGTGATCCGTCGGTTGCCTGGAGCTGATGACCAGCAGAGCACGAAACCAAGCCTGACCACGGCGTTCGCCCCCTGGGGCCCGCTGGCTGCGCTTGGCTTCTGGTTCTTTCTAGCGTTTATCCCACTGTTGGGTCCCTTCCCACGCATTGGGAGCCTGAACACCGCGCTCGCACGGGGAATTGAGACGTTTGCGGCGTTCTTCGGGGCCTGGATCTTCTCGACCTACAAGTTGGCCATGGCCACGCGACACATCACCAACCGTCGCGAGAAGGACTCCGTGTTCGGCTCGTTGTATGCGTACTACGGGTTGCTGGGGTCGGCAGTGATCCTGATGGGGTGTCACCAGTTTGACATCGTCCACCAAGCGCGCAGTCTGAATCTCCTAACGACTGGAATGTGGTTCGCGATCGGGCTGTGCGCCTTGGGAATGTTGCTGAACTTCGCGCCGGAGCGGAACATGGTGCTTCGATGGCTGCCGACGGTGGCGTTCGCGGGGGCCACCTGCTTGGTCGGGGTGGAGATCGAGTCCCTCGGGGTGCCCGACACGTTCCCACTCGTCGTGGGACTGATCGTCGCGCTTGCGTTGGTCGACGCTGTTCTCTCGAGTTCGCACCTTTTGCACCGGGTCGAGGTCACGTTGCCCCGGTTCGTGCGGGTCGTGGCGCCGGCTGTGGTGGGGGCCGTAGGATTCTACTGGTACCTGGCTCGCGTCTGGGCTTTGCGTGATGGAGGGCGAGTCTCGTCCGCGGACCAGGCTGACTATCTCATCATCCTCGGCCTGGTGACACTGGTGTCGCTAGCGCTCGTCACTCATCGGTCGATCGCCGGGTCTGGAACCGCCTGGATGACAGAGAACTCCGGGACGTTCAATGTCGCGCATGACCTACTCCTCACCTACGCGTGCGTCCTGCTCGGGATGGTGATGCCAGTTCAATCGTTGTTGTTCGGTGGGCCAGCAGATCTGGTCAATTTGATCAGCCTGCTCGCGTTCGGGAGCGGCGGGGCAGTTTTCGGGATCGTCATATTCGCAATCTTTAACTATAGGCGCCACGCGAAGAAGCGGGCGGCGACGCTCGATTCAGAGGTACCCGAACTCGCCGGGGACGGGCTCACGGCATGGAACTCCCGCATGCGCGGGCGGCTCATCAGACAGGTGGTGGGTCTGGCGGGAATTGCCGTGAGCGGCTGGATTTACGTGGCTTACCACCTGCTCGTTGTGGGAAGCGCGTGAACCCTGCCCTGCGCACAGACGGCAGACGTTGGGTCCTCCCTGCTACCGATACCTCCGAATGGGTACGACCGGCTCGACTATGTCAGGCTGGCATATCAGGAAGACGCGGTCATCGGCAGTTCCGGGCGTGCCCTGCCAGTCGGTGGGCAACATCCTGTACTCGGCACGATCGACCACGCCATCCGCGGCATGATCGTGCGGGATTACGTCTGCGCATCCCTTGGCGCCTTGCCCTCAACCCTCCCCAGGAAGTCTGCAAAGAGCTCTGGATCTGAGTAGGGCAGCAGGGCCCAGTGCAGATCTTCAGCCGAATCGATGAGGGACGGGTCGGGCGCGTCTTGCTGCCGCGTGTGATCCTCGATGAGGTGCATCTGAATGACTTTCGCGGCACGTCGGATCTCATCACCCACCCCGTCGGGAGGTACGTGGAGCGGCGAGGTGATCGTCGCACCTGAGCGGTCCACGTAGAACCCGGCCTGTTTGTCGAGATTGCGCTGCTGGGCGGTCGCCTCGAATGTCTCTGGGCTCGCGAGGTCGTAGTACTCCATTCTCCGCGTGGGATCCCAGAAGCCAGCTAGACCGGACGCGAACTGTTCGGCGACCTTGAGCTTCTCGGAGTGCGGTCGGCGTGCTGCACGTAGTTCCTCAGGCACTTCGATCGGTTGCGCAGGGCGCGGAGTCGCCCCGTAGAGGCCAAGGGGCGCACTCCATTCCCATTCCGCCGCCTGGTATAGCCACCGTGCCTTGGCCAGTTCCTCCATCGCGAGGATGACCAGGGCCTGCGCGCGTCCCGGGCTGTCGTGCTCAGCCAAGACGAAGGAGTCTTCTACCAACGCTACCGCGTTTGCCATGAGCGTCTTCCACCACTGACGGGCGAACGCCGCGCTGATCTCCTCAAAGTCGTCCCGTGTCATGTGCTGAGTATCGCGTCAGGTGACCACTGTCTGCCCGCACCGTCGATGACTGTCTGGATGTGGATGCTCGACCGTTCCGGCTACGGCAAATTGCGGTTGATTTCGAGGACGCCAAGAACTCGGTCGCAGCAGCGGGCGGTGCGCCCTACTCCTGCCGGGAACCCGCCCAAGCATCTACCCAGTAAGGGTGGGCCCTGCCCGTCGCATGGTGAGGTGTCAGCCCGTTCGAGCCGGGGGCCGGGTCCGGGGAAGTCACGCCTCGACGGGAGGTGTCGGGGTTCCCGCCTTACTCCCCGGTCGCGGCAGATCCGGTCGGTTGTTGACCTGGGGGTTCAGCCATGACCGGGCATGATGTGGGGATGATGGATTTCGGCCTTGACCGAGAAGTGGCGCTGGTTACTGGCGCGTCCAGTGGCATTGGGCAGGCCATCGCGCTTGCGCTGGGACGGGCCGGGGTTGCTGTCGGGTGTGGGGCGCGGGCCGGCGCTAGAGCTGCGGAGACGGTGAGTCGGATCGAGGCTGCCGGCGGTCGGGCGGTGGCCATCGAGTGGGATGTCACCGATTCCGAACAGGCGGGGGCGGCGGTCGCTGCAGTGGAGCAGGCGTTCGGGCCGCTCAGCCTTGCGGTGAACAACGCCGGGGTCGGTGGCGGCACGCCGGCGCTGGACATGACCCCCGATCAGTGGCAGGTCGTTTTCGACACCAATGTCAACGGCGTGTTCTACTCCTGCCAGGCCGAGGCGCGCGCCATGCGACAGCACGGACGCGGCGCGATCGTGAACATCGCTTCGATCTCGGCGACCATCGCCAACCGCAACCTGACCCAGGCCCAGTACAACTCGAGCAAGGCTGCGGTTGTCCACCTCACCAAGTCGTTGGCTGTGGAGTGGGCGCCGCTCGGCATCCGGGTGAACGCTGTCAGCCCCGGCTACACCCTCACCCCGATGAACCTCCGGCCCGAAGTGGCCGAGCTGGTGACGCAGTTCGCCGACACGACGCCGCTGGGACGACTAGCCGAACCGGACGAGATCGCCGGCCCGGTCCTGTTCCTGCTGGGCCCTGCGGCCAGCTACATCACCGGCGTCGACCTGCTCGTCGACGGAGGATACTGCTGCTGGTAGCCCTGACCGCGCCGGACGGGTAACCACCTCGCGGCCAGATGAGGTCGCGGCCGGGCAGCCGGAGGCTACCGTCCGCGGCGCGGCAGATGCGGTCGCATCTGTGGCGCGCCGTCGAGGGGGCGTCGCTCACCTGCCGGCTTCACCGACGAAATCGCCCGGGCGTTTGGTCGGCTCGCCGAGTTGGGGTCGTCACCTGAACCACCGCGCGTCAGCGATGCTTTAGCCATGCCGAAGAAGTGGAGGCCAAGAAAGGCCGCCCGCCGACAAGCCTCGTGCTGGGCCGGTTCCCGCGCGCACGCGACACCCTCCAGCCCGTCGGAGTCAGGCGATGGATTGCCGGCGTGGACCGAGTCGATGGTTTCGTCACCGGAATTGGCCCGACGATGCCGGCCCCCGACCGGCAGATCGAGTCGCGCGAGGCGTCGGTTTGAACCAAGGGCGAGCACGTGCTCCTGTGTAAGCGGACACTCGCCTCCAACCAAGACCCGCTACGGCGGCCTGGCCAAGAACCGCAACCTGCTCCGCGTCGCGATCGCCCCGGTGAACCTGCTCATGACCGCCCGCGCCACTGTAATCCAAACCCGGCTGACCGCCGCGGTCATTATCGGGTAGCCCTGGCGGCGGACTACCCGAAACCCGCCCGAAGGCTCCAGATCACGGGCCGGACACAAGGCACCGCCAGGCTGAACCGCCAGCCAAGCCCCCAGCCAGCCCTGCCCGGCAACGGTGGCGCCAATGATCAGCGTTTCCTAGGTCGACTCAGGCGCGTCGGTCGTCGCCGGAAGGAAGTAATGCCGTGGGCCGGCCGGTGCGTGTGGCAGAGCGATGAGGTGAATTCCCGAGACGGCCGCCTCTGCCTGTTGGAGGTGGAGACCGATCATGTTGACGAGTGTCGCGGCGACTGCTGCGAGGTCTGCGGCCGAGCCGTGGAAGGTGGGTACGGAGCATCCTCTGGTGGGGATCAGTTCGTCGCCCTCGGCTGCTTCCTCCCAGAGTGGGTGGTACAACTCCAGCCCGCCATCGGCTACCACCGAGCGTCCTGCCTGGTCGTCAAGCTCAGACGGTGTGCGGGCAGCACCTGGTGCGCAGATGTTGGCGATACCGAGCGTTCCCGTCCTCGCATCGGTGGCGACCTGGGCGATGAGTGCCTTCCGCTCTTGGCCGGCAAGTCTGTCGAGGTATGTGGTGATGCTGTGGCTGACGGTGGCGTCGATGATGAGGTCTGCGGAGAGGGAGACGGCTGGATCGGGAACGCTTCCCTCGGCAACGGTGACGATCAGATCGTCGCGGATCGCGCGGAGTCGCGCGGCGAGGGCATCGGCCTTCGTGTGGCCGATGTCGGCTTCGGTGTAGTTCTGTCGCACGAGGAGTCCGCCGGTGATGGTGCCGGGGTCGCAGACGGTGATGGTGGTGGCTCCGGCGCGTGCGATGAACTCGGCAATCCATGATCCCAGGCCGCCGCAGCCCAGGATGTGAACGGTCTTTCCTTGGAAGCCGTTGACAGGACGGTTGTCGTCACGTCGGGTCGTTACCTCGTGTCGTTCATCGGATATGTTGCACCACTCGATCGGGATGTCGGCGTTGATGCTCGCGGGATCAAGGTTGATCGCGGTGCCGTGTTTCTTGGCGATGCGTCGCAGTGCGTCGGCGATCGCTGCGGGTAGTCGTCCGCCGACGCAAGTGATGAGCACCGCCTGCGGGGTGCGGTACGGCGAGCACGAAGTATTGCTCAGTGCCCTGAGGGTTTCGTAAAGCGCTGGCGAGGAGTGATGTGAGGAAGGCTGGTGACTGAGGTGATAGCCGCGGGGACCGTCCTTCGGCGCGGTCAAGGTACGGGTCGTCCAGGAGTGCCAGGAACAGCGCGAAGGTGGAGGCCGCACCGAAGGGTAGGTCGCTCGTGAGCACGTGTACGGGCGTGCGGTCTCCGTCGCGGTCGGTCGAGTACGTGAGGTCGTATCGGTGCGGTGAGCGAGGGATGATCCGAGCGATCTGATGCTGCTTCGGCGGGCCGGGCTCGCGGATGACGATCGTCGGCGTGCCCTCGGCGTGGTGAAGCACTCCCCCGACTGCGTGGTACATCGCGGTCGAGGGATCGAAGACTCCACCGGCGGCATCGGTGAGCCAGTCCCACAGTCGGCTGAGGAAACCAGCGATGCCGTCAGACGGGCGCCACTCGCGTGACGGGTCGAGGTAGATGCAGAGCCGTTGTCCTTGGAGGACGTGCGGGAATCCGAGGAAGCGGGTGTGGTCGACCTCGGCACTCGGGGGTAGGAACAACGAGGGGCGAATCCGGACGATGAACTCCTCGTCGTCTCCGAGTTCCAGCCCGCCGGGGCGGTGCGGGATATCTGCGGTGTGGAGCCGGAGTCGTAGCGTCGCGTCGCCGTCAGCGTCGAGGTGGAGTTGCTGAACAATCCGTACGTCGTGGGGACGCTCCCTGGCAAGCACCCTCAGCTCGCCAACGAGTTGATTCTGCCAAGCCGACAGCGTGGCCCGGCTGCGGCGGCTCATCCCGCGCGACCAGACCGCCCGACGGTGGAAGCGGCGGCGGGGGCTGCTGCCGGGAACTTCGCGCTGCTGGACGAGGTGGCCGGAGCCTTGAAATCATCACCGAAGATCCCCTGCCACAGCTCGATGCTGCGCTCTTTGTTCTCCTCCTCGTACGCTTCGTCGATTTCGGCGGCGTGGACATGGATGCGGTCCCGGAAGTAGCTATAGGTGGCCTGCGCCCTTTCGGGATCAGAACCCCATCGGTGCCCGAAGTAGACACCCGACCCGGACGGGTCGGCGACAGGCGGCGTGCTCGGGTTTGCCTGGAGCCAAGCGTCGAGGTCCCTGACGATGTGCAGGAGGGCGGTCGGGACGTCGGTGTAGTAGCCGGGGTCGAGCAGCGTGCGCAGCTCGGTGACCTGCTCACCGAGCAGGGTCGTCAGGAGGATGGACCGGGTGCCGATGAAGGAGTTCTTGTGGTCGCGCAGGTACTTCATCAGTCGGATGACCTTGCGGAGGTTGCCCTTCGCGAGCGCGTCCTTGTTCTTCATCCAGTCGGTGAAGCCCTGGGGGTCGGTCAGCTCCCAGTCGTTGTCGTCGCGGTTCACGATGACTTCGCGTCCATCGGCGAGGTTCAGGTGCGGCACGATGTCTAGGTGCATGGAGTTCGCGTAGACGAGTCGGACGCAGCGGCACTTGCGTGAGTGCGGCATGTTGCCGTAGGTGCTGTGGCGGTGCAGAGCCGCGTAGACCTCCTCGATGTACTTCTTGGGATCGTCGACCCAGTCGGGGTTCTCGCTCATGTTGAGCATGAAGTCCGCGTCGAACTCGTTGCTGCCGACCGGGTTGATGATGGTCTTGTGCGCCCAGGAGCCCTGGGGCGTCTTGCCGAGGATGAGAGACCCGATCTGCTCATCGGCCTTCAACGCCTTGAAGACCGTATCGACGCGCGAGTCCAGTAGGTCCAGCTTCACCTGGCCGAGGTTGACGGTGTCCTTGAGCAGGACGTTGAAGTAGTCAGTGAGCTTCATCGGAGACCTCCGTGGTCGACGTGCTGGTCGGGTCGCCGCGGCGTCGGTCTCCGATCAACGGGGTGTACTCGGCTGCGACATGATCCGCGAACCGCTCGGTGTAGATGGGACTGAGTGCGCGGCTCACGGACGCGGCGAGCCCGGCAACCTCGCTGGGATCTGCCGAGTCGAGTGCGTACAGTCCGCCGGGCACGAGGGCATCGAACCTGGTGTAGGCGGCCTTGCCGATCAGATGCTCGGCGATGCCTTGTCCGCCGCGGCTGCCGGCTGTGAGGATCAGCGGCGCGATCGGTCTTGCCCAATTGAGAAGCCCGCCGCGGTCGCGACGCTTGGGGTGATTCGTGAGCTGGTCGATGGTGCCCACGTTGAGCACCCTGATCGAGCCCAGCGGCACGTCGAGCATGCTCACGGCCTCGGCGATCGCGACGACAGAGGGGTTGTTCGCCCACACCCCGCCGTCAATGAGGCGATGTCCGTCGACGCGCGCGGCAGGGAAGTAAAGCGGCGCCGCTGAGGTCGCCATCGCGATGTCCACCATCGACAGGCGCCAGTCACGGGCGAGACGGGTGTGGTGCGGAGTCTTGAAGATGTGCACAGCACCCCGTTGCACATCCCACGCCGGAATGACCAACCGTTTCGTGCTGTCCCCGAGCAACCGCTCGCCGAGCACCTTCGTCAAGGCAGTGCGCAGCGCATCGCCGTCGTAGATTGGTGCAGTGAGTTGACTGGGCCGCCGCCAGAATCGCCGTCGCGCGGCCGGGAAGACCGCCTCGACCAGTTGTTCATAGTGCCCGACGATCTCGCTTGGGGTGAGACCTGCACCCAAGGCAAGTGCGACGATCCCGCCCGCCGATGTCCCAGCGATCAGGTCGAATGAGTCCGTGATCTTGGCGCCAAGGTCCCGCTCCAGCCGCGCGAGCACGTGAGCGGTGAAGAGTGCCTTGGCTCCCCCGCCGTCGAGGGCGAGAATCTGGAAACGATCAGATGAGGGCGGGGCCGACGCATCCGCTGGCGGGTGCTCCTGCGCACCCTGCGCGACGACCACCCCGGTCGGCGAATCGCCTCCGGGGTGTGTCGAACTTGCAGGAACAACACCCATGTAACTATCCTACTCCGCCGCTCGGACACTCCTCTGGGGTCACACCGCGAGGACGGCATCAACCAACGAAGGTTGAGGAACCCCAGGAGTTTCGCCTATGAGCCCACGGTGTTCGGCGATTCGCGTTCAAACCCACGTGCCCGACTCTCGGCAGTTCCGGACGTCTGTGTCCGTCGGTCGGCAACATCCTGTACTCGGCATGACCGGACGGGTCTCGACATGCTCGACTTCCGTCCGACTCGGGGCCATGAGTATTGGCGGCCGAACCTCTGGCCTCTGCGTGTGCGCGAAGTGCGGGAAGCCCTCACCCCTAGCCTCAAGACCACAGCCAAGCACCCCACCATCGGGCGAGACCGCTTCATGGGTAGGTGACGTTGAATCTGTGGGGCCGTGAGGTCGAGGTCCTGGAGGATCGGAGGACAGGGACCGCGGTCGGGTGGACTGAGCTGAACTGGTCCTCACCAGCCCCTTGCACGCCATGCGGAGATCTGTGGACGCTCAACTCCAAGCGTCGTAGGCCTCCCATGCCCGGGATGTACGAGAGTGTCGTCGTCGAAGATTCCGAACATACGCGACTCCAGATCGTCCATGAGCGAGTTGAAGTCCTGAGGGTTTGTTGTCCGCCCAGGACCCCCAGGAAACAACGAGTCGCCGGTGAAGATGTGGACGGGACCGTCAACGGGTGCGTACGCCAGGGCGACGGAGCCCGGCGTGTGCCCGCGGAGGTGGATGACGGAGAGATCGAAGCCCTCGACCGCCACGATGTCGCGGTTCTTGAGCAGCACGTCGGGCTTGATGCCGGTCTGGCCGGTGATCGCTGCGGCGTCGGCCGCCCCCGCAGCGGTACGGACTCCCGTCTCGTCGACCAGCTCGCGCAGCGCGCGGATGTGGTCGTGGTGGGAGTGCGTGGTGATGATCAGCGACAACCGTGTCCGTTCAGACGCGTCGTTGGCGGACGCCTCGAGCATGCGGCGGATCTTGCGGATACCGCCCGCCGCGTCGATGAGCACCTGCGCGCCGCTGTCCTTGCTGGTCACGAGATAGACGTTGTTGTCCATGTCCGTCACCGAGACGCGGCGGATCGTGACCCAGGGCAGGTCGTACAGGCTTGTCTCGTCCGGCATAGCCTGACGATAGCCATACGCGCGGGCGTACGGGCGCGGGGCGCGCGCGTCGGATCCTCAGGTCTATCGCTCCACGTGGGCCAGGCTTCTCAATCCGCGCTCGATGTGCCAGGCGGCGAACGCCGAGACGAGGCCGGACGCAGTCCTCTGGACGGCCGGTGACGACTTGGCCACCCCGTCCCAGTCGCCCGACAGGAGCGCCCCCAGGTGGGCCGCGGTGGAGATGTCGACGCGGGCCGATCCCGAGGGCCTGCAGGAGAGGCACACCATGCCACCCGTACTCGGGTTGAAGAACTCCAGCCGTTCCTTGGTTCCGCAGAGCGCACACTCGGCGAGCGACGGGGCGTACCCGGCGATGGCGAGAGCGCGCAGCAGGTACGAGTCGAGGATCTGCGCGCTCGGGCGCTCGTCGCCCGTACCTAGCGCCCGGAGCGCTCCGACGAGCAGCAGGTAGTGCTGGACGGACGGTTCGCCCTCCTCGCCGACCAGCCGATCTGCCGCCTCGAGCATCGCGTGGCCAGCCGTGTAGCGCGGGTAGTCGCTCACGAGCGGCTCCCCGAACGCATCGCGGCTCACCGCCTGGGCGACGATGTCGAGGCTCCGTCCGACGACGAGCTGGAGGTCGACGTGGCTGAACGGCTCCAGCCTGGCGCCGAACTTCGAGGTCGAGCGACGGACGCCCCTCGCCACCGCGCGTACCTTTCCGTGCCGGTGCGTGAGCATCGTGATGATCCGGTCGGCCTCGCCCAGCGTGTGCGTGCGCAGGACGACGGCCTCATCGGTATACGTCGGCACGGTTCGCTCCCTCGATCCCCTCCATTGTCACCGGTGACACACGATCCGGAAGCATCACCACGCGCTCGCCGTCATGTGCTCTTTCGGCGGTAAGGTCACGATCGTGCCTGCCCGTCGCGAACCGCGCCCACCGGTCCCGCACCCCTCAGGTGCCCGCCCGCCGGAGATCCCGCGCGAGCTGATCCCGCGGCACGTGGCGATCGTGATGGACGGGAAC
>Ga0209429_10001359_pt1 | contig 15204 bp, 14 predicted proteins | sample BarGraNGADG00212_3_FD_184493 | JGI IMG/M metagenome (GOLD analysis project Ga0209429, IMG submission 184493) | Arctic peat soil microbial communities from Barrow, Alaska - Barrow Graham LP Ref core NGADG0004-212 (SPAdes) (version 2) | ecosystem: Environmental > Terrestrial > Soil > Wetlands >... | reverse complement strand
ATGATCCTCGAAACGATACGAGCCCGACCCGGGTGAGCCCTCGCTGGATCGAAAATATATGCAGTGTGCTGGCAATGGTGGAACGCGAAATCCTCACGAAATAGTTGGGCAAAATCGCGTCGAGTTCATAGAGCCTCTGCCTTGTCTCGTACGAATCCTTTTCGGTATGGGCAAAGACTTTATCGCCGTCTGTCTCGAAAAACAGAATTTCCGACAGGACAAGGTAATATTGCTCCTCACCCTTATAGAAAGTCGGCTGCGCAGATGTGCTTCTGCCCTGGCTGAACTGCCTGGCAAGCTCCTCTACTTCCGGAGTAATTTTCCTGCAATAGATAACCGCTTCAACCGGTTCATCCTCGCCGACCATTTCGATTCGCACCCTCATTCATTCCACCCCGCAGCTTCATTGCATGATCATTATAATTGGAAAAAGCGAATTGCATATATCTATCTGTATCAGTGGTCAATTTTCGGGGGTAAAAGGGCCGATTCCGGCTGTAAACATGGCTTTGCACTCTTGAGAAGGCGGCATTTCCTGTTTATTATACCCGGTTTGAACAAATGTTCTTGCGGGAAAAATGCACCCATGTTATATTATCTTCGAGGTAATTTTATGAGTAATGATAAACAGGTATTTCCGGTCGTAGTCAAAGATCTCACCAAGAAATTCAAGACCCTGAACCGGCGCGAAGGACTCTCCGGCGCGTTCAAGGATCTCTTCTCGCGTGATTATAAAACAACAACGGCAGTCGACGGCATCAGTTTCTCCCTGAACGAGGGAGAGATTGTAGGTTTCGTAGGCCCCAACGGCGCAGGCAAATCCACGACCATCAAGATGCTGACCGGTGTTCTCGAGCCAACCGCCGGAACCGTTATCGTAAACGGTCTGATCCCCTTCAGGAACCGTGCAAAAAACGCCAAAAACATCGGTGTTGTGTTCGGCCAGCGCACGCAGCTCTGGTGGGATCTGCCTGTCATTGAAAGCTTCAAGGTGCTCAAGGAAATCTATAAGGTCCCGGACGCACAATATGAAGCAGCCATGGCAACCTTCAATGAACTTGTCAATATTAAGGAACTGTACAACAAGCAAGTGCGGACGATGTCGCTCGGACAGAGGATGCTCTGTGATATCGTTGCGGCTTTTCTTCATAATCCTAAGATTATTTTCCTTGATGAGCCGACAATCGGGCTGGATATTTCGGTCAAGACGAAGATAAGGACCCTCATCCTCGAGCTGAACCGGCTGCGGAAGACTACAATCATCCTTACCACCCATGATATTGCCGACATTGAAGCCCTGTGCAGACGTATTGTCATCATCGACAAAGGCCGGATCATATATGACGGGGATCTTGCGCGCGTCAGCAGTATTATCGGAGATTTCCGCACCCTCCGGCTGACTTTCGACCAGACTGGTGTTCCGGACTACGTACCCGTCCTTCAAAAAGATCTGGGAGAACAATTCCCCGCCGAAGGAGCTGTTACTGTCGAACAGGACGAGGACGGATGGATCAATATCATTGTGCAGGAGGATCTGGTCAGTATGATCGATGTCCTCTCCCTTGTTTCCCGGAATTATCCTGTGAAGGATATAAAGATCGAAGAGATCCGGACCGAGGATGTTATCAGAAAGATTTATGAAGGAGCACTGACATGAAAGGCTATCTGGGCATGGCCAGATGCAGCATCATGGCCAATATCGTTTACCGCGCTCATTTCTTTTTTACACTCGGCGGCACCATCCTGGGGATCACACTCCAGTATTTCCTGTGGAAGGCTATCTACGGGGACGCGCTTCTGATCCAGGGAATGAGTTTTCAGGACACTTTCCTCTGGGTCGCCCTTTCCTCGACTATTTTCACGATGTTCAAAACTTATGTGGACTGGGAGATGTGCTTCAGCATCATTGAAGGATCCATCACCCAGACGCTTATCAAGCCGACGGATTATCAGCTGTACATGCTCTCCAGCAGGGTCGGCGATCTCCTTCTGAACACAGTGATCATCGCACTGCCGACCGTCGTGGTTCTGATTGCAGGTTTCCATGCGGCCATTCCAATCGGCATCAACCTGCTCTTTTTTGTTTTTTCCCTCATCCTGTCCTTTCTGATGAGCTTCACCATGGAGTTTATTGTCGGTCTGATTTCATTCCAGACGAATTCCATCTGGGGAATAAGCACAACAAAGGATGTGATTATTATGGTAATGTCCGGAGCTGTCGTACCGCTTGCCTTTTTCCCCGACTGGCTCCGCAGCGTCGCCAACGTACTTCCCTTCCGCGCCATGTACGATGTGCCGATGCGCATTCTATTGTCACAGAATATTGGTGTTGTGGAATACGTACAGGGATTGGGCTTTCAGATTATGTGGATAACGATTTTGGTCGTCCTGAGCAGAATCTACTTCAGGCAGGCAATCAAAGTCGTCACAGTGAACGGAGGCTGATCAGATGAACACAATCGCACGTTACCTCAAAATTTATATTATGGTTGTTTCTCAGTATGTGAAGTCCCGGATGCAGTACCGCGCCGATTTTATTGTCGGCATATTCGGCATGCTTGCCTCAAATCTGGCCAACGTCGTTATCTTGTGGCTCGTTTTTACCAACATTCCCTCCATCAAGGGTTGGAATTATAACGAACTGCTGTTTTTCTATGGGTTTTTTATACTGGCACTCACACCGCAGCAGCTCTTTTTCGATATGTTCTGGGACCTCGGGCATCTGCTGCAGACCGGAGATTTCATACGATACTATTTCAGGCCGGTCAACATGATGTTCTATTTCATATCCTGGCGCCTCGACATCAAAGGGATAACACAGCTGCTGGTCGGAATCGCTATTACTATTTATGCCGCCGTCAAAATCGGAATCATCTGGACTCTCCCGATGGCTCTGCTCCTGTTTGTAAATTGGGTGTCGGCTTCCCTCATCATGATCGCGTTATTAGTCGGCGGCATGTCTTCGGCTTTCTGGATCATCAATGCGAACTCCCTTACCGGAACAATTACCAGTATCCGTGATTTCGGCCGCTATCCGCTTGATATCTTCAACAAGACCTTCCGTGTTATTTTTACCGTAGCGGCACCGATCGGTTTTCTGGCATATTATCCGACGCTGATCGCCCTTCGTCCGGCAGCCGAAATCCCCCTTGCCGCCTGGTTTTCACCCGTTATCGGGTTCATTATGTTTTTCCTGGCCTATCAGATATGGCGCAAGGGCATAAGCAGTTATTCCGGTACGGGCAGCTGATTCCCGGTCTGCGATAAGCAGAAACATCCCGCAATCCGGACACATCCGCTTTGGGTGTATCCGGTTTACGGGATGCAGGTTCAATTCGAATTTTTAATGATCAGGGTAAAAAAATCAAATGTTATGAAGTAGCGGTTACCCAGTATTTGCTGGTCACTGTATCTTCAGTAAGGACTGCCGGCTCTTTAAGCAGACCATATTTGAATGCAAGGTCTGCCGTCTGCTGAATCGCTGCCATATCGGTGTAACCGATTTTAGTTGAATCAAAGCCTTCCGGTACGACAAGTTTGGCAATTTCTTTGGCCATGTAAATCTGATGCTCAAGAGATACACTCTGGTCAACATCATATACAGTCTGACCGGCGGCTTCCGGATCGGCGCAGGCGTCGGCCCAGCCCTTGATGGAAGCTTTGAGGAAACGTACATAGAGATCTTCGTTGTCCTTAATCCAGTCAGAACTTACAAACAGGCAGTCTTCAAGCATAGCCACGCCTGCATCATTCATATTGAGGACAGAAAGATCGCTCTCTTTTATACCGGACTCCAGAAGGAGGCCGTACTCGTTGTAGGTCATTGCTGAAGCAGCATCCACTTCACCGTTGATAAGCTGGTTCATCGTATAGTCCTGCTGTACGAGGGTTACATCCTTATCCTTATCGAGATTGTTAGCTTCAAGGAGCGCATAGATTTCATACTCATTTCCGCCGAACCACGAGCCGATTGTTTTTCCTTTGAGATCAGCAGCTGTCTTGATTCCTGCATCAGTTTTGGATACAAGAAGCAGTGCGCTCTTCTGGAAAATCTGTCCGACATGTGTAAGGCCCCAGCCCTGCGACTGATATTTCAAAAGACTCGAAACCCATGTTACACCGATATCGGCAACGCCGTTATAAACCTGCTGTTCAGGTATGATATCACTTCCGCCGGGGAGGATTTCGATGTCAATTCCTTCTTCAGCATAATAGCCCTTGGCCTGTGCCACATAGTAACCCATGAACTGGGACTGGGGAAGCCACTTCAGCTGAAGTGTCACTTTGTCCAATTTACCTGTAGCTGCTGTAGTCTCTACGACGGCTGCTGTGGTGTCTGCCGGTGTTGAGGAATCTGCAGCGGTTGTTGATGCTGCGGTTGTGGCCGCGGTTGTGGCCGCGGTTGTTGATGCTGCTGCCGGGCTGCATCCTGCAGCAATCGGCAAAACCAGCATGAGCGCCGCGAGCAGACCACATAAATGTCTTGTTCTCTTCATAGATAATCCCTCCTGTTGTCTTTTTCTTTTTCTCTTGCGTTCTTTGTTCTTCTTCGTCCGGTTCTTTTCTTCGTCTGGTTCTGTTCTTCTGTTGTGTTCTTTATCTTTGTGAAGCGTGCCATTTTATGGCGTCACGCTCAACCAATAAAATAATCAGGTACAGGATAATGCCGGCCATCGAAGCAACAACGATATAGGACCATCCCATGGCCATTTCTGCTTTGCGAAGATTATCCTTTATCCCGAATCCAAGACCTGATGTGGATGCTGCAAAATATTCACTGATAATAGCCGCTATGATGGCGGAGGCAATGTTGATCTTGCATGCCGTAAAAATATAGGGAAGACTGTTCGGCAGGCGCAGTTTCCTGAATATGGTCCATTTGCCGGCTGCCACCGTATGCATCAGATCAATGGAAAACGGCTTGAGCTTATTGAGTCCGCTATAGGCGTTAATTGCCATCGCCGCCATGCATACCACGGTAACGACACCGATTTTCTGTCCCATTCCTGTTTTGAACCACAAGTTCATAATCGGAGAAAGTGCCACAACCGGAACAGCGTTGAATGCTGTAATTACGATCATTCCGCCGTATCCCCATTTCGGGAAGAAAGTGGCAATGACTGCAATCATAAATCCGATCAGCGAACCGATGAACATCCCGATCAATGCCCCTGATATGGTAACGCCGCAATCGGTCAGTGCTTTCTGCCAGTTGTCAGCCAAAGTAAGTGCTATCTCCGAAGGAACAGGAAGCTGGAACGGCTTCAAATTCAGAAGTTTGTGCAAAAGTCCCAACTGCCAGACTACGATAAAGGCAATACCAACAACCGCCGGCCATACTATTTTCCCGATTTTATTTCTCATACGGCGGCACCTGCCTCTTTCGGAATGACGTTCTGCCATGGCAGCAGCAGCTTCTGGATGAAAACGACAATATAGTAGCTGATAATACCCATGAAGGCACTGGTAACAACGGAGGCCCAAAATATATTCGTTGAATTCGAATACAGCGAATAGAGAATTTTGACTCCGATTCCACTTTTTGATCCCAGCATATCTACCAGAATGGAAGCGGTTACCGCCATAGGCGCGGCAATCTTAAGTCCGGTAAACAAATATGACATTGAGAAAGGAAACATCAGTTTGGTATATACGTTATATTTGCTGGCAGCTATCGAATAAAGTAAATCTTTCTTCTCCTGCTCAACACTCTTCAGTCCGCTCAGCATATTAACGGCGACCGGAAAGAAGGTGATATAGGCTGCTATCAGTATTCTTGAGACATTCATGTCCCTGACGATATTGAAAATAATCGGTGCAAGACCGAGGACGGGTATCATCTGTGAAATAATCAGATAAGGAAAGGCGATCTTCTCCAGCGTCTTCGACAGACTCATGACAACAGCCAGAATAATTCCGACGCCCGCACCAAAAGCAAATCCGATGACAGCCCTTGAAAAAGTAACCGCTCCTGCTTCCAGAAGCACCTTCCAGTTCTGAACCAGTGTAATCGCTATTACATGCGGAAAGGGGAGCTTCATGTCCGCCATCTGATCCCTGATCACATATTTTAAAAGATAAGCCAAAAGTTCCCAGGCAGCAGCAATAAAGAAGATCCATACGGCTGCAACCATTCTTTTGCCTTTCTTGTCTTCGGACATGGTTACACCCCCTCAAAACTTTTTCTGATTTTCGCCACGTATTCATAGAATTCCGGTGTTTCCCTGAGAATGTTCCTGCGGGGCCGCGGCAGATCTATATCTACGATGGCTGATATTCTTCCGGGATGCGGTGACAGCACGACTACACGGTCCGAAAGAAATACGGATTCCGGAATATTATGTGTTACAAAGATGATGGTCTTGTTTGTTTTGCTCCAGATGTGCAGCAAATCCTCGTTCAATTTCTCACGGGTAAACTCGTCGAGTGCTGAAAAGGGCTCGTCCATCATCAGGTACTCAGGATCCAGTGCCAGTGCCCTTGCTATTCCAACCCTCTGCTGCATACCGCCGCTGAGTTCAAACGGATACTTGGATCCGAAATCCTGAAGGTCCACCAGTTCCAGCATGCGGTCAATTCTTGCCGTTCTCTCTTTCTTGGGGATACCCATAATTTCCATCGGCATGCATATATTTCTTCTGACCGTTCTCCAGTCGTATAGTACCGGGCTTTGGAAAACAAAGCCGTATTTTTTCTGGATACGTATTTCCCTGGGAGTTTGTCCGTGTATGGAGACGCTTCCTGATGTCGGCTGAATCAGATCTGCGATGATACGCAGAAGTGTGGTTTTCCCGCAGCCCGAAGGCCCGAGCAGTGATATAAATTCCCCCTGCCTGATATCCAGACTTACATCATTGAGTGCGGCAACATCATCTCCGTTATTTACCGGATATTTCATGCTTATGTTTTTGATTTGAATTTCAGGTGTGCTCATATGCGTTTCTCCTCTATCAGTCAGATGTTTTCTCCGCCGTTATTCTTTTGCCGGCAGTGATCGCACCTGCCGGGCAGACAACCAGACACAGATGGCAGCCGACACAATTACCGGGAACCAATCCGGGTTTATTGCCGCTCTCTTTCATTACAATTGCCTGGTGTCCTCCGTCTAGGCAGGAAAGATAGCATCGGCCGCAGCCGATACACCGGCTTTTGTTGAAATGCGGATAGGATATCGATTGACGGTTCATCTGATCCGCCGGCACAATATTGGAAAGAGCGATTCCGACTATTTCTTCCACACTGTAGAACTGATTTTCACCAAGATATGTCGACAGGCCGTCAATCAGATCATCAATAATCCGGTATCCATACTGCATGACGGCTGTCGTGACCTGAAGATTCCCGCATCCGAGTGCCAGGAATTCAGCGGCATCCCGCCATGTCTCAATACCTCCCATACCGCTTATCGGAGCATCCTTAAGTCCGGGGTGCTTCTTCATGTCGTGGATAAACCTCAATGCGATCGGCTTTACTGTTTTTCCGGAGTATCCTCCGACACAGGATTTTCCGTCGACCTCCGGTTCCGAGACAAAACTTCCCAGATGAACATTCATAATACTTTTGATGGTATTGATTGCAGCGATGCCTGTTGCTCCGCTCTTCATTGCAGCCAGTGCGGGAATCTCCATATTTCCGATATTCGGCGTCATTTTTGCCAGCACCGGCAAATGCGTCCCTCTTCTTGTTGCTGCGGTATACCGTGCCACAAGATCCGGATTCTGTCCGACATCGGAACCCAGTCCTTCGCCGCTCATGTGCGGACAGGAGAAATTGCATTCGATGATGTCCGCACCCGCTTCGGTCATTTTCTTTGCAAGATACGTCCATTCCTCGTCATTTTGTCCCAGAATTGAGGCGATAATGACCTTGCCCGGGTAATCATTTTTGAGCCGTCTCAGAAAATCCAGATTGTCTTCGAGCGTATGATCGGAAATCTGTTCAACATTCTTGAATCCGATAAACGAATTGCCTTCCTTGCGCAGTCCGGAGAATCTTGGAGATACTTCTTCCGGGACAAAGGTTCCGATCGTTTTGAATGCCGCACCTGCCCAGCCCATGTCAAAGGCACGGGCGACCATATCATAATTACTGGCAATTATTGATGATGACAGGAAAAACGGATTCTCACAGGGTACGCCGCAGAAGGTAATGTGAAGATCCACTTTCTTCGTCCTGCTGTTCTTTCTTTTTAAGTTTGCCGCATATTCGATGAGCTGCGGAATTCTTACCGGACGGTCTATCCTGCCCTTAACGCATTCTTTCATGCAGCGCTCATCCTCGCAGAGCCTGCACTGTTCCCAATTTTCTGCAGACGCAGATGCACCGCTTGTATTCTCAAAGCGCAGGGATCTGAGTATCCGCGCCGGATCCAATCCATGGGGACAGTTCTTCGTACAGGGTGCATCATGACAGAGAAGACAGCTGTCCGATTCGATTTTGGCCGAAATAGTATTGATATCCTTTACCTGCATAGACAGCCTCCTCTCCGTGATGACTTAATATCAGGATTTCTTCCCGACCCGTTTAACAAATTTGCCCCATCCCGGCTGCCCTACAAATTCTCCGTCCTTATATACGAGTCTGCCTCTGGAAAATGTCATGACAGGATATCCGCGGAACTTCGTACCTTCCCATATCGTATGGTCAACATCGGAATGCATGGTATCCGCCGATACTGTAAAATCTTTCGAAGGATCATAGATCACAATATCCGCATCCTTACCGACAGTAAGGGAGCCCTTCTGTGTGCAGCCGAAAATCCTGGCAGGATTGACCGAGCAAAGTTCCACCGCCTTGTTGAATGTGATTTTTCCTGCATTTGCGGCCGCCAGCATATATGGGTATAAGTTCTCTATCCCGGCACAGCCATTGGGAATCTTTGTGAAATCATCCTTGCCCCAGTCTTTTTCATAACTCTGAAAAGGACAGTGATCGGTCGCAACCGTGTCGATACCGCCTGTACGGATTGCATTCCACAAGGCGTCCTGACTCTCCTGGCCCTTCATCGGCGGAGAACAGACAAAGTTCCTGCCGTCCTCCCGTTTGTAGACTTCGCTGGTAAATTCCAGATACTGCGGACAAGTTTCGATATAAATTTCATATCCTTCCCTTTTGGCAGTAATGGCAGTCTCCAGCCCTTCCTTGTCTGCCATGTGTACAATATAAAGAGGTGCCTCGAGATTTCTGGCCCAGTGGACCGCTCTTTTATCGGCTTCCGCTTCGACAAATTCGGGACGGCTCAGGTAGTGATACCAGGGGGAGGTTTTACCCTCTGCTTTAAATTTCGCGACATTCAGATCAATCATGTCCGGATTTTCGGCGTGAATGTTGATAATTGCACCGATTTCTTTGCCCCTTGTCAGAATCCGGGCAAAAGTACCGTCATCCACCATAAGGCCTTCTTTTTTATATACAAAGAAACATTTGAAGCTTGTAATGCCTTCCGACACGGCTATTTCCATTTCTTCGAGGATTTCGCCGTCATTTAAGTCCGTAATACAGCAGTGGAATGCAAAGTCGACACAGGCTTCTTCTTCGCAAACCGCTTTTTTCTCCTCGATCACGCCCATGATGGTCTTTCCTTTGCGCTGCATGGGATAATCGAAAACGGTCGTGACTCCGCCGCAGGCGGCTGCCCGTGTTCCCGACAAATAGCTGTCTGCTGAAATCGTACCGCCGAAGGGCATTGCCAGATGGGTATGCGCATCGATCGCGCCTGGAAGGACAAGTTTCCCCCGTGCATCAATGACGTCTGCGCCCTCTTCCGGAAAATCCGTGCCGATTGCCGCGATCTTTCCGTCGATAACGGCAAGATCCGCCTGATACATCTCCGTTGAAGTTACAATTGTTCCGTTTTTGATAATCAGATCCATCTGTACTACCCCCTGTCCAAGCGATAATAAATCGGTTTTTATAATTCTCAGTGAAATCGTTATGACAACGATGCTGCGTACATTTTTTGCAGGTCTTCTTCCTGCGGTGTTACCACACAATTTCCTATGTTTCTGGTCTGGATTGCCAAACTGCTGTAGAGGCAGATATCTTCGGAGCTGATTTTTTCTTTGTCTCCCAGCAGAATGTCCATCACTTCAATAAATTGATCTACATTCTGAAGGTTCATTATTTCTATGATGCGTCCGATCAGATCGGGCTGCTGTTTTGCCGTAAAGCGCATGAACTCGCCGAGCAGGAGGCCGTTTGCCCTGCCGTGGTCGACGTCTTTGAAGTAAGTTAGCGAATAACCCATTGCGTGGACAGCTGTTGTACCTGTCTGCGCAATCACCGTGCCCGCCAGGAACGAAGCCTGCAGCAGCTGCTCCCTTATCTTTGTGTCAAGTGCGGCATTTTTGACCGATCTCCAGTCCAGTATTTCCGGTATGCAGCACATAATCATCCGTATGCTTTCGGCTGCCAGTGCATTGGTGATGACGGACGCCTTCACTGACATCATTCCTTCGACAGCATGGGACAGAGCATCAACCGCCGTATTGATTGTCGTTTCTATGGACAGGTGCTCCATATATTTCGCGTCGAGAAAGGCAATCGTCGGAAACAGCGAGTCAAACGCGATACTGGTTTTGGTTTGTTTTCTGTCATTTGTCAGAATCGAGTACTGCGTTACTTCCGCCCCGGTACCTGCCGTCGTAGGAACAAACGCCATCGGCAGCACCTTGTTGGTATAGTTCCCCGAAAATAGATTCTCTTCTTCAATCTCCTGGGCTGCCAGCATCGCTATCGCCTTGCCTGCATCCATCGGCGATCCCCCACCGACAGCAATAATGAAGTCCACGTCATTCTTTCTTGCAAATTCGGCGCCCTCATATGCACAGGAAACCGATGGATTGCTCATCACTTTATCAAATATCAGATAGCTGATCCCGACGCTGTCCAGAGCCGTTTTCACGTCCTTTTCAGAACCGTTGTTCTTGGCAGAATGTGCACCGGTCACTATCAGGGCCCTTTTTCCGAGCGTGCGGAACAGATCACTGTTTGCCGATATGCAGTCACTTCCCATGACAACCCGGGTCGGCATATAATATTTACTTATCATATGGTCTCCTGTCCGATCATTTTGTCGACTTCAGTTAAGACTTCGTCCATGATATTCATGGCTTCAGTAAGTTCCTGTTCCGTAATGATCAGCGGAGGAGCTACGATAATGCAGTTCTCATGTGAATACGTGTAGAAGCCTTTTTCTCCGAGCATTCCGATAATTTTACCCATGACTTTCGCAGGATCCCGGCCATATTCCACGAGAGGTTCCCTGGTCGCTTTATCCTTGACCAGTTCAATTGCGGAAAACAGGCCGATACAGCGTACATCACCGACACAGGCATGTTTTTCTTTCGCGTCTTCAAGCAGACTTTTCAGGAATATCCCGCGCTCTTTTGCCTGAGCGATCAGTCCTTCTTCCCTGTAAAACTCGATCGTTGCAATTCCTGCCGCACAGCCCAGAGGATGAGCTGAATAGGTAAGCCCGCAGCTAAGAAAATGATCGTCAAAGAAAGCTGCTATATCCTTGTTTACAATTACACCGCCGATGGGTGCATACCCGCATGTGATACCTTTTGCAAAAGTGATGATGTCAGGCTTTACGTCAAAATGATTCACGGCAAACCATTCACCTGTACGGCCCCAGCCTGTCATGACTTCATCACAGACCATGAGGATCCCAAATTCGTCGCAAATGGCGCGGACGCCCTGCATATAGCCCTTTGGAGGAATAATGACGCCGTTACTGCCGGTAACGCTCTCCATAAAAATCGCAGCCACCGACTCCCTGCCTTCATAGATAATCTGTTCCCTGAGCTGTCCGATATAATAGGCCGAAGCGGCTTCTTCACTCTCGAACGCTACCGGTGCACGGTATAGATAAGGATCGAAAAATTTGACAAAGCCCGGAATTCCCGGTTCACATGCATATCTTCTGGGCTCTCCCGTCAGGTTCGCCGCACCGTATGTTGACCCGTGGTAGGAGCGGTACCGGGAAAAAATCTTTTGTCTTCCTGTAAACAATTTCGCCATTTTGACTGCATTCTCATTGGCATCCGCACCGCCTAAGGTAAAGAACACTTTACCCATGTTATCGGGTGCTGCCTCAATAACCATTTTCGCCAGCTGGGACCGGACATCAATTGCAAAAGAAGGGGCAGAAAATGCCAGTCTTCCCGCCTGATCCTGAATAGCCTTGATGACCTTCTCATTCCCGTAGCCGATATTCAAATTGACAAGCTGGGACGACATATCATAGTACCGTTTGCCGTCACCGTCCCAGAAATATATCCCCTGTCCTCCTATCATTACTTTCGGCTGCAATGCACCCTGTGTACTCCATGAATGCAGGTTGTATTTTTTTGATATCTCACTGATTTCTTTGGCTGTCTTTAGTTCAAGTTCCATTCCCTGACACCTCAATTCAAAATAAAAAAGCCCGTTTGTATGATTCTTCTCGAAAATCATACAAGCAGGCTTCCTTACCTTTGGTTATTTACTAGTTTCTTCTGTATTCATGTTATCATGATTCAGGAACGGAACAAGAAACTGCGGCACAAAAAGCTTTGTGCTGATGCACATTATGCAATTTTGAGTCTTTAGTATTGCAGAATTGAAGAATCAGGAAAAACAAATCCCCCCTCTGCGGCAGCTTTGTTTTTACAGCAGGTCGCTGATATGCAGTGCAAGAAGCAGCCGAAGACAGTCCTGAAAGTTCAGTTCACATGCAAGAATTTCTTTTATTTTCTTTATTTTATAGTTAATGGTATTCCGGTGTACAAAAGTTTCCGATGCTACTTCCTGTACGCTGGCGTTATGATCGAGATAACATTTCAGTGTGATAAGGTAATCTGTCCGGTTTTTGTCATCATAATCTTTCAGCCGCCCCAAAGAGTCATCGTATATTTTTTGCAGCAGTCTTGTATCATCGACTTCAAGCAGCAGCTGATACAATCCGACGCTGCGATATGATAACTGCGGCTTTCTCTGTTTTTCTGCTATAGGCAAAAGTGCAACGGCTCTCTTGTAGCTGTGCGGCAGCGATGTAATACCGGTGTCATTGAGACTGATTCCGGCATAGGTCCTGTATGTTCTGTCAGTGCTGCTGAATACCTCGTCCAGACGTTCCATTGCCTTTTCGATAATTTCGAGCGGAAAATCCTGCAGGACAACAACCAGGTATTTATCCTGTCGAAAAATGTTGAACCGGTCATTGTGGTTGTAAAGAATTTTCGTAAGATATTGCCTGACGGATTTGTCAAACTCTATGAATTTATCCGGAGAAGGTGTACGCAGTGACAGGGCAGCAACACAGAACTTCGCATTCAGATCAAATTCCTTATGCTCAAGGACCGAACTGTATTCCGCTATTTTATCAGGGAAAAATATAGCGTTGCGCAAAGCTCCTGCAACAGTCAATTCGTTCTCTTCCGACTTAATGATCTTGCGGCAGAAATCATTCGTAACATCTACAATTCTGGTCTTCCAGGGAATCGTAAACAGCGGAAACTGCACCTCCCTGCAATAGGTTGTCAGTTCTTCAGGTACGGACTTAATATAGGGGCCAATGTTGAGAACCAGTCCGCTGGCCTGATTCTCCACAAGTCTTCTGGCAAATCCGATAAGCCAGTCCGTATTACTGTATCCGATTCCCGTCGAGAAAATCAGTTCCTCACCATGAAGAAAGCTTGCAGTTTCCGGATCCTCCAGCATATGAACCCAATTTACCAGATTGTTCATGCTTCGTTCCCCGCACAGCAAATTCATCCCGTAGTTTTCCTTTGCGTACTTACATAAATATTTTAATGCGATGGCCAAAGTCTTCATCCTTCCTGCAGGCGAGTGTCAGCACCTGTACTCAGAAGCGCAGCCATTACTGCCTGTCCGTCTTAAGAACTGCATGCAGCATTACACTGGCACCCGCTGTACACTGCTCCACCGATGTAAATTCAGGTTCACAGTGACTGTGTCCGTCTTTTGACGGAACAAAAATCATCGTCGTCGGCATCATATAGGATACAAACTGGGCATCGTGCCCCGCCCCGCTGTTGATATACTGATTGGAAATACCCAGTTCGTCGGCACTTTCCTTGACATAGCCGACCAATTTCTTGTCAAAATATACCGTATCACGTGCCCAGGCCAGTTGAGAGCCTGTCCTGCATTTTGCGGCCTCTGCCGGTATATTCTTAATAATCTCCACAACCTGCCGGATTACTTCCGGATTCTCATGTCTTGCATCGATCGAGAAATCCACTTCATCCGGGATTACCGTATGAACGCAGGGATGGCACTTAATTTCGCCGGTCGTATAAACAAGTGCGGGATCCAGTTTGTCCAATTCCTCATGCAGATACATTAGCACCTGGGCGGCCGCATAAAGGGCATCTTTCCTGTAGCTCATCGGTGTCGTCCCTGCATGGTCGGCCTGTCCGTATGTCCTGATCCGGTAATTGACCATGCCCAGCACACAGGTTACCACGCCTATGTCATGTTTTGCAGCTTCAAGGATCGGTCCCTGTTCTATGTGAAGCTCAAACATCGCCACATAGTCATTGGCATTCAATCTGTTCTTTTCTTCGCCCATATACGGACTGGCAATTAAGGCTTCTCCAAAAGTTCTTGCCGGATTCAAAATACTCCTTGATGCCAGCATATCAACTTTATTGAATTTCCCGGTAATCACGCCCGAAGACATCATTGCCGGGGAATAGAGGGAACCCTCTTCATTGGTCCAGATCATTGCGGTAATTGAATGCCTGTGCGGAATTTTCTGGGCTGCAATCGTTTCCAGAACCTCCATAGCTCCCATGACGCCCAGGATGCCGTCGTAATTTCCGCCGTTCTTTACGGAATCGACATGCGATGCCATGACAATTTTTTGAAGTTCCGGTTCCGAACCGGGGAGAGTCGCATATACATTGGCCATATCATCCGTAACGATGACAGCGCCGATATTTTTCATTCTTTTAACAAATTCATCCCTGGCCTGATGCGTTTCCGGTGAGAGCGAATATCTTGTAATGCCTCCGTTTCCGGCATCACCGAATGTACTGAATGTATCGATCTTGCTTTTCATTCTTTTTTTGTCACATGTAATCATCTTATTACTCTCCCCTGCTTATAAAATTGGAATCCCTGCGATTTTGAACCCTCATGCGGGTTCTTCGTTCCCGAAAATAAAAAGGGCGCCTCCGGAAAATTCCGAAAGCG
>Ga0209429_10001358_pt1 | contig 15205 bp, 14 predicted proteins | sample BarGraNGADG00212_3_FD_184493 | JGI IMG/M metagenome (GOLD analysis project Ga0209429, IMG submission 184493) | Arctic peat soil microbial communities from Barrow, Alaska - Barrow Graham LP Ref core NGADG0004-212 (SPAdes) (version 2) | ecosystem: Environmental > Terrestrial > Soil > Wetlands >... | reverse complement strand
TTCAATATTAAAATAGAGATCTTTTCTTTTTGCTGTTGCATAGTAAGCTATAAGGGTGACAAAAAGACTAATACCGAAAGGGACAAAGAAGAAGGTCGCAGTTATATCCTTATTTCCCAGGACAAAGACCCTAAATAATATAAATACCGCGGTCAGAAGAAAAAAGGCTGCAACGATCCATAAAATGACTTTCCCTTCTTTTGAAAATTCTGCTTCTGCTAAATCGTAATGTTGGTTTTCCATACTCTACTGTGTTAGATAATGTAAATTTTTATCCTTGAAAGTATTTATGTCAATCCTGAAGACCGCATTTACAGATTCGATTTCTCTGAGTGAGTCGGAAATCTGATTTATATTATTTTTATTTTCAGAATCATGTACCTGAAAAATGAAATCAACATTTTTAAGATTTTTTAGAAGGAAGTTTTTACCTGACCGATTCGAGAATAGATTGAAAATGATATCAGGAGAACCATTCGTATCTGAGAATCGGCTAAAAGTATGTTCAGATCCTGTGACCTCAGAAACCTTAACCGGAACCGTGTTTTTTAGAGAAATCCGGAATTTTTTATTGATAGAAAGAGAGAGTTTATAATCGGGTTCAGCTGATACCAGGCCTACCAGTATTATATCGTTATTCTGGCTGATTTCAAGTTTTACACGTGTTACTTTTGATGCACTCTTCATTTTCCGTTACTGAATCAGCTAAGGTATAAATAAATGACATATATATCATTATCAATCAAATTTATCTTTAAGCTTGAGCCATGCCTTGCAGGCTGCTTCCTGTTCAGCTTCTTTTTTTGAATCACCATGGCCTTCTCCCAATTCTTCTTTATCAATAATTAAGGTTGTTGAGAAGACTGACCTTTTCAGATTAAAATCATACTCTTCATTATATGTGAAGATAAGATTTGATTTATGTTTTTGTACCCATTCAAAGACCAGACTTTTATAATCCGAATCAGTATTTACTATAACATTAAGATCGAGATACTTGTTCAGTACATTATTGATAAAGAGTTTTTTTGTTTTTTTAAATCCCTTATCAATGAATACCGAACCGATAAGTGCCTCAAGTGCATCACCATAAAGATTTTTTGTGGGATGAATTGAGTTAACATTGCTAATGAGAATTTTATTGATCCCCATAGATACTGCCAGTTGATTGAGGACATCGCGGTTTACGATTCTTGATCGTATCTTGGTCATGAAGCCTTCATTTGCATCAGGGAACTTCTCAAAAAGATAATCTGAAAGGATAGCATCAAGTATGGCATCGCCAAGAAACTCAAGCCTTTCATTATTCACTTTTTTACCATCAGGAAGGGTAAAAGTAGCTGATCTGTGAATAAATGCTATTTCATATAATTTCAGGTTGCCGGGACTGAATCCCAATATTTTTTTTAAACGGGAATTAAACTCCCGTTTATCAAGAAGATACAGAACATTTTTCCTTTTTCGGAATAAAAACACTAAATCTCAGCTTTTTTTACAACGACTGAAGCATTATGACCGCCAAATCCAAAAGTATTGCTCATTGCAATATTAACTTTTCTGTGCTGTGCTTTATTGAGAGTTAAGTTCAGGTTTTGATCAATGTCGGGATCAGGAACCTTGAAGTTAATGGTTGGGGGAATTATATCATGAACAGTAGCCATTATAGCGGCAATGGCTTCTATAGCGCCTGCAGCTCCGAGAAGATGCCCGGTCATGGATTTTGTTGAACTTATATTAAGTTTATAAGCGTGCTCCCCAAAAACATTCGCAATAGCTCTTGTTTCAGAAATATCACCAAGTGGAGTAGATGTTCCATGTACATTAATGTAATCAACATCCTCGAAGTTCAGTCCGGCATCTTTTACTGCAATTTTCATTACATTTCTTGCACCAAGTCCTTCGGGATGAGGTGCAGTAAGATGATAAGCATCAGCTGTTAGTCCGGTGCCAATTAATTCGGCATAAATTTTTGCGCCTCTTGCTTTGGCATGTTCATACTCTTCCACAATCAGAGCTCCTGCACCTTCGCCAAGAACAAACCCGTCACGGGTTTGATCGAAAGGCCTCGATGCAGATTGAAATTCAGCATTATTTGTCGAAAGGGCCTGCAAGGCGTTAAACCCTCCAATTCCAGGTTCATTAACACCTGCTTCCGAACCTCCGGTAACAAATATATCCGCCTTTCCCCACTTAATGTAATTAACAGCATCAATAATAGCATTGGTTGAGGAGGCACAAGCTGATACTGTAGCGAAGTTTGGCCCTCTGAACCCGTATTTTATTGATATTGATCCTGCTGCTATGTCACTAATCATCTTGGGGATAAAGAAGGGACTAAACCTGGGTGTCCCATCCCCAAGAACATAGTTTTTTATTTGCAGAAAGAAAGTCTCCAGGCCACCGATACCAGACGCCCATATAACACCAACCCTGTCCTTGTCAATTTTCTCAAGATTTAATCCTGAATCAACGATTGCTTCATCGGTTGCTATAAGGGCATACTGGGCATAAGGGTCCAGTTTATTGGCCTCTTTCCTGTCAAAATACTTTGATGAGTCGTAGCCTTTTAATTCACATGCAAATTTTGTTTTGAACTTTTCAGTATCAAAACGTGTAATCATACACGCACCGCTTTCTCCATTGATAAGCCCTTCCCAATATTCATGTAAATTATTGCCTAAAGGAGTCAATGCCCCAAGGCCTGTTACTACAACTCTTCTCATAAATGGGTTATTAAAAATGCAAATTATTTTGCATTCTCCTCAATGTACTTGATTGCATCACCAACGGTACCGATTGATTCTGCCTGATCGTCGGGTATACCGATATTGAATTCTTTTTCGAATTCCATGATCAACTCAACGGTATCAAGAGAGTCTGCTCCTAAATCGTTAGTAAAACTGGCTTCAGGAGTTACTTCTGATTCGTCTACTCCAAGTTTGTCAACTATTATTTCCTTTACTCTTGTGGCAATGTCCGACATAATAATAAATTTTAATTAATATTAATTTTTGAACCATGCAAAGAAATATATTTGTACTTTATTTTTCAAATGATTTGATGTTTTTTTATTTACTGTACAGTTCAATGTGTTGATAATTAGAAAAATAATCTTATTTTAAGCCATTATTAAAATTAGTTGACAATTATGCTAATTATCAAGATATGAGGAATATAGCTGTTTTTGCTTCAGGCTCCGGCACCAATGCTGAAAATATAATTACTTACTTTTCGAACAGAAACAGCGCAAAAGTAAGTCTTGTTTTGTCAAATAACCGTCAGGCAATGGTTCTAAAAAGGGCTGAAGCGCATAAAATAAGAACCGTTTTTTTCGAACGCAAGGAATTTTATGTCACTGGAAAAGTACTTCGCTACCTTACATTGTATAAAATTGATTTTATTGTTTTAGCAGGTTTTTTATGGCTGGTACCTGAAAATATCATTGAACAATATCCCGGACGCATAATAAATATTCATCCGGCTCTTTTACCTGCATACGGAGGAAAAGGTATGTATGGCGATACTGTTCACAAGGGGGTTATTGCAAACAAGGACAAGGAATCAGGAATAACTATTCATTATGTGAATAAATTATACGATAGCGGAGATGTGATCTTTCAGGAACGCTGCAAAGTGGACCCTTCTGATACCCCGGACTCTCTGGCTGCAAAAGTTCACGCTCTTGAATATTTGCATTTCCCAAAGATCATTGAAGATCTGGTAGAAAAATTGCCTGATTTTCTAATTAAAAGTCCCGAGGAGGCTTAGGATAACAGTTTTGCTCTTTTCAAACCTCATTCTGTTTTGCTCCGTCACCGGCTCAACAGATGGGGCATCAATCTTTAGTGGATCAACAGGATATCCATTCTTATAAAACCTGAAATCGAGATGTGGACCCGTAGAAAGTCCGCTACTGCCTACATACCCAATTACATCACCCTGCTTAACAAGAGCACCTGGAGAAACCCCTGTCCCAAACCGGCTCAGATGCATATAAGCTGTTGCATAAATGCTGTTATGCTGAATTTTGACAATCTTGCCTGATCCGTTCTCCGAGGTTGCTGAAATAATTCTGCCATCACCAATTGAATAAACAGGAGTCCCCAATGGTGCAGCGTAGTCTACTCCATAATGAGGTCTTACTATCCTTAAAATGGGATGCATTCTGGCTGATGAGAACCTGGAACTTATTCTTGAAAACTGAAGGGGTGCTTTTAAAAATGCTTTTCTCAGGCTGTTCCCTTCTTCATCATAAAAAGACTCCTTCCCCTCCTGTATAAATGGAATTGCTGTAATTGATGAACCGGTCCTGTTAAACTGCGCTCCATAAATTCTTCCTATACCTAATAACTCTCCATCAACGAATCGTTCTTCATAAATGACTTTAAAATTATCTCCTTTCTGCAATCCGAAAAAATCTACTGTCCAGGAAAAAATTTCCGATAACTCCCCAACCAGCGAAGGATGCAGACCTTCTGCCTTCATAGCATACCAGAGTGATGTTTCAATGGTGCACGATGCATATTTTATCAGACTCTCAGACTTCTTCCTGAAAGGTGTTATGTTCAGCGAATCATTAAAGCTGAAGACATAGCAGGTAGACAGATCCTGTTCATATACCATATATCTGGCCCTTGCAAAACTATCCTTTTCACAAAAGAGAATATAGTTATTGCCTGACCTTATATTCCTAACGTCAAAAACTAATTTGGAATTCTTTATTACCTGATCAATCTCCTGCATACTCACTCCATGTTTAAGCAGAATTTCTGAAAGGACACCATTTGGCTTAACGTGTCCTGGAACCAGATAGAATAAATCGGCAGGTATTCCATAGAGAAGAACCGGTTTGCTGATTTTCTGACTGGCGGTTGAATCTGGGGCTGGCAGATTAGCACCATTATTATTCACTGGGTTTTTACAGGAAACGGAAAGAAGGAGTAAAGTAATATTGAGAAGGGCTATTAATCGGAGAAACATCAAGAGAAGAGTATGTTTTAGTTTTTAATTACAACATTCACAATCCTGTTAGGTACCACAATAATATTTGAAGGAGTATTCCCCCCAAGCCACTTCTGAGACCGGTCATCAGCCAAAACAATTTTAATGATCTCTTCTTTAGACATTCTGACCGGGAGCGAGATGTTATACCGCATTTTACCATTAAAAGAAACAGGATAATCAAAATTATCTTCTTTCAGATATTCTTCATTGAAAAGTGGCCATGGTTCATAGGCAAGAGAATTTTTATTGCCCAGAATATTCCATAACTCTTCAGCAGCATGAGGTGCAAACGGAGCTAGTATCTTTGTGAAAGTGTTGGCTGTCTCATTAGTTACTTTACCTTTTTTTGTAGCAAGATTGATGAATATCATCATTGCAGAAATTGCTGTATTAAATCGTAAGGTTTCAATATCCCCCTCTGCTTTTTTGATAGTGTAGTGAAGACTTTTCAGAATCTCCGGATCTTCCACTCCATTGCTGATATTTTCAGAAGCAGACATGAATCTGAATGCTCTTCCAAGAAATCCGAATACTCCTTTTACACCTTTGTCGTCCCATGGTTTTGTAACATCAAGAGGACCCATGAACATCTCATAAAGACGCAGCGAATCGGCACCGTATTTTGATGTAACATCATCAGGATTAACCACATTCTTGAGCGATTTCGACATTTTGGCTACAATTTGTCTCAGCTCAGTCCCGGTTTCTTTATGGTAATATTTATTTTCGCGCTCTTCAACCAGATCCCCTGAAACTTTCGATCCCGATTGCGTTTCGTATGCAAATGCGAGGATCATCCCCTGGTTAAACAATCTTCGGTATGGTTCGTCGGTTGAAACAATTCCAAGGTCGAATAATACTTTATGCCAGAACCGGCTGTAAAGGAGATGTAGTACAGCATGTTCAGCTCCGCCGATATACAGATCAACCGGCATCCAGTATTTTTCTTTTGCCAGGTCAAAGATCACTTCGTCATTTTTCGGATCGATAAAACGAAGATAATACCAGCACGATCCTGCCCATTGAGGCATCGTATTCGTTTCTCTTCTTCCTTTCCGTCCGTTTTTGTCAGTTACATTTAACCATTCATCTGAATTTGAAAGAGGCGATTCTCCTGATTCTCCGGGAAGATATTTTTCAAGCTTTGGAAGTTCGAGAGGCAGTTCATTATCATTCAAAAGGGTAACTTCTCCATCTTCCCAATGTATAACAGGAAAGGGTTCTCCCCAATATCTCTGTCGGCTGAAAAGCCAGTCGCGAAGCTTGTAGTTTACCTTTGCGGTCCCAAGATTTCCGGCTTTCAGCCAACTGGTTATCTGTGCTATACCGGCTTCTTTATTCAAACCGTTGATATTGATGCCGGTCGATTTATCTGAGGAGTTAATATACTTGCCGTCTTCAGTCCAGCACTCTTTCCCCTCAAGAATTCTTTTTTTCTGGTCAGGATCAGAAACATCCGGGTCCTGTATACAAACAATAGGGAGATTGAATTTCAATGCAAATTCAAAGTCTCTGTTATCGTGAGCCGGAACTGCCATTATCGCACCGGTTCCATAACCGGTTAAAACGTAATCTGCAACCCATATCGGGATAAGCTTTTTATTTACCGGATTAACTGCATACCTTCCGGTAAAGACCCCGGTTTTGTCTTTTGCCAGGTCAGTGCGGTCGAGATCTGATTTGAGTGAAGTGGCTTTAATATAATCGTTTACAGAACTTATTTGGTCATTTGTAGTAATTACACCCGTGAGGGGATGTTCAGGGGCTATTACCATATAAGTTGCTCCGAATAGAGTGTCGGGACGGGTTGTAAAGACTCTTAAGTTTTCATCTAAACCATCAATCTTAAAGTCAACTTCAGCACCTGTTGAACGTCCTATCCAGTTTCGTTGCATGTCTTTAATACCTTCCGGCCATTGGAGAGTGTCGATACCTTTCAGGAGCCTTTCTGCATAAAGTTGAATGCGCAGCATCCACTGTTTGAGATTTTTCTTCTCAACCCTGTTTCCGCATTTTTCATGCGACCCATCGGTAAGCACTTCTTCATTTGCACAAACTATCCGGCAGCTTGGACACCACCAGACCTGGGCATAGGCGTAATATGCAAGTCTTTTAGAATCAATGTATTTTGTCTTTTCATTTCCGGAAAGATCCTTTGGTATTGGCAATTCGGAAATAGGTCTGCCTTTCTGCAGTTTATCATCGAACCAGGTATTGTACAGACGGATAAAGATCCATTGGGTCCATTTAAAATATTTAGGATCAGTAGTATTAATCTCTTTGTCCCAATCGTAGCTCAGTCCAAGTTCTTTGATCTGCCGTCTGAAAGTATCGCAATTATTTTTTGTAGTGATAGAAGGATGTGTCCCGGTTTGAATTGCATACTGTTCAGCAGGAAGTCCGAATGCATCCCAGCCCATTGGGTGGAGGACATTGAATCCCTTCATTCGTTTGTATCTACTGAATATATCAGTTGCTGTATATCCTTCTGGATGACCAACATGCAGTCCGGCACCTGATGGATAAGGGAACATGTCGAGTACGTAACATTTATTTGGATTTGTTAAATCTTCAGGAGTTTTGAAAGTTTTATTATCTTCCCAGTACTTCTGCCACTTCTTTTCTATTTCGTGAAAATTGTAATCCATCTTCCGTCTTTTAAGTCTGCGAAAATAGAAAAACTTTGGCAAAAAACATTGATAGCATGGTGCAATAGGATAGATGATCCGGTAAATTTTCAATATTAGTTGTAAAACCCGCCTTTTGGTTATACTTTTGCGCTATTGATCCGGTCCCGTAGTTCAATGGATAGAATGACAGATTCCGGTTCTGTTGGTTGGGCGTTCGAGTCGCCCCGGGATCACAAAAAACAAACGCAATTATCAATATAACAGATAGTTGCGTTTGTTTATTAAAAATGGCTTTAGAAAAACCTTTGCTTATTCATCTTTATTAAATCACCAGAAATCAAAATTTTTCTGGTCCTTGTCAGAGATCTTAATACAACGAACAGAATAGCCATCTTTCTTATCTGTAGGGAAGAGAGATAATTCTCTCTTTGATGAGTATAATGCCGCACACCAGCTGGTGATATCATCATCATCTACATTTGTCCAGAAAAAGGTTACATTTCCTATATTTTCCATATTCTTGTCACCGCTACGGCCACTTGAGAGAGCAGTAAAACCACTTGAATTTGTTGCGCCGGTATTTGGGCTTTTCCAGGAAGTTGTTCCTGTCTCTTTCAATTTTCCGCCTGCCTGATCATCACCTCCAAGATAGGCAGATAAATACCACCAGTCTTGCATCGATGGCAGTCGCCAGCCAGCAGGGCAGGCTTTGGTGGCAGTCTTCCAGGAATATAAGTAACCATGGGTCTTCACATAATCTTTGATATCATCATAAACCCAGCACCCGCTTTCAGTCTTAAAGGCAAGATTCTCGCCCATCCACACCTGATCATTTATTTTAACAGTTTTGTAAACTTTACCATTTCTGTCATCGGTAAATGAGCCTGCTTCCTGACCATATGTACAAAAACAAACAGCATTAATAATATATACTATTGCAATCAAATAATTTGTTTTATTCTTCATTCTAAAGAGTTAAATTTATAATTAACAGTATTCCGGAATTGCTTAGTCAGTTATAATCCGGATCATAAGTTTTATCCGTTAAGCACCCATCCCTTGCGATATTCCTTTTGAAGGTAGCTGTTAGCTTCTGAATCATTTGTAATCTGTCCTGCAACAGGATCGTATGTCAATTCTTTACCTGCTCTGTTAGCAACCAGTCCAAGCATAAGTGTTTCTATCATACGACCTGCGTAATCAAAATCACAGTCGGTCTTAAGGCCACCTTTGCAGGCCTTGAACCATTGCTCCACGAAATCCCCGAGAGGGGGTGCAACCTGATTACTGTTCGGAGACTTGTAATAGGTCATATCTGCTCCGTCACGTGAGGGAATAAGCAAACGGGTAGTGAAGTCAGCAACAAGAGTTCCTTTAGTCCCTTTGAACATTGCTCCGTGACCGATTTTGCTGATGTCAACAGCTGGATGTGGTGATTCTGGTTTTAATGTCCCCTGATACCATTCAACTGTAATAGGTCCCCTCCAATTGTTTGCAGGAAAGTTAAATTTGCTATGAAGATCTGATGGGACGACCTGAGGACTGTATGGGTCTCCTTCTGCCATAGCACTTATTGGCTGCCCGGCATCTATTGCATTCCAGGCAAGATCCATCGTATGACTGCCCATATCTCCGATCTGCCAGCTTCCGAAATCAGGGTACATATTCCACAGCAGGCAGCCTGCTCCTGGTCTTGCTCCGAAATATCCCGGATTATAGGGATGCATGTGAACCGGACCGATCCACTGTTCCCAGTCGATTGTTTTTGGCGCGGGACCTGCCTCAGGAAGATAACCGGTAGCTTTATGGGTGCGGTTACCCCATGTAATAGCCGCCTGTAAATCACCAACAGCGCCACCACGGACTAATTCCGAGACACGGTCAAAATTCTCATTGGCGTGACGTTGTGTACCATGCTGTGTAGCAAGCTTATTCTTATTCGCGAGGTATACCTTGCGTACTTCGCGTGCCTCATAAACACATCCTCCAACCGGTTTTTCGCAATAAACATGCAGTCCCCGGTTCATGGCCCAGATAGAGATAAAAGCATGGTGGTGATCGGGCGTACAAATGAATACAGCATTTAAATCCTTTTGTTCAAGGCACTTCCGCCAGTCGGTGTACTGTTTTGCTTTGGGATATTGTTTCGCAGCTAATGCCATATTGTCAGCGTTCACATCACATATTGCTACTATGTTCTGGGTATCTAATACCCGGTAATGCTGGCTGCCCCGTCCATGTGCCCCGATCAGGGCAATGTTTAGTTTATCACTGGGGTTTTGTCCTGAAAGGATACCCCCCGGAAGGATTATCAGTCCGGCACCGGTTGCGGCAGCGGATTTAACAAATGCTCGTCTTTTCATTACATTTTATGTTTGTTAGTAAAATTGAGTGCCTGCATACGTTCCTATTAATCTTAATTTATCCGGTTCCTGAATTTCACAAAATCAAGATTATTAGTTACTCAAACTTAAGAAATGTTTTATTCAACTTATAATATTTAAACATTTTTAACGCTTCTTAAGTTATTAACCTCTTACTCATACGGTACATGGCTTATTGACCAGATCATTTAGCTGATATTGTTATAGAAGCTCTCTTCAATCCTTCGGCGGTGGCCCTGACTTTTATTTTTCCGGTCTTTGTTCCTGGCTGTACTATAACCAGGCATATTCCCTGCCAGGTTTTTTTCTTTGGTTGCTGAAAGCCCGACATATTCAATGGGTTACCACTTCCGACACCAGCCAAACCGCCCTTGCCGGTTACATCAAAGCTAACCATTATATCATCTGCATCAGGAACAATATTGCCTTCAGAGTCTATTATTTCTGCCCTTACATATGACAGATCGTTTCGGTTTGCCTTGATTATAGTTCGATCAGCTATGAGTCTTATTGCTGTTGGTTTACCTGTAGTTTTAAGAGTCTGTGATGCTGTTTCCTTACCATTGTCATAACAGCACGCAATCAGCGTTCCAGCCTCATAGGGGACCTCGAATGCAGCTGTGATTGATTTTTCCGGATCCACATTTTGCTCACCAACAATTTTACCATTTAACTTAAGGCTGACCCGCTGACTGCGGGTGTAGACATGTACCTGCAATTTTTCACCCTCATGACCAGACCAGTTCCAGCTCTTCAGCTCATCAGGAAACCCCCAGTTACTGGTTACCTCTCTTTTACCTTCCGGGATGGGACGATGCACGAACATTTCAACTTTGCTTTTACCCCAGACAACATGTTGATAATATGAAGGCACCTTTCTGTCTCCGATCAGGTCAATATCACCCTGGTAATTGGTAAATGCCGGCCATGAATCGCGACTGAAAAATCCTTGTCTGGGTACCTGTGTCTGACTCGTATCCGGAACAATGTCCCTTAGTTGTGGCAGGCCTACACCTGCCTCACCGAGATTATCCATAGCTGTCCAGATAAAATAACCAATAACAAAAGGATGCTTTCTTACCATCTCATAGTTTTCCAGCGCGAGTGGAGGATTTGTTTCAGTTCCAACCATAACACGGTCAGGATATTTAATATGATCCTCCTCATATCTCTTATACGCATAGTTATAGCCTATTAAATCAAAGAGGTCCATGTGTTCCGGGATCTCGTCCCATTTGCTTTTCTGACCCCTCATCCATGCGAAATCAACAAAGCACTCTGTGACCCATCGTGTTTTATCAATCCGGCGAATTTCCTCAGTCAGATTTCTGGCAATTCTTAATCCTGAAGTATCAAAAGTCTCACGGATTTCATTCCCAATACTCCATATTATGACTGACGGGTGATTTCTGTCACGCTTTACCCACGACTCCACATCTTTCTGCCACCATTCCCTGAAATAGAGATGGTAGTCCTGACTCCTTTTAGCAGTCTCCCACTCATCGAAGATTTCATTAATAACTACCATTCCCAGCCGGTCGCAGGCATCCAGGAGTGCTGATGACGGAGGGTTGTGAGCGGTCCTGATGGCATTGAAGCCGCTGTTTTTCAGCACCTCAATTTTACGTTCCTCGGCACGGTCGATGGCAGCAGCTCCCAGGGGGCCGTTATCGGGGTGAATACAACCGCCGATCAGTTCGATAGGTTTACCATTGATTGTAAACCCGTTCTGCGCATCTGCCTTAATACTGCGGATCCCAAAATGAGTTACCAGACCATCAATAATCTTATTATTTATCAGCACAGATACTTTCGCAAGGTAGAGATTCGGTTCATCGATCGACCAGAGAGATGGCATCTTTACCGGAATTTCCTGTATTATCTGTCCTTTTTGACCTGACGCCACCATTGAATTGCTGGTTATAGTTACAGCCAGCTTGCCTGAAGGATCCAACAAATCGGTACGCAGGACGATACTTTCATCACTATTCCCGGAGTTTACAATAGTCGTTTCAACTCTCACATCTGCAGAATTTTCAGTTATAACGGGTGTTGTAATGTATAATCCGCCTGTAATATCTATGTGAACAGGATTTACCAGAGTGAGCCATACGTGCCTTATAATACCTGATCCTGTATACCAGCGTGAATTCATCCCTTTATTTTGAACACGGACAGCAACAATGTTAGTTTCTCCCAGGGGATTCAGATAAGAAGTAATATCATAGTAAAAAGGAGTATATCCATAAGGATGAAATCCGAGGTGTTTTCCGTTCAGCCAAACATCGGATCTCACAGTAACGCCGTCAAATTGCAGGTAGGCAATTTTATCCTTATCCTGCTCCCTGATGGTAAAGTTTTTCCTGTACCAGCCTGTGCCTCCCACCATGTAACCGGTAGTACCTTTATCAATGGCGGATTTATCAAATGGTCCGATTATATCCACACCGTTTTGTCGGGGCAGATCTTCAATACTCCAGTCATGAGGAACGTCGATGATCCTCCAGCCTGAATCATTAAAACCCGGGGATTCAGCGCCTGAAAGCGTATCTTTCATAAAGCGCCAGCCTTCATCAAATGAGATTGTTCTATCACCAGTGGAAATTTCAGCCGGGTTATGGCATGAAGCGAGAACCTGAAAAACTAATGCCACCGCACATAAGCCTGAACTTAAACGAAGTTTTAATAAAAGCAGTTTCAGATATTTCATAAAAATGCTATCTGCGGCTGATAATTATGAAGAGATCCTTTATATTCATAATCCCGAAATAGTTAATATTTGGTAAATTGGGAGAATGCAAAGATATGACTAATATTGAAAACCGCTCATCACTCCCATTCCCAACATACATCTAAAGGTTGTGGTGCCGGGTTGCGCTCCTCATGAGCGTTATATAACTTATGGGATCCTGCAGAATAAGTTACACCGTCGGTTGTGTATCCATAACTTTTTTCTTAAGACAAAAGACAAAAGGGAAAAGACAAAAGTTTTATTATACTCTAAAGCAAAAAAGTAACTTCAGAAAGTTCCCTCCCTATTTGCTGAACACCTTGTAATATTCGTTTTGTTTGAGTAATTGATGGCTTCTTATTTCCTTTAATATATTGAGCCAATAAACTTTGGTTCATTCCGATCCGCTGAGAAAGTGCCTTTGCATTAATAACCTTATAAAAGTCAAAGAAGCTTTCAAGGTCATAGGTAAATTTTATTTCATCAATATCGTAAGAGTAACCCTTTTCTTCGTATGCAAGGGTTACCGCTTCTAAAATATTAGATTTGAGTTCATCAAAGGTATTTCCCTCAGTTGTAATAAAATTGTGTTCAGCCATTGTACTGGCACTATACCCCACATCTTCTTTAACAACTGTCATTATTATTTTAGTCTTTTTCATCTTTTATTCGTTTTGATTTCCGCCTGCTTCAATATTGCATTTAATAACCCCTTTTTAACTTCTTTGACTCCCTTTTTGCCTTACCTCAAACCAGCTATTATTCTTTAATAGCTTGAAAAGGTCATTATATTTCATAAGTACAAAGGTAATAAATATATTACTTATTCAAAAAAATATTATAATTTAGATTTTAAGAATATTTAGTTAATTGAGTTTTCCAGATAAAATGCTGATTTCATTAACATCTGAGGTAATGGGTCTGAGATGCCCACAGATTCAGGTTCTGTTGGTTGGGCGTTTGAGTCGCCCCGGGATCACATGTGTAGGGGATGGTCGCGACCATTCCCTACTATTGTATCAATTTGATGCCTATTTTTCGTGTCCAATGATTTCATCATTATTTATTTCGATCAGATCATAAATGTCAAATAATTCAATTATCCTGTCAAAATATTTTTCTATCAGAATCATTAGATTTTTATTATTAATGTTACCGGTAGTTACATATAATAGCTTCCCGGGAATTCCTTGAATTATATGTGAATCGAGAAAATCAGAATCTTTTGTAATCACAATTCGATCCTGATCTAAAGAAATTTGCCTGATCTCTTCATCCGTTGTTCTTTCTTTGTTTGGAAGATCGTCGGTATGCAGGACATCAAATCCGTTCTCTCTTAATTCAACCGAAAGTTTGAAAGGCAAGTTTGCATCTACTAAGAATTTCATGCAACAATGCGATTAACGGATTTAACCTTTGATAGTTGAGATGCAAATGATAAACATGCTTTAATATCCATAATTTCGAGTGCAGGATAATCAGCAATTATATTATTTTCACTCATTCCTGAAGATAGAAGGTCAAGTATTAAATCGACTGAATAGCGCGTATTACGGATAGTTGGCCTTCCATGACATATTTCGGGATTAATGGTTATTCTATTTTTAAGTTGTTTATCCATAGCTTTTTTCTCAAAAGTACTTAAAAATATTTAATTGAGGTTTCCAGATCGAATGCTGATTTCATTAAGCCCTGATGCAATGGGTCTGAGATGGCCAAAGATTCCGGTTCTGTTGATTGTGCGTTCGGGTCGCCCCGGGATCACAATTGTTCATGTAAAAGGTTACATGTAGGGAACGGTCGAGACCGTTCCCTACAGGACCGAACCAGGTTCCCGTAAGATTTCTATCATTTCTGATATTGCCTCTGAATCAACGGGGTCTTTAATTGGAGAGAGTCCAAGTAATGTCCTTACATAATTTAGATCCTCACCTGTGATGTAATCTTTACCGATAATTATATTGTAAAGCACCGCAGATTTAAGTGTGTTTGATTTGATCCTGAAAGAATGTGGGCTGTAACGAGCAGGGAATATATGAATAAATCTCTGTGGATTGTCATGTGATTTCAGGGTCCATTCGGAACTATCAGATAATGTGGTAATTATAAGCAAAGGGGATTTTTGTGCCGGTCCGGATTTAGCAGGGAATGGTCGCGACCATTCCCTGCTGATTAATTCATCAATTTCGCGACAAATATTATATACAGACAGAGACCCGGTATAAACATCAGTAACCGAGGTCCCAAGGTGTTTAAGTTCCCTGACAATAATAGGGAATGGTCGCGACCATTCCCTACTATCATTTATAAGATTTATAAAATCCCTGATATATCCCAGATGGTGCTTCAAAGGATTGAATAAATATGGTTCAGGTATCTGAATATCAGTTATCATAATACAAAGATACTCATATCAAAAAAAAAACATAAAATAGTTCAGCAGAATTATCACCTTA
>Ga0209429_10001356_pt1 | contig 15233 bp, 11 predicted proteins | sample BarGraNGADG00212_3_FD_184493 | JGI IMG/M metagenome (GOLD analysis project Ga0209429, IMG submission 184493) | Arctic peat soil microbial communities from Barrow, Alaska - Barrow Graham LP Ref core NGADG0004-212 (SPAdes) (version 2) | ecosystem: Environmental > Terrestrial > Soil > Wetlands >... | reverse complement strand
TCAGGAGATCTATCGCCCCACGATGCGGGCGGAGATCCTCCGGCGAATCATCAGCAAGTACATCAAGAAGGAAAATTCCCTCGTAAGAAAGTTCAAGGCCAGCGATATCGACCTCAACTGGCAGACACTGGCCCGGCTGGCGGAATTGGCCTACCGGTGCACACTCTGCCGCCGTTGCGCTCAAGTCTGTCTGATCGGCTGCGATAACGCTTTGATCAGCAGGGAAATACGGAAGATCTTTAGCCAACAAATGGGAATAGCCCCCAAGGAGCTCCACGAGAAGGGGTCCGTCCAGCAACTGAAAGTCGGATCTTCCACGGGAATGACTCCCGCGGCTCTGATGAACATCATCGAATTCATCGAGGAGGAGATAGAGGAGAAAACCGGACGGAAGATCAAGATCCCTGTGGACAAAAAAGGGGCGGACATGCTGCTTATCCACAACGCCGGTGAATTTCTGGCTTGGCCGGAGAATCTGGAAGCCTTTGCCATTCTCCTGGATGCTGCCGGTGTGGACTGGACCCTCTCCACCGAGATCGCCGGTTATGACTCCGTCAATTACGGTGTCTGGTACGACGACTTCCAGTTCTCCCGGGTGGCCATCCGCCAGTCTTTGGCGGCCAAGTCGCTCGGTGTCCGGAAGATCTCCCTGGGGGAATGCGGTCACGCCCATAAGGCGGGGATCATTGTCGCCGACCGGGTTCTCACGGGCGACCTCAACATCCCTCGGGAAAGCATTCTTCCCCTGCTGGAGGAGATTGTTATAAGCGGCCGGGTCAAGCTTGATCCCAGCCGGAATAATTTCCCCGTTACTCTTCACGATCCCTGCAACATGGTCCGACTCATGGGGATTGTCGCGCCACAGAGGCGGATACTGGAAAAGATCTGCCCTCAATTCCGGGAAATGACGCCCCATGGTGTTGAAAATTATTGCTGCGGTGGTGGAAGCGGTTTCGCTATCACGCAATCAACGAATTTTCCCGACTGGCGCGCCGCCGTTTCGGGCCGGATGAAATTCAAGCAGATTCTTGATGCCTTTCAGGATGTGCCGGGGCCGGAGATCAAGAAGTATCTATGTGCCCCCTGTTCGAATTGCAAGGGGCAGTTCCGCGACATGTTCGAATATTACGGGGTCTGGGAAAAATCAGGGATTCTCTATGGTGGACTGGTGGAATTGATCGTCAACGCCATGGTCGATCTCAAGAAACCCTTTATCCAGTGGGAGTGGCATTGATACCTATGAAGAATCTCGGACTATCGATCATCGCCATTTTGTTTTTGACCCTGCTGGCTCTGGGGATAGCCATGAACCATAGTATGGCCTATCTCCTGACCGTCATTATCCCTTATGCGGCCTTTGCGGTCTTTCTCGCCGGGTTTGTGTACCGCATGATGAAATGGGGGAGCTCCCCTGTCCCCTTCTGCATTCCCACAACATGCGGCCAGGAGAAGTCATTGCCCTGGATCAAGACGAATCCGGTAGAAAACCCGGCAGGGTTCTGGGGTGTGGTCGCGAGAATGGCCCAAGAAATTTTTTTATTTCGCTCCCTCTTCCGGAATACGCATGTGGAGATTATCGATGGGCGGCCTGTGTACGGCAGCGCCAAATGGCTCTGGTTTTTCGGTCTGATGTTCCACTGGTCGCTCTTGATCATCGTTCTTAGACACCTGCGCTTCTTCATCGAACCAATCTCCCCTTTGATCGGCGCTCTATCTGCGGTAGATGGATTCTTCGAGATCGGCATTCCGACCCTTTATCTGAGTGATGCCGCCATTCTCACCGGGCTGTCGTCCCTTTTCCTTCGCCGGGTGGTTGTCCCGCAGGTTCGTTACATCTCCTTATTCACCGATTTTTTTTCATTGCTGCTGATCGCAGGCGTCCTATGCACGGGCCTCCTGATGAGGCACTTTTTCCCCGCCGATCTCAACGCGGTGAAAACCCTTGCGATGGGCTGGGTCACCTTTTCGCCTGTTGTCCCAAAAGGGATCAGCGCTGTTTTTTACATCCACCTTTGCTTCGTCTTCACGTTGATGGCCTGGTTTCCCGCAAGCAAGTTGATGCACGCCGGCGGGATTTTTTTGAGCCCGACGCGGAACCTTGCCAATGATAGCCGCATGAGGAGACATCTCAATCCCTGGAACGCCGAGGTTTTGGTTCATACCTACGAAGAATATGAAGAGGAATTCCGGGACAAGATGAAGGCCGCAGGCCTCCCGGTGGAAAAGGAGTAGCTGTGTCGTTTGATAAAATACCCAAACCGGATCAGTTGATTCAAATCCAATACGCGCCGCCTAAAACCGGTTGGATGGAGACCCCTGTCGAATTCCGCCCGGGGACATGGAGTTACAGCGGCACAGCCAAGAGCCTTACCGCTCTTGACCTTCCGAATCCGAGATCATGGCAGCCCTCTGATGACGACTGGAAACTGCCTGAAAACTGGCAGACTATCATCCTTTCCGGCATGAAAGAGCGTCTGGGGAAATATCGTTCCTTCAGGCTTTTTATGGACGTCTGCGTCCGGTGCGGCGCCTGCGCGGATAAATGCCATTTCTATATAGGATCGGGTGATCCTAAAAACATGCCCGTTTTACGAGCCGAACTCCTGCGCTCAGTTTACCGCCGCTATTTTACAAAATCGGGAAAGCTCTTCGGGAGGCTTGCCGGAGCCAGGGACCTGACAATGGATGTCCTCAAGGAGTGGTTCTATTATTTTTACCAGTGCACGGAGTGCCGCCGGTGTTCCGCCTTCTGCCCCTTCGGCATCGATCAGGCGGAGATCACCATGATGGGCAGGGAACTCTTAAACCTTGTCGGCTGCAACATCAACTGGGTTACCGAGCCTGCAGCAAACTGCTTTCGGACGGGAAACCACCTCGGGATTCAGCCCGGCGGCATCAAGGACATACTCGATTTTTTTGCGGACGACATCGAGGAACGAACCGGCGTGCGTGTAGACGTTCCTCTCAACAAAAAGGGCGCCGATATACTCTTCGTCACCCCTTCGGGCGACTACTTTGCCGATCCGGGGACCTACACCTGCATGGGATACATGATGCTCTTCCACGAAATCGGTCTGAATTATACATTTAGCACTTACGCCTCCGAGGGGGGAAATTTCGGCCTCTTCACCTCCCACGAGATGGTCAAGCGTCTTAACGCCAAGATCTACGCTGAAGCGAAGCGACTCGGCGTCAAATGGATCTTAGGCGGCGAATGCGGCCACATGTGGCGGGTCATCCATCAATACATGGACACCATGAACGGCCCCGCCGATTTCCTGGAAGCACCCGTCTCTCCCATTACGGGAACCCGCTTCGAAAATGCCCGTTCCACAAAAATGGTTCATATTGTCGAATTCACGGCGGACCTGATCCGCAACGGCAAACTGAAACTTGATCCCAAACGCAACGACCATTTGAAGCTTACCTTTCACGATTCGTGCAATCCTGCCCGGGCCATGGGGCTTTTTGAAGAGCCAAGATATATCATTCAAAATGCCTGCAACCATTTCTATGAAATGGCTGAGGATACGATCAGGGAAAAGACTCTCTGCTGCGGCGCCGGGGCGGGTCTGGGAAATGATGAAAATATGGAGATGCGGATGCGGGGCGGGATGCCACGGGCCATGGCCGTAAAAAAGGTTGTGGAAAAGCACGGTGTGAACCGTCTGGCCTGCATCTGCGCCATCGACCGGGCGACGCTCAGCTCGCTCATGGATTACTGGGTGCCGGGGGTCACGGTCATGGGGGTCCATGAACTTTTGGCCAACGCCCTCGTTATGACGGGAGAAAAAGAACGGAAGACTGACCTGCGGGGAGAACCGCTGGCGGGCTATTGAAAAACACTCACCTGCTATGTTGCGCAGCAAACCTCATCGCTCAACGTATGTAACTATACGCCTCGCGATTCGGTTTTTGCACGCCTTGCAGTTGAATATTTTTGAACAGCCTGCGGGACGTTGAGGGAAATTTGATGTCTGCTTAGATGGGACGGATATGTAATGAAACTCTATAACAAGGGATACATCATCGCCGGAATAGTGGTCTTTATTATTTTGATCACATTTCCGCTCTGGTACGGCAAAGGGAAATCATCCCCGCCGACGCTCAGCCTGGATACGCCCGCCATCGCTCAATTGAAAGATAAACGCTGCATAGAAGAAAAATCATTTATGCGCGAAAACCATATGAAGCTTCTCGGTACCTGGCGCGATGAAGCAGTCCGTGAGGGGAATCGACTTTACACCGCGCGTGACGGTCGTGTTTTCGAGAAGAGCTTATCCGGCACCTGCCTGGAATGCCACAGCAACAAGGAGCAGTTTTGCGACCGGTGTCATAACTATGTGGGCGCCAAGCCGACTTGCTTCAGTTGCCACGTTGTCCCCGGGGAGGTAAATAAATGACAACGAACCGCAGAGAATTCCTGAAAATAGCGGGGGCCTCCACCCTCTCCCTGATCGTGCCGATGATCTTATGCCCGGCTTGGGCAAAAGAGAAATTGATTATTCCCGGCGGCGAATCACCGGAGGCAATATCTGCCTTGCGGACACTGAAGGCCAAACGCTGGGCCATGGCGGTGGATCCGTCGAAATGCCGCGCGGACTGCGTGGATTGCATCACCGCCTGTCATGGGGTGCATAACGTTCCCAATTTCGGCAACCCCAAGGATGAGATCAAATGGATCTGGCTCGAAAAGTTTGCCGCTGCCTTTCCCGGCGAAAACCACTCGTATCTTGGGGAGTCCCTCCAAAAGCTGCGATTGCCGGTTCTGTGCAACCAGTGCGCAAATCCGCCCTGTGTCCGGGTCTGTCCCACAAAGGCTACGTTCCAGCGGCCGGACGGCATCGTGATGATGGACTATCACCGCTGCATCGGCTGCCGGTTATGCATGGCCGCCTGTCCATACGGGGCAAGGAGCATGAATTACCGGGACCCCCAGCCGTTCATCGGCAAGATCAACCCGGACTTCCCGACGCGAACCAAGGGTGTCGTGGAGAAATGCAACTTCTGTGAGGAAAGGCTGGTCCGGGGGCTTGGGCCCGCCTGTGTCCAGGCCTGCAAGGAAAAGGCCTTGGTCTTCGGAGATCTGGAAAATCCCCAATCGGAGATCCGGCTTCTCCTCGGAAAACGCTTTAACCTGCGGCGAAGAGCAAACTTAGGAACCCGGCCGCAGATTTATTATATTGTATGAGGACATTATGCTGGAAAAAGCGCTGAAAGGCAGCCGCGGATACTGGATCTGGATCAGTTTTTTACTGGCTATCATTACGATCGGGTTTTACTTCTATCTTCACCAGTTGGATTATGGCCTGGGCGTAACGGGAATGAGCCGGGACGTCTCTTGGGGGCTTTATATCGCCCAGTTCACATTCCTTGTCGGAATTGCCGCTTCGGCTGTCATGCTCGTTCTTCCGTATTATCTCCATGACTACAAGGCCTTCGGCAAGATCACCATCCTGGGTGAATTTCTGGCCGTTTCCGCCGTCATCATGTGCGTGATCTTTATTTTTGTCGATCTCGGCCAACCCTCACGAGTTCTGAATGTCCTCCTCTATCCCGCGCCGACCTCCATCCTTTTCTGGGACATGCTGGTCTTGAATGGCTACCTTCTCATCAATATCGTCACCGGCTGGATCGTTCTGTCCTGCGATCGTAAAGAAGTCCCTCCGCCAAACTGGATAAAACCGCTGATCTACCTTTCTATCCCCTGGGCCATCAGCATCCACACTGTAACAGCCTTCATCTATGCCGGCCTTCCGGGCAGGAGTTTCTGGCTGACGGCGATTATGGCCCCCCGGTTTCTGGCCTCCGCCTTTGCCTCCGGTCCTGCTCTGTTGATCATCATCTGCCTGATTTTGAAGCGTTACGGGCGCTTTGATGCCGGGGAAAAGGCGATTTCAACCCTGGCTAAGATTGTGGCCTATGCCCTGGCTGCGAGCATATTTTTTGTCCTCGTGGAGTTATTCACCGTTTTCTACAGCGGACTCCCGGAGCACGAAGCGCCTTTCCGTTATCTCTTTTGCGGCCTTTCGGGCCACTATAACCTTGTTCCCTGGATGTGGACCTCCGCGGTGCTGGCTTTTGCCGCCCTGGGCATCCTGATCATCCCCCACATCCGCCGGAAGGAAGGATGGCTCGCCGTCGCCTGCGCTTTCGTGTTTGTTTCCCTCTGGATTGAGAAGGGCCTCGGTCTGGTCGTGACCGGTTTCATCCCCTCGCCCCTGGAGACAATAACCGAATATGTTCCGACAGGAACGGAAATAGCCATCAGCCTCGGCATATGGGCGGTCGGATTCCTCATTCTGACAATCCTATACAGGATTTTTGTCACCGTGCGGAGCGACATCGACGGCGCCAATGACCGGTCCGTTGCCAATGTGAGAAATTGAGTCGTTGTGTATGAAGATCTTGGTCCTGAATTGTGGCAGTTCATCGCTTAAATACAAACTCTTTGAGATGAAGGCCAATGGCGTCATGGCCCGGGGCCAGGCAGACCGTATCGGCATGCCCGACGCCCTGTTTCGACATGATGTGCAGGGACGGGAAACCTTTCTGAACGAAACGCCTTTGCGGAATCATCGCGAGGCGGTGCATGCCCTTTTGGCCGTTCTTGTAGATGGCCAGCGGGGAATTCTGACGGATATGGGCGAAATCGACGGTGTCGGACACCGAGTGGTCCACGGAGGCGAACATTTCCGCACCTCCGTTGCCGTCGATCCCGCAATACGGGAGACCCTTGAGGCTACCAAGAAACTCGCACCGCTCCATAACCCGCCGAACCTGATGGGGATCGATGTCTGCACAAGCCTTTTGCCCGGTGTACCCCAGGTGGCCGTCTTTGACACAGCTTTCCACCAGACCATGCCGGCGTATGCTTACACCTACGCGATCCCTTATCGTTATTACACCCAAGACCATGTCCGCCGATACGGCTTCCACGGCATTTCGCATCGGTATGTAGCCTGCCGGACGGCGGAAATCCTGCGGAAGAATATTGAGGAGTTGAGGATCATCACTTGCCATCTCGGAGCGGGCTCCAGCCTCTGTGCCGTGGCGGGAGGAAAATCCCTGGATACATCCATGGGTTTTACACCTCTGTCGGGTCTCGTCATGGGCACGCGTTGCGGCGATATCGATCCAGCTGTGGTTTCTTTCCTCGTGGAAAAGGAGCACTGTTCCCTGACGTCGGTTATGGACATTTTGAATCGAGAGAGCGGCGTTTTTGGCATCTCCGGCATCTCTCCCGATTTTCGCGACCTGGAAAAAGAAGCCGGCCTCGGCAATGAGCGGGCCCGCCTGGCGCTTACTGTCTATGCCTACAGTGTGGCCCGGGGGATTGGTTCCCTGATCCCGGCCATCGGCGGACTCGATGTTCTGGTCTTTACCGCGGGGGTCGGCGAACACTCGCCGCTCATGCGCCGGCGGATCTGTGCATTTCTTTCCTGGCTGGGCATTGCCCTGGATGAAGACAAAAACCTGGATGGCGCCTTCGAAGGGGAGATCTCCCGGCCCGAGACGCCGGTAAAAGTCCTCGTCGTTCCAACTGATGAAGAAAAAATGATCGCTCAGGAGACACGGGCGGTTTTGCAAAAACAATAAAATATTAAATATACTGGAGGTTTTAAAAATGAAAAAGGTAAAAATGACACCCAGCGAGGCGATTGTCGAAACCCTGTTGGCTGAAGGCGTGGATCATGTGTGCGGCATTGTCGGCTCCGCTTTTATGGATATGCTGGATCTCTTTCCCGCGGCGGGAATCAAATTCATCCCCGTCCGCCATGAGCAGAGCGCTGCCCATATGGAAGACGCCTATTGCCGGGTAACGGGCCGATGCGGCGTTGTCACGGGCCAGAACGGCCCCGGGATCACCAATATGGTCACCTCCGTGGCGGCGGCGAATATGGGGCATACGCCCCTGGTGATTATTTCGCCATCGGCGGGGACGCCCACCATCGGCTGGGACGGCTTCCAGGAATGCGACCAGATGTCCGTCTTTCGGTCTATCACCAAAGCCGTCGTTCGCGTTCCCCACCCCAAAAGAGCCGCCGATTGTCTGAGAACGGCCTTCCGCATTGCCTACGCCGACCGGGGCGCCGTCCTTTACGACATCCCCCGGGACTACTTCTACGGTGAAATCGAGGAAACGATCCTCAAACCCTCCCAGTACCGGGTGGATGACCGGGGCTGCGGTTCCCAGACGCAACTGGACCGGGCCGCCGAGTTGCTGGCCAAAGCCAAGAATCCCGTCATTGTCTCCGGTCGGGGAGTCGTCGATGCCGACGCCCTGGACATCGTCAAAGCCATCGCCGAACATCTGACGGCGCCAGTGGCGGTCACCTATCTCCACAATGATGCGTTCTACGGAAATCATCCCCTCTCCGTCGGTCCCATCGGCTATATGGGTTCCAAGGCGGCCATGAAGACCATGGCCCAGGCCGATGTGATGCTCGCCATCGGCACGCGCCTCTCCGTCTTCGGGACACTTCCCCAATACGATATCAACTATTTCCCGGAAAATGCCAAAATTATCCAGATCGACATCAACCCCAAACACATTGCCCGGACCCATCCCATCGAGGTGGGCATCATCGGCGATGCGCAGGACGCGACCGTCGAAATTCTGAAGCGCCTGAAGGCCATGGACGTAAACCGTAAGCCCGATGCCCGACGTCTGGAGGCAGTAGCTAAGGAAAAACAGATTTGGGAAAAGGAGATCGTCGATTTAGCCATGGTCGACGGTAATCCCATCAACCCGCGCCGGGTGCTCCTCGAAATCTCAAGGGCCCTGCCGGAAGACGCCATCGTCACTACCGATATCGGAAATGTCGCCTCGACGGCCAACAGTTACCTCAAGTTCAACCAGTCCCGCCGGCATATCGCCGCGCTGACCTTCGGCAACACCGGGTTTGCCTATCCTGCGGCCTTGGGTGCCCAGATCGCCCGCCCCGATGCACCCGTCATCGCCATTGTCGGCGACGGCGCCTGGGGGATGAGCCTTCACGAAGTCAGCACCGCCGTAGAGCATAACCTGCCCGTCGTGGCCTGTGTCTTTCGGAATATGTGGTGGGGCGCGGAGGCGAAAAATCAGGTGGACTTTTATAACAATCGGTTCATTGGTGTGGACATCCCCACGCCGGAAAGCTTTGTCCCCGTCGCGAAGGCCATGGGCGCCAATGGCGTCCGGGTGGAGCGGCCCGAAGATATCCGGGAGGCCTTCGATGCCTGCCTCAAGAGCCGTAAGCCCACCGTCCTGGAATTCCTGGTGGACGGCAAACAGTTGGCCCCGCCATTCAGGAAGGACGCGCTGGCCTTGCCGACACGCTTTTTGCCTAAATACGCCCATCTGGATTACCGCAACTGGTAGGCCTCCGACCTTCCCTCTTCCCCGCTTGCGGGTGAGAGGGAAGGTCGGGGCAAGGAGATTATTAAGGCATCGGATGATCAAAGCGATAACTGCTCTTAAAAATAAATGATCCTGTATTAGGAGGCATCTATGTACGAAGATTTAAAAGGAAAAACGGCTATGGTGACCGGGTCCGGCAAAAAGACGGGCATCGGTTACGGCATAGCGGAAAAACTGGCCGCCTGCGGATGCAACATCATCATTGCCGACCTGGGCAAGACACCAGTACCGGGAGAGTCCCTGAAATCCGCAACGGGTGAAGAGATGGATGCGATTGCCGCCGAATTGGCGAAGACATACGGCGTCCGGACATTGGCCGTGGCCGTCGATATTACGGATAACAACGCCATCGGCGCTATGGTTATGACCAGCAAAGACACCTTCGACCACATTGATATTCTTTGCAACAATGCGGGGGCATCCTTCGGCGTTCCGAATACGGTTTTGGGTTATGACGAAGCGGCCTGGATCAAAACTATCAATGTGAATCTGTTTTCCGTCTTCCGCATATCGCGGGCTATCATTCCCCTGATGGCGGGCAAACCCGCGGCCATCATCAACACAGCATCGCGGGCCGGAAAGGTACCTCCCATCTTCAATAGCGCCTATGCGGTGGCCAAGGCGGGGATCATCATGCTGACCAAAACCATGGCCAAAGAACTGGGCGGCGGCGGAATCCGAGTCAATGCCATCTGTCCTGGACAAATCGCCACGGATCTGGAAAGGTGGCGTTTCGGGCTGGAAGCGTCGTTTTTCGGCACGACGATTGAGGAGCGGGAAAAGGAGATGTGCAAGACCATTCCCCTGGGATATATCGGTCTTCCCCGCGATGCCGCTGATCTGGTGGCCTTCCTGGCTTCTGAGTCATCAAGATACATAACAGGACAGGCCATCAACATTGATGGCGGTCAGTGCATGGAATTATAACAAAACAACATATCATTTTAGGAGGATATCTTATGGATAAAATTATTGGCGGTAAGCTCGTTGCAGAAGCCTTGATCGAAAGGGGTGTAGATTACATTTTTTCCCTCAGCGGCGGGCATATTACCCCCATTTACCAATTTCTTGAAAATTCAAAAATTACTATCTTTGACACACGCCATGAACAGGCGGCAGTCTTCATGGCCGAAGCCTGGGCCAGGATGAACCGAAAGCCGGCGGTGGCTATGGTCACGGCTGGACCGGGCTTCACCAATGCCCTCTCCGGTATCGCCAGCGCCAGACTGTCCAATGCTCCGGTCATTCTTATTGCCGGCTGCGTGGGGCTGGAGAGTGTAGAGAAACTGGATCTCCAGGATATGAGCCAGCTTCCCGTCATCGAACCAATGGTTAAAAAAGCACTGGTCTGCCATATCGCGGAGCGGATCCCTGAATTCATCGACATTGCCTTCCGTACGGCCATGAGCGGCCGACCCGGCCCGGTCTATCTCGAGCTTCCCTGTGACGTCCTTAACGCCACCGTTGACATAGCCAAGGTCAAAAAAATGCACACCACGATCAAATCCAAACCCGTTGACCGGGAAAATACCAGGAAGGTCGTTGATCTCCTGAAGGCGGCAAAAAACCCCATAGTCATTGGCGGGAGCGGTATCTGGTATGCCGATGCGGAAAAAGAGTTTATCGAATTCGTTGAAAAGATTGGAATACCGGCTTTTACAGCGGGAGCGGGACGAGGTGTCATACCCGATACTCACCCCCTTTGTTTCGAGTCTTCTCTGGCCATCAGACCCGGGGCAGCCATGATAACTCTCATGACCACAGACCTGGTCCTTTTCCTCGGCGGCCGTCTCAGTCTTTTCTACATCTTTGGCGATATTTTTCCCCCGAATGCAAAGTTCATTCAGGTGGACATAGCAGCCGATGAAATCGGACGTAACCGGACAGTTGATCTCGGAATCGTCAGTGACACCAAGGCTTTCCTGACGGAGCTCAACGGCATTCTGGATGAAAAAGCCATCGGCGACACCCTGAAGAAGCAATACCAGCCCTGGGTGGAAACTGTCCGGAAGGCAGACAAGGACAGTAAAAAAGAGGCCAAACCCATGTGGGAATGTAATACCGTGCCCATCCATCCGATGCGGCTGGCCAAAGAGGTCAACGATTTCATGAATCGCGAAGATGACATCGTCGTCGCCGATGGCGGCGATACCTCGACTTGGATGGGCATGACACGGACCATCAAGAAGGGCGGCACTTACCTGGACTACGGTCTTTACGGTTGCCTGGCCGTCGGCATCCCTTATGCCAACGCCGCCAAATTGAAACATCCGGACAAGCGCGTCCTCCTCATCATGGGCGACGGGTCTGTCGGCTTTAACTTCATGGAGTTTCATACGGCGATCCGCAAGAAACTCCCCATCGTCGTCGTTATCAGCAACGATCAAGCATGGGGCATGATCATGCACAGCCAGCAATTGCGTCTGGGGCACAATATACCGAACGGGACTGAGCTGGGCTGGGTCGATTACCATAAGATGGTTGAGGCGCTCGGCGGTTTTGGTATCTGTGTGGAGAAGCCGGAGAATATCCGGTCCGCCCTGGAAGCGGCTTTCGCTTCCGGAAAGACGGCCTGTGTCAATGTCAAGGTCGATCCCTCGGTGATCAGCCCAGGCAGCGTTGCCCTGGCTAATCTCGGCGGATACAAGTGCAACTGAGCTACCAATATGGCATCCGCTTTCAAGAGAAGCAAGCTGCGATTGAGCTTACCAGATAAGATGAGGAGGTCCCATGAATAACGTGACTGCACCCAAGGAATACAAGCTGTCCAAACGTAGTTCCTATTATATCTTTACCCTGCTGTTTCTGCTGTATTTCTTCGATTATGTAGATCGGATGATCGTGACATCCCTTTTCCCCTTCATTCAAAAGGAATGGGGACTTACGGATACCCAGTCCGGCCTGCTCGTGTCGGTGGTCTACTGGTCCATCGTCGCCTTCGTCTTTCCCGTCTCGATCCTCGTGGACCGCTGGAGCCGGAAAAAGGTTATCGGCATCATGGCCCTTCTCTGGACGGCCGCTACGGCAGCCTGCGCCTTCACCAAGAGCTTTCCCCAGTTGCTTATGGCCCGCTCCGGCATCGGCATCGGGGAGGCCGGGTATGCCCCCGCCGGCACGGCCATGCTCTCCGGTCTGTTTCCCCCCGAAAAACGTTCCCGCATGATGGGTCTCTGGAATATCTCTATTCCCCTCGGTATCGCCGTCGGCATCGGTGTCGGTGGCTTCGTGGCCCAACATTGGGGATGGCGGCATGCCTTCGGCCTGGTGGCCATTCCCGGGGCGATTGTCGCAATTCTTTTTTTCTTCGTCAAAGATTATAAAACGGTGGAGCTTGTCAAAACCGTGGAATCCTCAGATACGGGGAAGAATCAGGTCAAGATGAGCAAGATGGATATCTTCCGGGAATTTATTCATACCCCCTCCCTGATGCTGACCAATCTCGGGTTTATCGGGTGCATCTTCGCCAACAATGCCATCATCGTCTGGCTTCCCACCTATTTTCACCGTGTGGAAGGCATCCCCATACCCCAGGCGGGCATGAAAACTGGTCTGATCATGTTACTGGCCATCATTGGCCTCCCCTTGGGGGGATGGTTGACCGATATGTGGTTTAAGAAGCGGGTGAGTTCACGACTGCTATTTCCTGCGATTACGACAATCCTGAATGCCATCATCATTTTTGCCGCTTTTTCCTTCCTTGAGGGAAAGGCACAATACATGACTCTCCTGCTCATGGGGGTCTTGGCCAGCGCGTTTGCGCCGGCGGCCATCACCGTCACCCAGGAGGTTATCCACCCCGGCCTTCGGGCTATCTCCTACTCCGTCTGCGTCGTCGTTCAGAATCTCTTCGGGGCGGCGATGGCGCCGATTGTTGTAGGGGCGATTTCCGATGCCTATGGCATCAAAGTGGCTATGTCTATCCTGCCCGTTTTCCTTCTGATCTCGGCCCTGCTCTTTTTTGCCGGATCCTTCTTCTATGCAAAGGATCTAGGTAAGGTGGAAAAGATTACCCTGGAGTGTGAGGAGTGAAGGAATATTTGGATGAGGGGAAATTATGAAAGCCGTTGTATTTCGTAAAGACAGAGGGCTCGTCTACGAGGAGGTTCCCGATTATCAGGTCGCGCCCGATGAGGTATTAGTCAGGGTAGCCAATACTGGCTTTTGTGGTTCCGACCATTCTCTGGTGGCCGGTGGGCTCGTGCCCGATGGCTATATCTTGGGTCATGAGATCAGCGCCGTCGTGGTCGAGAAAGGTGCCCGGGCGGGGGGACCTCCCTTGGGCATGCGGGTCTGTATTCGTCCCACTTACTGTGGCCGCTGCGTCAATTGCCTCGGAGGCAAGCCGCAACTTTGCCGGGTTCACAGGCGAACCACGGGGATCGGTGACTTACCTGGTGGCTTTGCCGAGTACGTCAAGGTCTTCCCGCAGATGCTGATTCCCATCCCCGCGGGAGTCGATTCCCGCAATGCCGCCCTGGCGGAGACCTTTGCCACTGCCCTACATGCCGTCAATTGTACGGGAGATAAGACGGGTTCCGCTCTGGTGATGGGAGGCGGTCCCATCGGCCTCTGTGCCGTCAGAATCCTCAAAATTCTCGGCTATGGTCCTATTGTGCTCTTCGAGCCGGTGAAGGCAAAGAGGGAGATCGCCCTCCTCTACGGAGCCGACCATGTATTCGATCCAGGCGAAAAGGATCTGAATCAACAAGTCCTGGCGATTGTTCCGGGTGGGTTTCACAAGGCGTTCGAATGTTCCGGTGTAAAGGCCAATATCGGCCGCGCCATCAGTCTGGCAGCGGATGGCGGACAGGTATGCATTGTGAGCGTTATCTTCACACCTCTGGAAATCGCCGAGCCCTATCTCATCAATTTCAAGGAAGTCCGTCTGACGGCTTCCATCTCCAATACTCACCAGGAAAATATCCAGTGCCTGGACTGGATGGCGGCGGGTATTTTGGACGCACGACCGCTCATCTCCGATAATGAGCCCTTGGAGCGCTTGCCTGCCGTTTACCGTGAGAGAATCGACACCGGTCTGGCCGTGAAAGTGATGCTGCGGATTGGCGAGGAATTCTAGCGGTGAGGCACGATGGCGAACCACGGCTTCTGCCTCTTGAGGGGGCAAAAGGTGGCCTTGCAATAGCGAAGGGGATCTTCGGGCGGTATTTTCACCTTCCGGGATGTACCTTCCTGCTGATTCCTGACCCACGCTTCGGCTTGTGCTTCCGTATCCACATATCCGGCGGAATAGGTTGTTTTTCTGCGACAGTGGATGAAGCCGTAGATGAGTTCAAATTGTTCATTCATGTTCAGCGTCTCATGGAAGCCCCGACATCGTGACGCCAGGCTCCCCTTTCTTTGATACCATTTCGATTTCAAAGGATAACGAGGCGGCAAGGAGGAGGGACCGGAGGCGTATTTTTACATACGCTGAGGAAGCCGACGACGCAGCCAACAAAGTTAGCCAAAGAAAGCGAACTGGTATCGCTATAAGCGGATCAATCCGCTTTAGTCAACAGGATATTGATGAGATATTGTGATGAAAAGAACTCTTTGATTTAATCGCGTTCAGATGTTATTCCAGTTCTAAATCAAAGATGATATCGCGGCGGCAAGGAGGAGGCATGTAGGGAACGGTTTCAAACCGTTCCCTACAGATACGTTGAGGAAGCCGACGACGCAGGCAACAAAGATAGCGCTTTGATTTAGAATTGGGATTAGTAATCGTAAAAAATTGTCCCATATAGGGAATGATACTTGGAGGATTGAAAATTATTTATGGGCGCCAAGGAGAGACGGGAAAGAGAAAGAGAGCAGCGGAAGAGCCAGA
>Ga0209429_10001355_pt1 | contig 15242 bp, 10 predicted proteins | sample BarGraNGADG00212_3_FD_184493 | JGI IMG/M metagenome (GOLD analysis project Ga0209429, IMG submission 184493) | Arctic peat soil microbial communities from Barrow, Alaska - Barrow Graham LP Ref core NGADG0004-212 (SPAdes) (version 2) | ecosystem: Environmental > Terrestrial > Soil > Wetlands >... | reverse complement strand
TTTCAAATATATGCCGGAATTGGAATGGCGCTTAGGTTATTTCGGAGTTTTAGGTTTCATGCTCTGCATTGCCATATTAATGTTAATCTACTTCAAGAAAAAGAAGTGGCTCTAGCGGCAGTAAATACATTGCATTAGATAAAAAAATATGCTGATACCATATCGCTTTCTTTGGCCAACTTTGTTGGCAGCGTCGTCGGTTTCCTCAACGTATTAGAAATACGCTTGCGGAGCCTCCTCCTTGCCGCCTCGTTATCCTTTGAAATCGAAATGGTATGAATTTACCAATATATTATTTAAATTAGGAGGCAGTCAGTATGCAGGTTTTTCAAGCAAGTGATATCGTCGAAATTGCTGTCAGGATCGAAGAAAATGGCGTTAATTTTTATCTGTTTGCCGAGCAATTGGCCAAACAGGAAGAGGCAAAAAAGCTTTTTGCCAGTTTGGCTGCAGCTGAAGTAGTTCATAAAAGAACGTTTGAAGGCATTTTTGCCAAAATGGATAAATCAACACCGCCGGAAAGCTACCAGGGCGAATATGCGGCCTATCTGCGCGCCTACGTGGACAATAATATAATTTTCACTAAAGAGGTTATGGATAAGGAACTGGCTAAAGTAAAGGATACCCTTGCCGCCTTTGATTTTGCCATCAAAAGGGAGTTGGATTCCATTCTTTATTATCATGAGATTAAGAGATTAGTACCGGAAGCCCAGCATGCCACTATAGAACAGATCATTGAAGAAGAAAGAAAGCATTTTTCTGACCTCACTGACATGAAAAAACGTTTCTCTGCATAAAGATCAGTGTTCAACAGATTGAAACCATTAACAACTAAACGCCGTTCCGGGTTGAGCTGGAATGGCGTAATTAGATAAAACTTTTTAAATTAATTTTTCCCATCGTATTTCTTCAACTTATATGAATATACGTTGAGCGGAGCGGTTTGCAGCGCAACGCAGCAGATGGGCGTGTTTCAACAGCCCTCTCAATTTTTCCCATCGTATTTCTTCAACTTATAACGTAACATACGTTCCGACATACCCAGAATCTCGGCGGCTTTGGACTGATTATTAATGGTCTTTTCCATAGCTTCAGCGATTAAAACTTTTTCCAATTCGTCCATGGATTCTCGCAAAGAACCAGATATCTTTTTCTTCGCGTGTTCATTCAAATGATCGCTTTTAAATGGCAGATCGTTGACTGTAATGTATTCATCACGGGCGATTACTACAGCCCGCTCCAAAATATTTTCCAACTCACGAACGTTTCCCGGATAATCGTATTTCAAAAGCAAATCCCGTGCTTCCGCTGTCAAACCAGTAATGTGTTTGTTGTTTTCTTTGGAAAAATTATCAATAAAATGATTGATTAATATAGGCACGTCCTCTTTTCTTTCCCTAAGCGGCGGAAGAGCCATAGTAACTACATTTAACCGGTACAAAAGATCCCCGCGAAAAGAACCCTTTTGAACTTGATCTTCGAGGTCACGGTTTGTAGCGCTGATCACCCGTACATCAACACGGATATTTGTGTTACTGCCCAGACGCTGAAATTCACGTTCCTGTAAAAACCTTAGCAATTTAACTTGTATGACAGGACTTAATTCTCCGATTTCATCAAGAAAGAGTGTACCGCCATCAGCTTCCTCAAAACGGCCTATCCGGCGAGAAGTTGCACCGGTGTATGCTCCTTTTTCATGCCCGAATAATTCGCTTTCCAATAAATTTTCATGCAGTGCGCCGCAATTGACGACAATGATCGGTTTATTCGCTCTCGGGCTCAAATTGTGGATCAGGCGCGCCAGAAGCTCCTTGCCGGTTCCGCTTTCCCCCTGAATCAAAACGGACGCCCGGCTTACAGCCACACGACTGGCCATGTTGATTAATTCCGCCATTAACGGACTTTTATAAACAATCTTATCCGAGCTAACACCTGTCTTCCCCAATTCCTGCCTTAAGAGTTCATTTTCCCGAATGAGCTTTCTGCGTTCAGCAACCCGATCAACAAGTATTAATAATTCCTCCAACTCAATCGGTTTTGTTATATAATCGATGGCTCCAACTTTTATTGCTTCTACGGCAGTTTCAACTGTACCGTAGGCGGTAATGATGACAACATCTATTTCCGGATTGATCCGTTTTATTTCCTTGAGCACCTCCATGCCATCCATACCGGGCATTTTATAATCCAGAAGGATTAAATCAAAATGACCGTTTAAAACTGTTTTTATCGCGGTTTCGCCATTTTCCGCCTCAGTTACCATATGGCCCTCGGAACGTAAAAAATCACGCAGCATTTCCCGCTGGGATTGACCATCGTCGACAACAAGTAAACTTAATTTCTTCATAAATATTTATCCTGTTTCATGCCTTTTCTTTGACTTTTTCGCGGGGCAAAACAACTTCAAATGTAGTGCCTTCACCCTTACGGCTGATTACCCGAATATCTCCGCCATGACCACGGATAATTTCACTAGCCAATGGCACCCCCAAACCTACTCCTTTTTCTTTGGTTGTATATTCCGGGCTAAAAATTCTTTCGATTTCCTCGGCAGTCATGCCACACCCCGTATCCGAGATACTTACAACAATATAGTTTTTACCCTCTCTGTCGACAGTAATTACAATTTTGCCCTCTGCCAGTATGGATTCCATAGCGTTTTTAATTAAGTTGAGAAATGCCTGCTGGAGCTTATTTATATCCATCGGAATTATGACCTGACTGAGCTGCCATTTTGTTTCAATGGTAATTCCGCGCGCTGAAGCCTCCTCGCGAATCAGGTTGACAATTTTTTGCAATACCTCAGTCAGAGAAAAATAACTTAATGCCAGCCGTCGACTTTTGGAAAATGAGAGAAACTCCTCAATGATTCCGTTGAGCCTTTTAATTTCATCCTTGATAACGCCGGAAAGATTCTGATAATCCTCGGCCTTGGCGTTATCCAGCGGAGTAAAATCACGTTTTAATCTTTGGGCGGCCATACTGATAGCATTTAAGGGATTGCGAATTTCATGAGCTACACCTGCCGCCAATTGACCAAGCGCGGAAAGCCGCTCGGCCTTTTCCAAGCGGCGCTCCATATCAACAACACCGGCTAAATGGCGATTTTGATCGTGATACAAAAGCCACATGGACAGAAGCGCGATAATAACCACAAAGATCATAAAGACAAAAATGTTCTGGCGATTTTCAGCAATGATTTTATCCATAGATCCGCGGTCGAGACCGATTCTAACAATACCAACCACTTTTTTATCCAACTTTAAAGGAGCAGCCATATCCAGAATTTTGCTTTCGCCGGAATCGACTTTTCTACTGGCAATTTTCACATTACCCGCTAAAATATCTTTAAAATTGAAATCATCATTGGTGAAATTTTCGTTTGCTTTGCCGACACTGCCGAGAAGTTTTTTCTTATCATTGATAATTTGCATATAAACAATGCCATGGCCTTCTCCAATCTTGTTTATTCCCCTTTCGACAGCGACTTTTAAGCTCCAATAAATTAATCCTTCTTTATCCAGAGTTATGATAACCGTACCACTATTATCTTTACGCCGTAAGGCGATAAAGCCAATGCCCTGCTTGGCGCGAATCTTTTCCATTATTTCAAGAGTAGTTAATTTCCGGCCGTTTTTTTCCAACTCACTGGCGCCGAGCATGTTTGTTTGCAAAGGATTGCTCTCGAATACCGCGTGTCCATATTTATCTAAAACGGCGAGATACCAAAAACTATTATCCGTGGCGAATTGTTTCAGATAATTATTGTTTATTTTACCTTTTTTCCATTGTTCATCTAATTTACGGCCCATCTCTGTAATTGATTCAACTACCCACCTTTTGGAATTAGTAGATTCTTCTTGCCTGGCCGTTTTCAAATTAGAGTCGGCAGTTTCGGGCTTGGCAGTTATGCTTTTTAAATTCTCTTCTGTTAATCTTTGCAGCAGACTGATTGTGCTCAAGGCCTGGTCTTCCAAAAACCCCACCAGGTTGGTTTCATTCCTTCGGATATCGAGAAATCCCATTATAATGATTAAAGTAACCAAAACTGCACTGACAATAGCTACAGCAAGGGGCTGAAGAAAATTACCATTATAATTCGGGACTCTATGCCTAATAATTGATTCCTTTTTTTTGAAAATTACCATTTTATCCTCAAAATATTAATTATTTCTCTCTCCCAATACCTATCATGGAACAATTAAGAAATATTCTAATTATTGGGGGCTATCTTAAATTATTCAAAAGAAATGTCAACGGCTAATACCAAAGAAAATCGACATTTTTGTCGAACGAGGTATAAAAAATGCCGTTATCGATATGTATATGTATTTATTATTATATTTAATAAGATGTAAATATTACCCGACATTTATTGCCGTTAATTGATGCCGTTAAATTTTGGGAACAAATGGTAGTTAATCAACTATATATCAATACAATCAATACCTTATCTAACATTTGTTGATTATGGCACACTCTATGCTATAAGTAAGACCAAAGAAACAAGGGTGTCGACTAAAAAGAACGGGCATGATTAGCCGACAGCAAAATAACCAAGAAGGCTTTAGGCCTTCTCTCTTCTCTCCTTAGGAGGCTTCCTAACCAAAGCCTCCTTTTTTTTATGGTATCAGCACCACATACCCAATCACCTAAATTACTTATCTCCTGAAGAATCATCTTTTTTTCTTTGCCATATCTCGATTCGCTCTTTAACTATTTTTTCATAACCGGATTCAGTTGGCTGATAGAATTTTTGCCCCTTAAGTTTTTCCGGTAAATATTCTTGAGGAGTATAAGCATCGGCATAATTGTGAGCATATTTGTAATTCTTGCCGTAATCCAATTCTTTCATTAATTTAGTAGGTGCATTGCGAATATGCAGTGGCACAGGCAAATATCCTGTTTTATTAATCATTTCTTTAACCTTACCATAGCCAGTGTAAAGTGAATTGCTTTTCGGCGCTGTTGCTAAATAAACCGCAGCCTGAGCCAAAGCCAGCTCCCCTTCGGGCAGGCCGATAAAATGGAAGGCCTCCTTAGCGGCAATGGCGAGAGTCAGTGCTTGCGGATCGGCATTGCCCACATCTTCCGAAGCAAAACGCACCATGCGTCGGGCGATGTAGAGAGGGTCTTCACCGGCGGTCAGCATCCTGCCCAGCCAATACAATGCTGCATCAGGATCGCTGCCCCGCAAACTTTTGTGAAAAGCAGATATCAAATTATAATGTTCTTCGCCGTTTTTATCATACAAAAGAGCCTTTTTAAGCAATGATTCCTGCACAAATTTATTGGTTATAATACGCTGATCTGGCGGCAAGGTTTGCGCTAAAGACACAATGGCTTCCAAATTATTTAAAGCGTTGCGGGCATCACCGTCGGCTAAACTAACAATATAGCGAATGGCTTCAGAATCAGCCCCAATAGAAGATTTACCCAACCCCCTTTTCTCATCCTTTAATGCGCGCTCAACTATAGCGATTAAGTCATCCTCAGAAAACGGCTTTAAAAGCAAAACCCTCGTCCGCGACAAAAGAGGAGCGATAACCTCGAAAGAAGGATTTTCAGTAGTGGCGCCAATTAATGTAATCAATCCGCTTTCAACATGAGGCAGGAAAGCATCCTGTTGGGCTTTATTAAAACGATGAATTTCGTCAACAAAGAGAATTGTTTTTTTCTTTTTACTTTCCCACACATCCCTTGCTTCATCGATGACTGCACGAATTTCTTTCACTCCGGCAAGAACTGCGGAAAAGCTGACAAAGTTTGATTTTGTCTCATTGGCTAAAATGCGGGCAAGAGTTGTCTTTCCTGAACCAGGCGGTCCCCATAATATCATTGAAAACAGTTTATCTTCTGCAATAGCACTCCTTAACAAACAACCTTGCCCTAAAAGATGAGGCTGTCCGATATATTCGGCAAGAGTCTGCGGCCGCATCCTCTCGGCAAGAGGAGCAGAATCTCTGGCATCGCTTTCATTTCCCACACTAAATAAATCTGCTGTCTTCATTTTTTTCTCTTCGCTGCCTCAATTATTTCCATCAGACTCGTCACTTTATCTTTTGGCTGAGCATTGTTGAAGCTCTCCCAATCTTGTGCTGTCATATTTGTATGCAAAAAACTCTCCACATCAAACACGGCAGACCAGCAACTGACAATTCGGGAACACGGAAACGCACCCGACTCCCGCAAACAATAAGAAAACATGATCTCGTCACCCAACCGCGGACAGCGCATCAATTTCATACCACTTTGCTTTCAAAGGATAACGAGGCGGCAAGGAGGAGGCTCCGCAGGCGTATTACTAATACGTTGAGGAAGCCGACGACGCAGCCAACAAAGTTAGCCAAAGAAAGCGAAGCGGTATTATCGTTAATTTCTCTGGTCATGGCAAATTAGCTTGGCTAAAAAAAGAAAAGCCGTCAAGGATTTTGTTTCCCTGACGGCTTTTTTATAAATCAAAGATATTATCGGCCCGTTTTAAAAACATTAAAAACGGAAAGGATTTATATAAAATTATTAGGGTTTGGGAAAATCCTTGATCGCCCTCAGCGCTCTTTCAATCTCTTCATCCGGCAATTCGTAAGCCTCTAACTTACCGGACAAATAGGCATCATAGGAGGACATATCCACCAAGCCATGGCCACTCCAATTAAATAGAATCACTTTTTCCTTCCCTTCTTCCTTGGCGCGCATTGCTTCATCAATTACGGCAGCCAAAACGTGATTGGTCTCTGGTGCGGGTATAAAGCCTTCCGTCCGTGCCCATTTGACACCGGCATCAAAGGTTTTCAATTGATCATAAGCTCTTGCTTCAATGAATTTTTCCCGGACCAGATGACTGACTATCGGCGCCATACCGTGGTAGCGCAAACCGCCCGCGTGGATTGGTGCGGGAATGTAATCGTGACCCAGTGTGTACATCGGAAGTAGCGGTGTGGTTTTGGCAAGATCGCCGAAGTCGTAGGCGAACGGGCCTTTGGTCATACTGGGGCAGGATGAAGGTTCCGCGCCGACCACCCTCACTTGTTTGCCATTGATTTTATCACACAGGAATGGCGCCGCGATACCCGCAAAATTACTGCCGCCGCCGCAGCAACCCATGACGACATCGGGATAGATGCCGAGCTTCTGCATTTGCTTTTGTGCCTCCAGTCCGATAATCGACTGGTAAATCAATACATGATTCAACACGCTGCCCAGTGAGTATTTGGTATCCTTACTGGTGACGGCGTCTTCGATGGCTTCGCTGATCGCGATTCCGAGGCTGCCGGGTGAATCCGGATGCTCAGCCAGAACATTTCTTCCCGCTTGCGTCAGGTTGCTGGGACTGGGAATACATTCCGCGCCCCAGGTGTTCATCATCATGCGCCGGTAGGGCTTTTGCTCATAACTGATCTTGACCATATACACGCGGCACTCCAGACCGAACATCTGGGTGGCCATGGCCAGGGCGCTGCCCCACTGACCGGCGCCGGTTTCCGTAGTGATCCGCTTGGTTCCGGCCACCTTGTTGTAATAGGCCATCGGAATGGCGGCATTGGGTTTATGCGATCCGGCGGGGCTGACGCCTTCGTTTTTGTAATAAATCTGCACCGGGCAATTCAGCAGTTTTTCAAAATTGTAAGCACGATAAAGAGGAGACGGACGCCACAGTAAATACTTTTGCAGGACCTCATCGGGAATGTCAATCCAGCGCTTAGTGGAAGCTTCATGCTCAATGATATTCATGGGGAAAATGGCCGCGAGATCCTGGGGCGTTACCGGCTGTCCCGTTCCCGGATGCAGCGGCGGTTTCATCGGAGTGGGCAAATCCGCCATAATGTTATACCATTGCCTGGGTATTTCATGATCTTCCAAAAGTATTTTAACTTGTTCCATTTTAACTCTCCTTTTAAAAAATTATTTTACAACATAAAAAAATGCCATGGGGCTTACTATTCCCATGGCATTTGAATTCTATTGCTTAAGTCACGGGAAGAAGCTTCCCTGCCCAAGCTCATTATTTTAAAGAGACTAAGGGCAGATATCTAAAGTCTGCCACCACCAGTTATTACTAATAAAAATTACTGCCATCTGATCAACCTGCCTGTTTCTATTTAATTGGCGCAACGCTTAACACAGCAAATAAATGATTGTCAAGATGTTTTTTTGGTTCAATATCTCCCGTCACCTTTTTAGTGCAAATATTCTCTCTATAAATTTTTCGCGCAGTATGGGGTCGTGGAGCCGTCCTTCATCTTCCACCGGTAGCAGGGGAAAGTGCTCCTTGAAGATTCGTGCAAATATACCTATTCCTGTTTTAACGGCCATACCTTTTTCATTATAGACTTTGACTCGCTCCATTCCGCAGCTGGGGGAGTCACTCTTAAAAATGAAACCGTAAAGATTTTCTGTCTCCAGTTCGACGACACGTTTGAGCACCCAATCCACCAATAAATCTGTCCGATCCTGATTGCTGCCGGTAGTGACTAAACGAGGATTCTCCGACTCTCCTTCAAGACGCATGCATTCCCTAGGAACACCCAACCCGCATTCTACTTCAGGGCAAACAGGAACATAATCCACATAAGCACCTAAAGTATCCTTCAAAAAGCTATCCAGCTTATGCCCGCCGTCATACCGAACATTAACGCCTAGCAGACAGGAACTAATGCCGAGCTTAATCTTTATCATTGCTGCTATTCTCGCTTTGCACATTCATGCTGCGCTTAGCGCATTAATGTGTCGCCTAAATATAGGACAATTATATTAGCATAGATGAATTAAACTGCAAAATATTTATCCATCAATACATCCATATTATTTACCAACTGGCGCTAACAATATTCCATTGACACACAGGAGCATTCTTCATATAGTCCCCCCAACGAAAAAGGAAGTTCTTATCAATTAAGTAATAATAAATATTTTTCAGGAGGAATCTGATGTATCAATTAACCAAGCCGGATAATGTAGTGGAAATACTGGAAAAATCTGTTTCGAAATTTCCACAGAGACCTTTTCTTGGAACAAAAAACAAGAAATTGAAACAATATGACTGGATAACATTTTCTGATTTCGGAAAGCGCGTGGATAACGTGAGAAGCGGTTTGAGTCAGATGGGTATTCAAAAAGACGATGCTGTCGGCATTATCTGCAACAACAGCACAGAATGGGCTGTATGCTTTTTTGCTACCAGCGGCTTAGGCGCACGGTTTGTCCCCATGTACGAAGCCGAGCTGGCACAGGTTTGGAAATACATTATAAACGACGCAAAAATAAAGTTGCTTTTTATCACCAAAAAAGAAATTTACGCTAAAATAAAAGATTCTCTTTCTTCAATATCCACGTTACAAAAAGTTATTATCATGGAAGGGGATGGGCCGGATACGCTGGCAGATTTAGAAAAAAAAGGCGCATTCCAGAAAGTAAAAAGCATATATCCTGAGTATTCTGCTACATGTATCCTGATCTATACATCGGGAACTACCGGTGATCCGAAGGGTGTGCTTCTTTCTCAGGCCAACATTACGTCCAATGCTCACGCCGTAACGGTTTGCTTCCCTGACATGAATGAAAACGAAAGGTCACTATCTATCCTGCCCTGGGCGCATGTTTTCGGACTCGGAGAACTTGTTGTATACTGCATTCTAGGCGCATCCATGGGTCTTGCGGGAAGCGCAGCTACCATCCCCGAGGATTTACTTCTGGTTAAACCGACATTCATGACTGCCGTTCCCAGAGTCTTTAATAAAGTATATGACGGATTATGGACGAAGATGAACGAAGAAGGCGGGCTGGCCAAGACGTTATTTGTTATGGGAGTGGAGAGCGCAAAGAAGAAGCGCGAGCTGGCGGCACAGAGCAAATCCTGTTTTATGACCAACATGAAATTTAAGATTGCCGATGCGATTGTATTTAAGAAAATCAGGGAAAGACTCGGTGGAAGATTAACAGGAGCTATGACAGGAAGCGCCCAGATGAATCCGGAAATTTCTCATTTTTTCTGGGACATGGGTGTCCCGCTTTATGACGCTTACGGATTGACCGAGACCTCGCCCGGTGCAACCATGAACTGCCCGGCGAAATACAAGATCGGCAGCATTGGTCCCGCCATGGGCCTGGGCAAAATCGTGATCGACAAGTCGGTTACCGGGCCGAATGCAAACGATGGAGAAATCATCATTTATGGACCTAATGTGATGCAGGGGTACCATAACAAACCTGAAGCCACAAAGGCTGTTATGACGCCGGATGGCGGATTCAGGACAGGCGACCGCGGACGTCTGGACGAGGAAGGCTTCCTATTTATGACCGGAAGAATCAAAGAACAGTTTAAACTCGAGAACGGTAAATATGTATTTCCGGTAGCCATTGAAGAAGATATAAAGCTGAACCATTTCATTGAAAACGCCATGATCTACGGGGAAGGCCGGGAGTTTAATGTTTGTCTGATAATCCCGGACTTTATCGCGCTGGATAAATGGGCCGAAAAAAATAATCTACCTAAAGATCATGAACAACTCATTAAAAGAGACGAGGTAAAAAGCTTTCTTACCAATGAAATAGCAAATTCCCTCAAGGGCAAATATGGCGCATATGAGATCCCTAAAAAATTCATATTCATAAGCGAACCTTTTACCCTGGCGAACGGCATGCTGACTCAGACCATGAAACTGAAGAGGCGCGTTGTATTTGAAAAATGCAAGGATCAGATTGATGCATTATACGTCAAATAGATTTTAATAAGGATTTCAGTTTCGGATTTAAAAATATTTTCCCGAAAATTCTAAACTGATTTTTTACATCTTGTTCAAGCAGAAACCTCACCGTTTTCCAGCGGTGAGGTTTCTTGCATATAGAAGACATAGTGGTAAATTGGTAAATCCATGGTCGGATTTATCACCATTTCAATACATTAGTGTTTCCGATCCAGCTTAATTTTACTGATAAATTTGGGAGGCAGGGGTTTATATCCCATAGCTGATACTGCTTGAGCTATGGTTTGCAGCCCTGGGATCACCATCTGCTTGGATGTTCCGTGAGCTAGGTACTTACCTTGGCTGTCAATAATAGCCGCATCGGCTATGCAAATACTCCTTCCGGCCTTTATGCGTTTTCCCTCAACCACAAGATGCCCTTCTTTTACCGGAGCTAAATTATCGACTTTAATATCCAGTGAAATTAATCCGGCATTTTCTTCAACATCACAATAAACCGCCCAATAAGTGGCTGTGTCGATTAGCGAAGAGTAAACACCACCGTGAATTCCTCCAAATGGGTTTAGATGTTTGTTTTCGATGTCCATCTCAACTTTCGCAAAGCCTTTTCCCATTTCACAAACCTTCATCGACAACAACCTGAAGTAGGGTCCTTGGTTAATAAGATCGAGAACCGCTTTAATATGATCCGGATTTAATGTCTTCAAAATATCTACTCCTTCTCGTATCACAAAAATTGAAATGGAAGCACTAAGGTCAGGGGTATTTTCTTGGCATCACCGCTTCTATTGTGGCGATGTAAAAGCATTTCAGTAATTGCCCTCTGTAATGTTGCATATTTATCCAGATCAATCAATCAGCACATAACGCAATCAAATTTTGTCTACACCATCTATAGTGCATTTCTTCAGGGCGCCGGAATCAAGCAATGACCACATTTTTTCTCGGACAACTTCCATCATCAGATCATTGCGCACAATGACCATTCCTTCCTGGGCCAGTTCATTTAATATTACTCTGATCTCTGCCGGTTCCTTTTTAGTAATCAAAGCGAGTCGCGGTAAATGCTCTTCAATATTTGCTCCGGAATTATCCATAAAATGGATGACGATAGCCATTCGCGTCCAAAGGTTGGTTAACTCCTCGATCGCCAGATTGGAGTTTTTTAACCTGCGGGAAAATTCTTTGAGCATGTGCATGGAAATCTCCTGACTCTCCCTCAGCATATCGCCAAAAGTATTGCCATCAATAACTGCCAGATGGCTATCCTCGATCACGTGCGCTGTTGCCGAGCGTGAGATATCAATAAGCGCGGCCATTTCACCAAAATACTGTCCTGGTCCCATTTCGGCTAATACTTTTTTTACATGACAATCAACTTTTTCCAGGCAAACACGTCCGGAGAGCACATAAAACATTTCATGTCCGCTATCACCTTCATTAAAAACAATGCTGCCTTTTTCATAGGTCTGGCCGAATTTTTTAAAGAGCCGTTCTTCAACTCTCATGCTTTTTTGAAGTGGTTTGAGCATCGCTCTTTCGAGCAAAAGAATATCGCGGCGCTGATATGAGGACATAATTTCGGCGCAAAACAGGAAAATTAAAGCTACATAAAATACCCAGATAATCAGAATGACCACTGCTTCCAAAGAGCCGAATATTACATCATAACGAGTGTAATTTGATACGTACCAGGTAAAAAACTGTTTGGCGATTTCCATCAAAAGAGCGAAAATTGCGCCGCCCACCAAGGCTATTGCGGGTTTGATTTTGGCTGTAGGAATTACCCGGTAAAGAAAGCTGAAGAAAATTACCGTAATTACGTAAGGCAGGAGATAACGCAAGAACACTCCCGACATGGTTGAAAGATATAACTCCACTCCGCTTGATAATTCAATCGGCTGCCTTACGATCATCGCCGTCAAATAGCTTAATAACACACTGACACCGCCCACAATCCATCCCATCGGTATCATGGCGATCGCCAATAATTTGGAAACGATATAATTGCGCTTCTTTGGCGAATGAAAAGTAATGTTGAGTGCGGCTTCCATAGAATTAAAAATTTGGGCGGAAAGCCAGATCAAACCAATTACCCCTAACCAGCCCAGCAGATGCCTTTTCTTTTCAATTTGACCTAACTGAACCAATATTTTTTCGGAAAAGTAAGGATGAAAACCTTTGACGGCATCAACTATATCGGTTTGAATATGCGGATATGAGCTAAAAATATATCCGGCCGCGATTATTGTCAGCACAAAAAGCGGGATAGCCGAGAGAACAGCATAGAGAGCGATGGCTGCCGCTTGATTGGCATCGCCATTGGCGCTGTAATTTTTGAAGGCGTCAGTCAATATTTCCCAGCCACCGGCTGCCTTCATTTTTAATGATTCGGAGCGCGCTTTATTGCCGTTTGATAAATTTAGCTTTGATAAAACCATTAAGTCATCCCGTTGTTTTGTCGCTGTATAATCTTACAATTTAATTAGCAGCAGGTCAAAGTGATATTTTGAACTGGTGTGAAATAAGTTGCAAACATTTAAAACCTGGGCTAATTTAGGGTATGCGCTCACTTCGTCTTTTCTATATATTATTTCTACCCATAATATTTGTCACGGCTTGTGATAAAGCTCCTTCGGGAGATAAACCACATGAGCTTAACGCCGGGCAACCGGCGTATGGAGATATCATGGTTAGAGGTGATATCGGCGATGCCAGCAATTTGATCCCGCTGCTTGCTTCCGATTCGCCTTCACACAATATTGCCGGTTTGGTTTACAACGGCTTGGTAAAATACGACAAGGACATGAAAATCATTGGTGACCTTGCCGAATCATGGGATATTTCCGCAGGCGGGCTGGTGATCACCTTTCATTTGCGCAGGGGGGTTAAATGGCATGACGGGCAGCCTTTTACGGCAGCCGATGTTCTATTCACCTATCAGGTAACGGTTGATCCGAAAACACCTACGGCTTACGCTGGTGATTTTATGAAGGTTAAGGAGGCCGAGGTTCTCGACGCTTATACTTTCCGCGTAACTTACGATAAGCCTTTCGCTCCGGCGCTGATCAGTTGGGGCAATGCCGTTCTTCCCCGGCATTTGCTTTTCGGAAAGGACATCACCAAAAGCCCGCTCTCAAGGCATCCAATAGGTACCGGGCCATACAAGTTAAAAGAATGGATTGCCGGCCAGAAGATTGTCCTTATTTCCAATACGGATTATTTTGAGGGGCGCCCATATATTGATGGTTACATAACCCGCATCATTCCCGATACGGCCACCATGTTTCTGGAACTGCGCGCGCAGGGCATCAGCCTGATGGATTTGACACCGCTGCAATACACACGACAGACTGAAAATAACTTATTTAAGGAAAATTTTAATAAATATAGCTACCTCGGTTTTAAATATGTTTATTTAGGCTATAATCTAAAAAACCCGCTTTTTACCGATAAGAGAGTGCGACAGGCGATTTCTTATGCCATCAATAAGGAAGAAATTATCAGTGGAGTTCTCCTGGGGCTGGGGAAACCGGCAACAGGCCCTTACAAACCGGGAACATGGGCTTATAATAGCAATGTTAAAATTTATAACTTCAATCCGCAAAAGGCCAGGCAACTGCTTAGTGATGCAGGCTGGAAAGATACTAAAGGAACCGGTATTTTGGAAAAAGACGGCAAACCCTTTATCTTTGAAATAGTTACCAATCAGGGCAATGATACGCGGCAGAAATGCGCGGAAATTATTCAGCGGCAGCTAAAGGAAATCGGCATAACAGTCAAAATTAGAATACTGGAATGGGCGGCCTTCGTGAACGATTTTATCACTAAGCGGCGCTTTGATGCTGTTATTTTAGGCTGGTCGATTAGCCTGGACCCCGATGCTTATGATGTCTGGCACTCCAGCAAAACCGCTCCCGAAGAATTGAATTTTATGTCTTATAATAATCCCGCAGCCGATGAAATGCTGGAGAAGGGCCGCAGCACCTTTGACCAGAATCAAAGGAAAAAATATTACGACCGTTTCCAGGAAATACTGGCCGAAGATCAACCCTATACTTTCCTGTACGTTCCCGAAGAATTGATCATTATCAGCAACCGCTTCCGGGGTATTGACCCCGCACCCATCGGGCTCGATTACAACTTTATCAAATGGTACGTTCCCCAAGGCGAACAGAAATTCGTGATGATCAGATGATGTGGGCAAAATGAATATTCCTGTTTCTGATTTTGATGATTTTGATCTATTCACAGAAAATATATTTCTTTCAAAATTGAACAATAAACAGCAAAACGAACTTATCAAACATGGTATCGCCTCACTTTCATCTTTGATTTAGAAATGGTATTACTGCATCCTCTCTGATGGCGCTTTCAACCTGCCGGTAAGTTTTAACTAAAAAGGGAAATCATTCTGGGGTGCCTTCTTTTGCTGAACAGGAAAGGTCTTTGCTATATACCTCGCTGCCTTTTTGTGAACAAGGTTTGGCCGCACAACGATGGATTTAGGTGTCGTCGGGCATGCTTTCTCGCATGCTC
>Ga0209429_10001354_pt1 | contig 15243 bp, 11 predicted proteins | sample BarGraNGADG00212_3_FD_184493 | JGI IMG/M metagenome (GOLD analysis project Ga0209429, IMG submission 184493) | Arctic peat soil microbial communities from Barrow, Alaska - Barrow Graham LP Ref core NGADG0004-212 (SPAdes) (version 2) | ecosystem: Environmental > Terrestrial > Soil > Wetlands >... | reverse complement strand
CTGATTGCTATCTGGTTTTGGAACTTTACTTTTAGAACTTCGCTCAAAATATCTTCAATTTCTTTACTCGGTGCCACTAGAATATTTTGATTGGCTTCAAGATCGATGATGGTTAAAAATACAATATCTATATCTAACTCTTTTATGATAGCTTTAATTTCAGAAACTATCTCATCTTTTCGATCCTCCGCCAACTTTCTACCTTCAATCATTTCAATTTGAGCAATACCCATTTTCTTTCCATTAAAGTTATGACTTTTGAAATTAGCAAAGTCCCCTCTAATTGTTTGAGTTAATTTTTCGCCTCTAAGATCAGATTTTGATAAAAACATTTTATGAGTAAAATCATCGGGAAAATCAAACATTTCTTTTAAATACATTGCCATAGCTCGATCGCGATCAGTTGTCACCTTTGCCCTAAAATTCAAAGTATTTGAAATAATCGCACCGTAAAGTAAAGTTGCGGCATCCTTTGATAGATTTATATTTTGTTTTTTAAATTTCTCACCGATAAGAGTCGCCGCCGCTCCAATTAGTTCAATTTGAATTTTAGCATTAGGAAAACTATCCGCCATATTGATTTTTCTGTGATCAATAATTTCAACAACTTTTTTGGGATCAATTCTTTTATCAATACCATCTAAATCACTTGAATCAGTCAGAACAATTCTCTCAAAATCTTCTGGGTTATATTCTTTGATATCAAATTTTAGACCATACTCTTTGACAACATGACTTGCTTCTTCATGATGTTGACCAGAAACTGACGGAATAGCTTTTTGACCAGTTTTATTTAAAAAATCGGCATAGGCAAAAATACAGGCGAAACCGTCCAAATCAGGATTGACATAACCGGTAACTAAAATTTCTTTATTCATTAATCAAGTTTTCCAAAAATTCCAGATCAATTTTATCAATTGGTTTCGTTGTTTTCATCCGTATTTTCTTCCTTAACTGATAAATCTTCAATTTGATCTTTTTTCTTATAAACAATTATAAAAATACCAACGACGAAAACGATTAAAGAAAGTGCCAATAAAATGTCCACCCAAAATCCAGTCGCAAGATCAGGAATTTGTAGGGCAAAGGCTAAAGTAATAATAAAAAGCCCCAGCGCCGTTTTTGTTTGGCGAGTTACCATAGCGTAGGCTGAACCGATTAATGAAATAATAATTAGAAATGCCGTTTGCATTTTAACTCCTCATTTAGTATTACCTATTAAAATAATTTGATTTTGCTCTAAACTAACAGTAGAAACAGTCGCCTTCCCATAAAAAGTTGTCATTTTCTTGTCCAGTAAACTATTCAAACTTTCTGTCGCCTGTTTATTAAACATGGCAGGTAAATTCACATTACCAGCCGAAATTTTTGTCACATCAAGAAATAATTTTCCATTTTCGGCTTTTGGCACAGTCGTCATAACAATCTTCGAGTTGAGGGGTTTGATTAAATTACCGTAAATTAAAACTTCATTCGGATCGATACTTAAGGTCATATCTTTTAAAATAAAATTTGAAACTGAAAGACCATCGTTTATGACTGTGTTTAGTTCGTCCGAAGTTAAAGCCAATCGATACACGCCCGTGGTGTCAGGTTTAGTATTGGTTAATTTGCTCTGAAAGTCTTTAGTAGTCGACATCTGAGCAATATTGAAACGCAGTCCACCACCATGACTAATCTGCCAATAAAGAAAGAAAATGGTGCCAGATAGAATTAAAAGCAAACCAACAAAAAAGATAGCCAAAGTTTGACACGTACAACAACTTTGATGAAGAGATTTCTTGTCTAACTCCTTGTAGAAATCTTCATCTTTTTGGTCACTGCCTAATTTTAAACCAGACAATTCATTCGATGGGTGACTCATCAATCCCCTTATGAAGCATTTTATTAAATATAATCTTAATCGCTTGAATTTCTTCGCAACCAAAAATCCAACAACAGAGAAGATAAACTGAAATACCTACTCCCAGAGAAATACCGGTTTTGGCAAGTACTCCCCAGAAACGCTGCATATCCACAAGAATGCCAGCCAACACCTTGCTTTCTTGAATAGCCAAAGCCATAATAAATGATGCCAATATCACTTTAAGCGAGAAAAACACAAGCTGCCTTTCGTTCTTAAAATCAGCTTTAGTCCTCAGTAATAAATAAATTACTACTGTACTTATGGCTGCGCCAATTGAAAATCCCATCGCTAGCCCTACTACACCAAAATGTACTGAAAATATTTTACCCAAAATAATACTTAAAACAACGTTGATCATCATAACTATCATGGGAATTTTAGTATTATGCATGGCGTAAAAAGCGCGTGAAAAAAGCGGCATTAAGCCAGTAAAAACCAGTGCTAGCGCAAAAATACCCAGTGTATTGGCCGTATCAACCGTTTGTTGCCAACCAAAGAAGCCAGAACCTAGAATTAACCTCACAATTTCAGTTCGAAGCAAAACAAAAATAACTGTCATCGGCACTAGAAAAAATAATATGATACGTATGATCCGTTCAATTTGTAGTGCAAAATTGTCTTTTTTGTTATCTGAAATCGCTTCTGAGAGTACTGGAAAAATTGCAGTCGCAAAAGATGCGCCGAAAACTACCATCGGCATAGTTTGGATGTTGTCGGCTAAATTATAAACCGCCACGCTCGCCCCGCCGATACCAGAAGCAATCGCCGTAAAAATTAATAGCATAATTTGGTTGGCACCCAATGCCATAGCTCGAGGCAACATCAAGATACCAATTCGGCGTACGCCCCAATGCTGCCAAAAGATCTTAAAGTGATACTTAAAGCCAAGTTTAATGGCTACCGGCAATTGAATTAGGAAATGAAGTGCCGCACCACAAACCACAGCCACTGCCACACCAGTAACAGAATATTTATCAGCAAAAAATAAAGTTCCCAAGATAATGGCCAAATTATAGACTAACGGAGCTAAAGCATAAGCTAAAAAACGCTTGTACGAATTTAGAATCCCACCAAAAATATAGGAAAGAGCAAATAATAAAGGTGAACCAAGCATAATACGCGCCAATTTCACCGTTAAGTCTTGTCTCTCTATAGGGAAACCAGGCACTACATATGGAACCAAATAAGGCATGAGAACAAAAAGTAAAATAATTAAAAGGACTAGAAATATAATTGCCAGATTAATTACTGATGAGGCTACTTGCCAGGCCTCTTTTTCTTTTTTTTGAGTGATTAGCGTTGTAAAAACTGGGATAAAAGCTGAAGCAATGGCACCTAAAATTAAAAGATTAAAAATAAAATCAGGAATCCTAAAAGCGGCATAATAAGCACTTAAAAGGTCTGTCGGAATTTTTTGGCTTAAAAAGTGATCACGCAATAAGCCAAGAATATTAGATAAAAACAAAGTTACAATTAAAATAACTGACGCGCCAGTTAAAGTATTTTTTTGTTGCAGAGCATTAGTGATTTTTTTAACCATCAATTACCATTGTAACCTAAAAATAAGGATTATAAAAGCGATACTCAAGTAAAGTTGTTTTATTTTAGTTCAGAAAAAGCTTGTCAAATTCAGCGCCTTCAATAGTTTCTTCTTGGATTAATTTAGTGGCAATTTTCTTTAAAAAGACTTTACGAGTTTTAAGGACATTCTCTGCTTTTTTTTGCGCCGCAAAAATAGTTGTTAAGACTTCTTTATCAATTTCCGTCGCCTTGCTTTCAGAGTAATTCCGCATCTCCGGCATGTTAGCCCCAGAGAAAATATTTTCTTCCTGGTCGCCTAAGACAACTGGACCCAAGGCATCGCTCATACCATAAACAGTGGCCATATCGCGGGCGATTTTAGTTGCACGCCGCAGATCACTTTGAGCCCCCGTGGTAACTTGGCCAAAAATTAATTTTTCAGCCACATAACCACCCAGCAGTTGAGCAATTTCATCTTCAAACTTGGCTTTAGAATAAAGTTTACGATCTTCGGACGGTAACGACCAAGTGTAACCCAATGCCGATCCTCGTGCCACCACCGATATTTTATGAATTTCGTCGGTATTAGGTAGAACTTTACCGACAGTTGCGTGTCCCGCTTCGTGGTAAGCAGAAATTTCTTTTTCTTTAATAGAAAGTAAATGCGATTTTCGTTCCGGACCTAAGATCACTTTTTCAATCGCCATATTTAATTGATGTTGATTAATATTCTTTGCTCCTTCGCGCGCAGCCAAAATGGCGGCTTCATTCATGACATTCCTTAAATCTGCCCCAGAAAGGCCAGCTGTAGAACGAGCCAATCTTTTTAAATCAGCATCTTTAGCTAAAACTTTATTCTTCCCATGGAGAACTAAAATTTCTTCTCTTTCAGCTAAATCTGGAATGTCAATCACCACTCGTCGGTCAAAACGACCGGGACGCAACAGTGCCGGGTCCAAAACATCTGGCCGATTCGTGGCCGCCATTACAATCACCCGTGTCTCAGTTTCAAAGCCATCCATTTCAACTAAAATTTGGTTCAGGGTTTGTTCCCGCTCATCGTGCGAACCACTTCCCATACCGCCACCGCGTTGACGACCAATAGCATCTAGCTCATCAATAAAAAGAATGGCCGGAGCATTACGTTTAGCTTTTTGAAATAAATCCCTCACCCTCGCTGCACCTACACCCACAAACATTTCTACAAACTCAGAAGCAGAAATGGAAAAGAATGGCACGCCAGCTTCACCCGCAACTGCCCGAGCTAATAAAGTTTTGCCGGTCCCCGGAGGACCAACCAATAAAACACCTTTGGGAATTTCTGCGCCTAAGGCCTTAAATTTTCCTGGGTTTTTTAGGAATTCTACAATTTCGTACAATTCCTGTTTTGGCTCTTCTAGACCAGCCACATCAGCAAAAGTGGTTTTTTTACCACCTGGTTGAAAAAGTCGCGCCCGGGATTGGCCAAAATTCATCGCCTTCATATTGCCGCCCTGAGCTTGACGCATCATAAAGAAAATAAAACCACCGATAAGAAGGAATGGTAAAAAAACACTGAATAAGGTTGGCCAAATAGAACCCTTGTCGGGATTTTGAACATTAATAGTCACTTTATCCGGTGTAATACCATAATCACCCAGACCCACCCCGGCTTCTTTATAAGTTTGCCATTTATCACCGTTTTTTAGATCAACAGTTAAAAGACTATTAGCTACCGTAATTTGAGAAACTTGACTGTTTTTGACTGCATCAGTTACTTGACTAATATTAACCACTTCCGGCTTTTTGCCAGTTGGCTGGAACAAGGACCAAACGATTAATCCCATGATAATCGCTACTATAATATAAAATATATTTCTAAAGAAAGTTGAACGCATAAGTTAAATCCTAGTGGGTCAAGATTAAATATTTACTTGGTGGCTGAGGCTGGATTTGAACCAGCGACCAACAGCTTATGAGTCTGCTGCTCTACCACTGAGCTACTCAGCCAATCTTACAAATCTCAACACCTTCTTATTATCCTTTTCGATCAAATCAAGCCACTGCATCTTACTTCTTGCCCAAACCGAAACTTCTTCACCTTTTTTGTCTTTTTTATTTAAATATGCTTTCCAAGTTTCGCACTCTGAATAAAAAATTGTTCCATCCGCTTCATCTAAAAGAAAGTAATAATGCCCTTTGTAATGTTGCCAAGTAGAATTTTTTTCAAAAATTAATTTTTCTTTTTTAACTCGGCTAATTTTTTTAATCTGTTTTTCTTGTAAAATTGCTTCTTTTAGATTGGAATGTTTGTTATACCAAACTAAAAAACATGGTTTATTTTTAAAAGTATATTCTGCACCTTTACCCGAATTATGATCCCTGATTCTATTTGCAAGATTTTCTGTCGAACCAGTATAATACGAACTATTGGAACATTTTAAAATGTAGGTGTAATACATCTACCTCCTTCACTAAATTCTCGATTTACAATCTCGATTTAGCTTCAGGACCATTCCAAAATACTTTAACAAATGTTTATTTTTAATAAATGGCCCGCCATGAACAAAATCAGAGAATGAAATTCGAAGGATTTTGGAATGGTAGCGGGGGCAGGATTCGAACCTGCGATCTTCAGGTTATGAGCCTGACGAGATGCCACTTCTCCACCCCGCGATATATATTACCTTCAACTACCATATTAATATTCTACCAGGGATAAGATGAAAAATCAAGATTAGATACACAAAACGACACCCCAGAGGTGTCGTTTTGTGGTTTATCTTCTTGGATAATATTAAATGATTAAATGAACTTACCGTATTTTCTTTGTCGAAAAATGAAGTAACCGGATAAACCTAGGGTTAAAGTAATAACACTTAACGAAACAACCATTAAATTATCTTTTAAGATGTTTGTCATACTTGAAAGTACGGAGCCAGCTACCGAACCATTATTGGTTTGAGTATTGGCATTCATAATAACCTTCTCGGCTACTTTTAAGGTCCCAATTTCCTGAGTTTTCTGATTTTTATTTGCGTCAACTGCCGTCAATGTAACTTTTAAACCTCCGATTTGATTTATAACTGCCTTTTTTTCTAAAGTACCATCAAGAGTAATTTTTTGGTCGCCAACCGTGAAATAGACTTCCTTAAAATCACCAGTTATAGTAGCTTTAAATTTCACTTCATCACCGGCAAAAATTTTGTCGGGAGAAAAAGTGGTCTGATCCTTTTTAATTTCAAAAGAAATTGGTTGTGATTCCGACGCATCTGCTACGAAACCACCTTCGTTAGAAGTATTAACAAGATTCTCGTTAGAGTTATTATTCACATTGTTTTGCTCCGCTACAACTGGTGACTGCGTTGTAGTAGAACCGAATTCCTGAACTACGATTGTAGTATTGGCTCCCTCGTAAACCCCGTCCACTGATGCTACACCAATTTCGCGGTAATTTGGGTTCATAATATTTTCGCGGTGAGAGGGTGAATTCATCCAGGCATCGTGAAGCTCATTTGAATCACTATAGCCAATGGCTAAGTTTTCACCGGCGTAAACATAAGTATAACCAGAAGATTTAATAAAGTCCCAAGGGGTTTTACCTTGTGGTGAGTTATGAGCAAAATATTGGTTCGTAAACATATCATTCGCTTTTGCTTGAGCTGCCGCCTCCAATTGACCATTGGTAGTAAGAGCCGAAAGACCAGCTTGAGTGCGAGCATCGTTTACCATTGATACCAATGAAGAAGTTGAAATAGCCGCCTGAGCAAGAGAAAGAGAACTAATATTAACAACAATAATAAGAACAAGTGTGGCTGCAATGTATTTAATTTTGTTTTTGATTTTTTGATTCATTTCCCCTCCTAAGAGAAACTGTCTTTTTAAAACATTAAACCATTATATCAAAAAAAAGCCCGCATGTCAATGGACCGCTGTTTAAGATTTTAAAAATAGAACATTAGAAATTATTCTCATGTTCGCAGAAATTTATGACGAAATTATAGTGAATTTATACCTTAAAAAATTGCCAATCGGCAGGCAGGGAGAACCATCCTCTGATTACTAAAAATTGACACTGTCAGAACATAAATCAATATCTTTAAGTCCGCATATACTATCTCCGTTTTTCGGAAAATTTACATCAATCTTTATACTCCCTGTCGTAACTAGATGGTTGAGATCCAGCTGTTTAATGTAACCTGACATTTCATTTGTCCAATTGTAATAAGCCAAATAATCGCCTGTATTAAAACTCGGCTCATTTATTATTTCCCACGCTAAAATAGACGGCTCTTCCGAATAGCTTCTTTTCGTAATAGTGTTTTGTCTTGTAACTACATGATTAATATAATTCTCAAAAAGTTTTATAGTATTTTGATTGGTGTAGAACAAATCTTTGTTAGATGCGTCATTCCCAGTCCAGTCTAAATACTGTTTCCGGCCGCTATTAACATCCGAACCGTTAACCAGTACCGGAATAAGCTTGATATTATATTTTTGTGCTAAAGAAATTATTAAGTCGGTTTTTTTGAATCTCGCCTCGTTCATAATTCCTGCTTGAGGCTGAAAACCGTCTGTCGTTCCATCTCCAAATAATCCAAAACGAATCGTGTTAACGCCGGTGCTTTTTAACTCTTGAAAAGTTGTGGTTATCTCATTATCCGTTTCATAGACCAAATTAGAAGAATCAATGCCGTTAATAGCAAAATCTTCATTACCAATCATTAAATTGCCATTTTCTTTTCTAACATTTAGCTCATCGTAGTTCTTCAATTCATAAACATTTGCATTTTTACCTTTGTATTCTAGTTTAAAAAAATACAAAAAGGCATTGTTTTGTTTTTTGACCAATGATCCATATGCCGGCTCTCCAACATCGCCGCGCGACATTACTATCCAAGATGCATATTTTTCTGGCTGAAGTAAAGATTTGTTCCAATCGGTGCTAACACCCTCGTGAATAAATTGTTTAAGATCAAAACCGCTTTGAAACATCACTGGATTAAAAAACGATGTTGATAAAATTACTTTCTCGCTGGGCTTAACATACGTTCTAAGTTCAGTAGCAATGTCTTGATTATTAAACGCGCTTGAGCCAACCGCCCCATCAGTGACGCTAATTATTCCATACTGATTAAATAGAGCGAATCCTTGAAACAAAACTACAATCAATGCAATTATCGCACATGTCTTTTTGAAATTTGCGAATAATCCTATACCGACAGCTACAAAAGGAAGTACCAACACGCCGTATCGCACATTGAACCATTGATCAGAAAACTCCCTCCAAGAACTTAAATGTAACTGCGGAATACTGATAATTGAAAATCCCAAATATAGAGCTAATATATTGAATATTACTGGCGATAAAAGTAAAATAATCACCAAAAGCTTATTAGTTGTTATGCTCTTCACTTTTCTATCAAACATATATATAACGGTGCCAATAAAAGCCGTAACCATGACATATATGCCCACATTAGCTAGCATATCGTACCAATAAGTTAAAAAAGACATGTTCATGTTTCCCCTTGTAACAAGACTCGCACTAGCAGCTATAGTGTCCTGCTGAGATTTGGCAGAATATTGCCCAAAAACAAAATAAAGCGGATTACCGAAAATCAAAAAATTCCAAATAAGCCAAAGGGCTACGCCAAACAAAACAGGAAATAAAAAAATAATAAGCTTGCCGACCGCCTCACTAAATTTTCTTTTATGATGAATAAGTTGAAAAATAAGTATTAATAATGCCGTTACTCCCGCGACAAACCAGCCATCATAACGGGTAAGAATCTCAAAGAACCCCGTAATTCCAAGCAAAAATAAATATTTTGAATCGTCTGTAGTTATCCATCGCACAAAAAGATATACCGACAAAACAAACAATAGAATAAACAAGGGTTCGGTAAGCGGAGTTGTCTGTAAATAAAGAATATTCAAGCTTAATGCAAAAGCCAAAGCACCAATTATAGAAGCTGCTTTATTGTTGGTAATAGAATTTACAATTTTATAGATGTACAGCACAGAAATTATGTAAGCAACCATTGAAAAAAAGCTACCTGCAAATCCAGAATGCCATGCCCAATTATTCCAAATCAAAGTAAGCGATAAAATATGATTCATGGGAAGCCAGACACTACCTAATTGCGCGAAGCCCGGTTTAAGATTATCAATCACAAGCCTCGACATATTAAGGTGTGACATGGAATCATTGTATGAAACTACATAATTATTTAAATACGACCATATAAAAGCACCGACGGATAGAATTACAGCCAAAATCGCTAATATCTTAAAAGCGTGTTTTGAAAAGTAAAATTTTAATTTATCTATTTTATTATTCATTTTCGTTTTTATTTGGATTAAGGTGAAAACCGTGAACTGTCTTTTCCCAAAAATGCGGCTTAAAGAAGAGCTGGTATAAAGCTTTCCAGCTGGCAATACTTATAAGCAACCAATAGAATGGTACAAAAAACACATATTTAACTAAATCCCACTGTCCTCTTTTTGCACAACCGATCATATAATAATAAACATATAAAAAATTCCCAAATACCAAAGAAAAAATAGCAATATACAAAACAGGTGAGGGGTATAGTGACGCAATCGTCGGCCCAATAGTTGAGCGAAAAGAAAAGTAGACAATAGTCATAATCCACATAGCAGGGTTTATGAACGCCGCAAGCACTTTTCCGCCAACTACCAATTGGAAGGTCAATATGTCCGGATTTTTTATATCGGAAGTAAATTCCCCGGGACGGCGCATGTGCACTAAATAAGTTTGCATGTATCCTTTAATCCATCTTGATCTTTGTCTCATCCAATTCCCCAATTTGCTATTGGCCTCCTCCATTGTAGTCGAATTAAAAATGACCGTATGGTAACCAGCTTTGGCGATTCTCATGCCAAGGTCACAATCTTCTGTGACATTAAACGGATCCCACCCTTTAAGCATATTGAGATCTTTTGTCCTAAAATGATTGGATGTTCCACCAAGCGGGATCGGTGATTTAATTGATTGTAATCCAATTAACACCAAATCGAACCATAACGCATACTCTGCAGAAAAAAGACGAGTAAGAATGTTTTGGCGTGCGTTATAAAAATTAAGTTTTGCTTGAGCACAAATTATTTTGTCATTTTTCAATTTTTCAAAAGTAAGGTATGCTTTTTTCAACTGATCGGGATCGGGAATATCTTCAGCGTCAAAAATTACAGCATATTCGCCTTTTGCATGGCCTAAACCGTAATTGCACGCTTTCGGTTTTGTTTTCGGTTGACCATCAGGAACGATAATCATCCTGAAATACCCTGGTAGGTTCTGTTTTTTAATTTCAGCTATCGTTTCGTCATCATCTTCTTCTAACAGAAGTTGAACATCCAACTTATCTTTTGGCCAATCAATTGCCGCAATTGCCCGAGTAAATTGAGAAATGACTTGCCATTCTTTGTAAAGTGGACAGAAAATAGTGTAAATAGGAAGATTTTTATCCTCAAGTTTTCCAATCTCTGAATTCAATATCTGAATCTCTGACGGTTTCTGAAAACTCTTAATAATAAGAAAAAGGTTAAACAAAAGATCGGCAAAGTAAAGCAATGACATTCCCGATATAAATACAATTAAAAATTGTAGTGGGTAAAACGCAATTCCTAACCCCATTAATATCAAGAAAATAACCAGTAATATTTTCTGATGTGTATGGAATGTTTCGATAGCGCTATTTTTACGATGAAGACTAGTGTGGGTAACTAATCTCCCCCCCCCAGAGTGAATACCGTCACCAATCATACCCGGCCGAGTACTATCTATGAAATTTTCGTTTTGTAATTTATCAAGCATAACACGATAAGTTATTCTATATTTAGTTAATATAATAGAAAAAAGGAAAGATTTTACTTTCCTATTGCATATATATTATCCGTTATCATCTAAGGTTTGTCAATAATCTCGTGTTACTTAAAAATATATTGCCACCAAAGCGATAAATTAGAGTATTTTTTTTCTTGCTCTTTAGTACTTAAGCTCTCTGTTTTTGATTCCATTTCAGTATTTAGATCCGTAAATTTTTGGACTGAAACAGTAAAAATCTTTTCGCCTGGTTTTTTGTAACCCAATTTCCGACGCGCTTCCACTTCGCGGAAGCTATCGGATTGATAGTACAAAACCAAATTTTCTAAGTCCTTATTCTGATTTTTTATATCGACAATCGATGACTCAATGCCTTTAACCTGTTTTTGCAACTGATAATTAGTTAAAACCGAACGGCCCAGCATAAAAAAAGTGTAAATCACTAGAAAATACAAAAATAGCCGCCCCCCGTACTGATTAAAAAATCTTTTTAGCCCAAAATCGTTGAATTTCATCTTAACTCCATAATTTAGCATCAGCTAAATTTCCGCGTTAATGTTACTTCATTAACTATAATTTAGCTTCAGCTAAATTTCCGCGTTAATGTTACTTCATTAACTATAATTTAGCATCAGCTAAATTTCCGCGGTAATGTTACTTCATTAACTATTGTATAACAAAAATCGCCCGAAACGTAGCCATTCGGACGATTTTTATTAAACTTATACTTCGACTGCGCTCAGTGTGATTACTGCGTAATCACCACCGACTTTTATTTTTCGATTTGTCACCGCCATCTTCATCATCTTTGCGATTCATATACCATTCATAACCGTAATAACCACCCGTCGCCACACCAGCGGCAATAATCAGAATCGAAATGATCAATAATAGCTTATTCCAATTCCGACTTTCTTCAGGTTTACTTTCAGCATTATTCGGGGTATTAATTACTTGGGCTTCGCCTTGGACTTCCGGTGTTACTACTGGTTCTGGCGTTACTTGTGCTACAAAAGTACTAATACCCGTGCTAATTTTCTTTTCTACCACGGGTTGAATTTCGATAACTTCCGCAGGTTCTGAATTGTCTTCTAAAACAGGCGGCGGAGTAACGACAACTTCCGGCACGACAATTACTGGCGGCACGACAGGAGGTATAACGGGAGGCGTCGTTTCGACCTGAACTATTAAAAAATGAGATGATTCTTTGTTATTATCAGCTGAACCAACCCATGCATAATAATCAAGTGTATTTATGTCTTCCGGCGAAATAATTGGCTGGGTATATTCTCTATAATCACCACTATTCCATCGATAGTAAACTTTAGCCCAATCACTATTGGATGTGAGAGTAATAGTTGGCGCAGTCGTAAACCAACCGTCTTTATCAACTTCTATATTAGTTATTACTAAAGTAACTGGTAAATCATCATTCAAAATAGTGTAAGTAAAAGTATCAGTTGAACCTATTTGAACATTGGTAGAAGGATTATAAAGCCCAATCACTATAGTTTCATCTGGTTCGGCTATTTGATCATCAATCACTCCTAATTTTAAAGTTGCAATTGTTTCACCGGCTTTGATAGTAAATTTTCCATCGACTGGCAATGTATAATCTTCGGCTGTAGATGTACCGCTTATTCTATAATCAACAGTCGTATCATTTAGAGGATCTGCCGACGAAAGAGAAATGTCTACTTCCCCCGCAACTGATTCAGAACCACTTAATGCAGTTGTAGTAAATTGAACCGTCAATGATGGCGGTAGCACTTGGGCCTGAACCTTGGTTAAGTTTAGACCAAGACCTCCGACCAAGATGACACCAAAAAACAGTAACCACATTAAAAAACCCAAAAATCTAATTTTCATTTTCTCCTTTCAAATTTTTAAATTGCTTTCGGATACAAAAAAAGAGACATTTCCCTCCTCAAAGAAAACGCGTTTAGCCCTAGCCTCGCTAAACGCGAGCCTAAGACCACCGAACTAACCTCAATTTAGCAGATAATAGACAAGAGCGCAAAAGATGTCAACCCTCACACCTATTATCGACTTAATCCCGTTGGGATTGGAGACGAAGTCGGTCGATGATAGGTGTGGGGGTCAAGGGTAAACAACTGCGACTATTGAATTTTTTATACTGACAGGTTAAAATAGGATTAGAAACAAGCGCGGATAGCTCAATGGTAGAGCGGTTGTCTTATACACAACTGGTTGCAGGTTCGAATCCTGCTCCGCGCACCAAAAAATACCAATCATTGACAAACGGTATTTTTTTTGATATAATGGTTTAATGTTTAAGAAGGCAGGGGTAAATAAATTTTCGTCCCACTACGCCCTTATAGGCTACGCGGGACTTCCTGAACTTCACTACTATGAATTCAGGAGCGGAGGGGCAATGGATTCTTTAACTTTAAAAGCCAGTAAAATTAAATCAAAGAAAGTAGATAACACTACTTTTTGGACTCATCAAAAAAAGTCATTAGCTATTAAGCTGACGGCCGTGTTTTTAGTATTAACTGTTTTAGCTGGTGGTTCTTGGAAAATTGCTAAGGCTTATGAAGGTAAAATTTTACCCAAAGTGACTATCGCCGGACTTAAGGTTGGTGGTAAAACCCCAGCTGAGGCTAAAATTATTGTCAAAAACTACGTGGATAAAATCAATAATCAAGGTCCCCAAATTTCCTCCCAGCAACAAAAAATCAACCCCAAATTAGATGAAATGGGACTAACTTTCAATGTAGACCAAGTAGTTAATGACGCTTACCGCTTTGGCCGCAGTGGCGGAGTCAAAGAACGAATTAAAGAAAACTCTAAAATGACCATTAAAGATAATAGTATTTCGCTTAATCCCCAGGTTGACGAGAAGAAATTTGATGAATACTTAGGCCAAATTGCCCAAGTCGTTGATGTCGCACCTGAAAACGCTAGTCTGACTATTACTAATGGCAATATTAACTTAAAACCTTCTAAAGTCGGTCGTGGTTTAGATAAAGATAAACTAAAGAAAGATTTAACTAATTTAATTGACCAGGATAAGTTAAATAGCCAAATCGTTCTAACTACTTCTGACATTCAGCCAAAGATTTTAGAAGAAGGAACTGTACAAGCCCAAGAACAAGCCAATAAATTAATGGCGGCTGCGCCAATTACTGTTATTTTTGAAGACCAAAATTTTGTGGCCGATAAAAGTGAAATTGGTTCTTGGATTGGTTTTACCGAAGACAATGATCATCTAACCGCTCTGCTTTCTGCCAATAAAGTTGCTGCTTTCGCCGATAGTATTGCCTCAAAAATTGAAATCACTAAAGTTGACCATGAAATCATGGATGGCACAGGTGAAGTACTAAACGAAGGCCAAGACGGTCGTGGTGTAGACAAAAATCTATTAAGTAATGATTTATACAGTAAAGTTTTATCTGGTACCGCTGGAGTCATTAGCATCGCTACTTTCCCAGTTCCTAAGGGCGAAATTGTGAAAAATCCTCACGCCCAACCAGGTCGTTACGCCGGTCGTTATATCGACGTGAACTTATCCGAACAAACTTTATATGCTTTTGAAGGTACCACGTTGGTAAATCAATTCTTAATTTCTTCTGGTATTTCTAGCCACCCGACACCGACTGGTGAATTCTCTGTCTATAGTAAAACTCGTGCCCAAACTATGGATGGACCGGGTTACAGCCTACCAAACGTAGAGTGGATTAGTTGGTGGAGCAGCGACTATTCAATCCATGGTACTTATTGGCACAATAATTTCGGTACGCCCATGAGTCACGGTTGTCTTAACGCTTCCAACGCTGATGCTGAATGGATTTATAACTGGGATGATATTGGCACACCAGTATACGTACATTGGTAAATGAATGAGTTGAAAGTCCATAAAGTTAAAAGTCTGTAAAGAGAAGAATAAGAATACAAAACGAAAAAGGCGTCTGCTCGAGATGGCGAGTGCCCCTCCCCGTCTCGACCCGGCGCCTTTTTTTAAATT
>Ga0209429_10001353_pt1 | contig 15254 bp, 13 predicted proteins | sample BarGraNGADG00212_3_FD_184493 | JGI IMG/M metagenome (GOLD analysis project Ga0209429, IMG submission 184493) | Arctic peat soil microbial communities from Barrow, Alaska - Barrow Graham LP Ref core NGADG0004-212 (SPAdes) (version 2) | ecosystem: Environmental > Terrestrial > Soil > Wetlands >... | reverse complement strand
TTTGCGGTCGGTGCCTTCGGGAACAAGGCCGATGAGTTCGCGCACCCGCGCGGACTCGTCGGGAATTTCCGCGTCGGCATAAACACCCTCATCTCCTTCTTCGTCCGAGTCGAGCGACCATTCGGTGGTTTCCTCCAAGTCGGCGAGCTTGCGGACAATGCGCTGCCGCACCTGGGCAATGTAAGTGTCGGCTTCCGCATCTCCCAAAGAGGATGAATGGATGAATGGATTACTGGATGAGGTGGTGAGCATGTCGCAGGCGAGGACGCGCATTTCGTCCTGAAGGCGAGCGATGCGAGACGCCAACTCCGGCTCGAAATTGGTGCGGCGCTTTCGCTCGACTTCGATCTGTTCGCGCACCAGCAAGACGAGCAGGCGTCGTCGCAAAGCCTGCTTAATGGCGCGCGGGCTGGAGGACATCATCTTTTGAAACGCCGTCATAACGAAGCCGATGGCGCGCTGGGCGCGGGTCGTTCTGCCGGTGCGGAAAAGCCCGGCGGCTTCGTAGCCGGTTCGCAGATAGTCGGTCAGTTGTTCGTAGAACCGCTGCTCGCGCAACGCCGGTTCAAAGCTCTCGGTATGCACTTGCCGGCGCACAAAGAGCGGCTTGCCGTTGGCGTCCACGACCTCGCGTTTAGTGCGGCGAATCATCACGCGGTTAAGCAAACTGCGGTGAGAAATCATCGCCTCCGGCGAATCGAACAAGTGATTGTCGAGCAAGTTGACCAGCGACCAGAACTGAAAGTTGTCGCCCTGGTGCGGCGTGGCCGAGAGAAAGAGCAAGTCGCGCGTGTGACCTTGGAGGGCCTCCATGAGCCGGTAGTTCATCGTCGTCTGCTGCTTCTTGCCGTAGCGGATGCGGCTGACGTGGTGCGCTTCGTCCACGACGACGAGATCAAAGCGCGGCGCGTTGAGCAAACGTTCCATGCGCGCGGGTCTTTTCACGGTGTCAATTGAAGCGATGACGCGCTGATGATTCTCCCAACTCGCCGGGGCGAAGTCCTGGAAGTCAATGCCGAGCACTTCAAATTCGAGCCGGAAGCAGCCGCGCAGTTCGTTCTGCCAGTTTTTGACGAGGCCCGCCGGACACAGGATGAGAACCCGCCGCGCTTCGCCCCGCGCGATGAGTTCGCGGATGATCATGCCCGTCTCGATGGTTTTGCCCAAGCCAACCTCGTCCGCGATGAGCAACCGGCGGCGCGTCATTTTGATCACGTCATGGGTGAGCAAAATCTGGTGCGGGAGAAGTTGCGTGCGCGAGTTGGTGAGTTCGCCGCCGGTATTGCCAAGCGCGAACTGCCACGCAAGCTGGCGAAGCAGGAAGTCTTTGGGATTGTCGAATTGTCCGGCACGAAGTTTGTCCCACGGCGAAGTGGCTTTTTCGAGGCGTTGGATCGGCAGCGTTTCGAGCCTGCGCCCGGCGCGGCTCTCGAACACGACATCCGCCAAGTAGAGGCCGCCCGTTTCCGAGAGGCGCAACACTTCGCCAATGCCGAGTTCGTAACGGCCGGAAACCCGGACGCGGTCCGAGGACTGGAAGCGCGGATTGGTGGATTGATGGATTGATGGATGAATGGGAGCGGCGGCGGCTGCGCCATCCTGTTCGGCAGCGTCGAGGCGCGGATTGGTGGATTGATGGATTGATGGATGAATGGGAGCGGCGGCGGCGCCATCCTGTTCGGCAGCGTCGAGGCGCGGATTGGTGGATTGATGGATTGATGGATGAATGGGAGCGGCGGCGCCATCCTGTTCGGCAGCGTCATATTGCTTGGCTTCGTCTTTCATAAATCCACTCATCCAACAATCCACTCATCCAACAATCCACTCATCCAACAATCCACTCATCCAACAATCCGTTACGACAGGTTTTCTCCGTAAAGGTAGGTTTCGTGGACTCCCTCGTTGCTGATGGAGGGATTCGAGCCAAAGAGCCGCCACAACGGGATTCGCTTGCCCGCGTAACGCGCATAAAGGTGATTGCCCGCGCCCAGCACGAGCGCATGTCGGATGGGGACGTGGATGACGCCGATATTGCTGACTTCGTTGGAGACGGCGCGCAGCCGGCGGCGCAGGTCCTGCAAGAAAGGCCAATCGCGGTTGTCGTTCACCTCCTCAAGCTGTTCCATCTGGACAAGAAACTCGTCCAAGCCGAACAGACAGACACCGGGCGAACGGCGCGTGAAGGGAAACGGGTCTTGCTCGAACTGGCGCACGAGGTCGGTGATTCCAAGCCGGGTTGGATTGGGCTTCACCTTGCCGGGTTGTGCGCCGGTCCAGTCACACGCTTCGTCAGGTAATACGAGGTAGCCTGCCATATCAGAGGGGATTGGTGGATTGGTGGATTCGTGGATTATTGGATGAATGGGGCAGCGTGTCTTGCCACTCGTCCGTCCCTCGTTTGGTCTCCAGTGATTCGATTAGGCGGAGCAGTTTGTTCTCGACCTCGTAATGCAGCTTGTCGAATTCCTCAAAGTCTCCGTCCGTAATCAATTTGACGCGCCACAGGCCGGCTGCGCGCGTGAGTGCTTCGGCCAGCGAGCCTTTGGCGATGTAGAGGTATTGGAGGTATTCCGGGAGTGAACGCCGCCCGTAACCTTCGGCGATGTTGGCGGAAACGGACTGCGCGGCATCTGAAAACTGCGACTTCAGTTTGAAGTCAGACACTCCGACGCAGAGCCGAAAGGCCATTTCAAACAAATCCATCCCGCGCTGCCATGCGTCGAGCTTCATGTAGCCCCGGTTCAGATTGCGTCGTTTCGTGTATTCCACCGCTTGACGGCTGGATGATTGGATTGTTGGATTCATGGATTCGTGGATTGTTGGCTGGGGCCGGTGAAGAATTGCGCAAGCATGGTGTCGTCGTAGAAGGGAAGGAGTTTGTCGCACGACTTCTGCCACCGGTCCGGGTCACGCTGCTTGAGGTATTGCAGGGCCGCCCGGATCGCCTCGCGCTGCGAACGGAACCGCTCAACCAGTTGGTCGAGACGTTCCCCCAACTCGGCTTGAGCCACCAGCACATGCAGGACATCCACCAGAGGAGGCCCAACACCGGATTGCTGGATTCTTGGATTCGTGGATGCGTGGGGTAGATCCAACTCAGTTTGCTCCAGGCGCTCGACCGCGCTTTCCCCCATCAATCCATTCATCCATTTATCCATCAATCCTCCGATCCGTTCGGTGGGCGTGAGCACTTCGTAGGTGCGCCCGCCTTTTACTCGGCCTTTGCGGAGCAGCGGTGGCTTGTGCCCGGTTAGGTCGCTGACCTCAAACACGCCGCGTGTGTCTTTGCTGATGCTGTCCACGGAAACTTCACGTTTTTTGTAAAGCTCTGCCAACAACCAGACCTGAGTAAGGGCGTCCACGTTCTCCAGTTCGCTCGGCAACGGTGTCTTGCTGCTAACTATCTGCTCAACCATGAGCCTGATGTCTTTGAAAGCGTCGTGGAGTTTGAATGGTTCCCCATTCCAGTCCACGACCGCACCGTAATGCCGGGAGTAAACCTCAAGACATTTACCTATGAGAACCATGCGGACATCAGGCCGTGGGAGTGGTTCGCTCCCGTAACGACCGGCTTCGATGCGGGCGATTTCTAGCTGCGCCCCCTGCCGGACCAGTTGGCGCAGGCCCGCCCAACTGCGTTTGGCGCGCGTGTCCTCCGGGCGCCGCTTGCGACAAACGTGAATGAGGTCGTAGGAAATGGCTTCGTTGTTCATGAGGTGAAGCGATACTTCGCTTTCCGCGTGAACGGGATAAATAGCTTCAATGACCAAGTCGGCATTGCATACCGAGTTGAGAACACCCTCCCAGGAACTACCCTCCGCATGGTGGAACGTGAAGACAACCAAACCATCGTCCCGGATTTTCTCACGGCTTTTCGTAAGCACGGCGGTCAAGCCGTCTTCAAAGTTCTGTATAGTCAACCCGCGTGAGCGGTTCTCCACAATCTCGGCGGTCTTTGGACAATATTCCGGGGCGAAAGCGGAATTCTCCTTCTTCAAAAGCAGCCGCAGCCAGACGTAGAAAAAGTCCGCCAGTTCCGAGTAATTGACATTGTCAGCATAGGGCGGGTCAGTAATGGCCACGTCCGCGACCGACAACTGCTCAAGTTCCACTCGCGAGTCTCCGCTGCGGAGTTCGACATCCGCCTTGGTGGAAATCGGGTCGAGTCCTTCGCGTTTGCAGTGTTTGCCGAGCGCGTTGAAGTTGCCCTCGTAGGGACGCCGGGCATACGCAATTCCTTCCCTGAGCGACTGCATTCGGCTGATGAAAGTGTTGTTGCCAGAAATCGTGCCCCAAACGTTCTGTTCGCAGAACGTGACTTTCGGCTGAAAATCGTGCCTAGAGAAAATACCTCCCGGCGCTGTGCCACCCGGAGAGTTGCGAGAAGGGCGGTTCCTGGTGAAAACGTTGTTAGCCTCCAGTGTATTGGAGAACGCGCAGAGCAGTAGTTCGCGCAAACAGGTGTTGCTTTCCTGCCCGAGAAGCTGAAAGAGCGTGGTGAGTGCAAGCAACTGGCGCGAGTTGAACATCTGATGCCAGTAGCGGTAGTGGTGCTCGTGCAAACGGTCGGTTTCCTGACCGGACGGGATTTCGCTTTTTGGGTAGGGCAGCGATTCGCAGTGCTTCGACCAGAGCGCGTCGGCTTGTTGGCACAATGCTTGGTCGGTTGGTGTGTGGCGTGCATAGAACTTGCCCTTCTGCTTCCAAACAAGATTGTGCCTCTGCGGAACATACGCGCCGGAGTAAGCCACGTCTGCCATTGCTGTTTCTTCGCCGTCTTCCGTTTCCTCGGCCCCTGCGCTTTCACTGAACAATTCATCCGTGCCTTGGCCGAGTTTGGCGGGGTCGTTGGCCGGGTCGCAACCGGGCGCGTAGGCGTGCAGCCCGTAAGCGTGCATGGGCAGGCGTTGGTCGTCCGGCAGCGAGCGAATGGATGCGATGATGGCGTCGTTGTTGCCGCAATGAGGGCAGACGAAGCGACCCTTGTCCGTGACGTTGCCTTTGTGCGGGTCGTAAGTGTGGCCTGCGGGGCTGGTGACCATCGCGCCGTCGGACAATTCGCCGCGCCACTGGAACACGTCCTCGGTCTTCGGGCAAAGCAGGACGGTGAGCGGCACTTTCTTGCGCTTTTTCTTCGTCGAAGAAAGAGACGGCTTCACCACTTCATGGCAGTGCGGGCAGCAGGCGTGGCCTTTTTCGAGCGTTCCCCACTTCACGGCAGACTGGCCGGCGTGCGGTGTGCCTTGGCAGACGTAGAGGCCGCCGACCTCATGGGCGTACGTCCAGCGGGTGTTGGTGCGCCCGATGCCGGCTGAGTAGCCGGGGCTGTGGAACATGGCGCGCGGCTCCGCGATGAGCGTTGCGGGTTCGATTTCCCAATCGAAGGTCTTCCTACACCTGGGGCAGATGCAATCCGGATAATAGCGGACACTTGGGCTTTTGGCCGCGATGATGTAGTCGGAGAACAGCGGCACCTGCTTGCGGCAAGTGGGGTTGGTGCATACGGCGGACTTGGCCCAAAAGGTGTAGATGACATCTGCCGGAGGCAGGGATTGGTGGATTGATGGATTGGTGGATTGTTGGGCTGGCGCGGAGGCCGCAGTGCCATCAATCCATTCATCCACTAATCCATCAATCCCGCTGCTCCGCAGCGTCCACGGCGGCGCGGTTTTGTAGAGGTTGAGCAATGTCTGGCGGAGGGGTTTGCCAGACCAGGGCACAGTTCGGTTGGCAAGACGCTCAAAAGCGGCGTCGAGTTCCTTCAAGTCCACCGGCTCGACTTCGGTTTTCACGATGAACCACGCGACCGGCTTCAAATCAATGCCGATGACTTTGCAGCCTAGGCGCAGCGCCTCGACGACGGTGGTGCCGCCGCCCATGAACGGATCGAGCACGATTTTGCCGTTGGTGTCCGGGTCGTGGGAGTGGTCTTTGTAAAACTCCTCCATGATGTTCGTGCGAGTTCCGTCTGGCTTGTAGGCGGGTTTGAGCGCGCCCAACAGAATGGCGCGGAAGATGCACGAGGCGCGGCGGGCAAACCATTTGTGCATCTGATAAATGGGCTTGAACGAATTGCGCTCCGGCACGGCGAGACGATTGATCTCGACGATGGGGAAATCCTCTTCGATGGCGCGTTTCATGGAGCTGGTGCCTCTGGCGTTTCAGGCTGTGGTTCGGCGGCTTGCTGCATGATTCTTTCGTGCCGCAATTGGAATGCGGTGAAGATACGCGAACATTCTGCACCCCGACAGTTGGCAGCAATAAATCGCTGCCAATCGTCAATTGCGTCTTCAAGTTGATTGGCTATGTCGGCGAGGCGATCCGAAGCAGCGTTACAGTCGGATTTAAGTTTGATGCGGACGCCTTTCATCTCTTCCTTCTGAAGTTCGGGAAGATCACAACTGGCTTCGCCACAATTTCGCGCCATTTTGGTTGCAAACGACCGCACATTGCCGAACAAGGTCATAACCCGGTAGGTTACAGCTTCGGCCTGGGGCAACCATTTCGCGCTAGCTTCCTGGCGGGCCGTTTCCAGATCAAGGTCGCGTCCAAGCCAAAAAGCCAAAAGAAACAAGAAAACACTGAAAAGAGTATCAACGATTGGGGTGTAGTCCTGAGGCCGCCAAGCCAAATAAATTGGCGGTCCAAAGAGCAAAAGGGCAGCGAGCACGAGTTTATAAACCGTACGTGCGGATTGAACCGATGCCGACTGTGCTGGCGCCAAACTGGGGGGCCACGATTCTATTTGGTTATTCATAATTGGATTATTCGAGTGGCACCAGTTTGTATTGCTGTGCGAGTTTGCGCTCAACCTGCCGCATGATGAGCCGGACGGCGGTCCAGTCCGCCAGAAATTCGGTGCGGTCGGGAAACTGTTTCTGAACTTCAAATGGGGAGGCATCCGGTTTCTTTGTCTGCGTCCACCAAGCGCGGTAACGGCAACTCCATTTTTCCAAGAAGGGGCGGAGCACATCAGTCAGCATGCGATGAATGAGAATGCCGAGATGGTCCTGGCGGGAACTTTTGATTCGCCCGACGGGGAACTTACGCATGATGCCCCGGCATTCACGGGAAAAGGTGTAAAGCGAATCGAGACTGTCGCAGTAAAGTTCGCCATCGAAACTGATGGCGTTCTTGTCGACGGGCTTGCCGACGACGGCGACGCGGGTCGCGAGCTCAGTATAGAGTTCCCAGGCGCACTGGCGGTCATCTTCGGAGAGTTTACCCTCCAGTTTGAACACGCCCAGGTTCAGGGAAAATGAGCCTTCTTTGGTGGCAGCCATAATATTATCCGTTTTGCTTTTTGATTTCTTTTGGGTTGATGATGCGGTCTTTAGGACGAGCGCACGCATCTGCCACATGATGCTTGAGCAAAGCCGGGTTGGCGATGAGTTGTTGCCAACTGAGTTCCTGCCAAACCGCATAGCGGGAATTGATGTGGGCGTTAAGTCGAGGCGGCACACGAACGCTCCCATTGTACTCGGGGATAACGTTTGGAAGCTGAATGCCGATCAAGCCGTGACCTTTGTCGAGGGTCGCCTTGATTTCCCAATCAAGGTATTTCCGCTGATAGGAGGTCGGGCCCACGAGGACGATGGTGCAAGATGTGCGGGTGATAAACTCGTCGCGAATCCGGTGTTTGATGTAATCGTTGTCGTCGCTATCAATCTCGTCACGGAGCGAATTGTCGAAAATGATTTCATAGGCATCATGGAACACCTGCGAGAACAGGTTGTAGTAATACTGGTCGGACGAGTGCTGGTAGCTGACGAAAATCTTCGGACGTTTTGTTTCGGTAAAATAATCGCCAAACAGGGACGGCCTCGGCTGCAGCGAGTTCAGCAGGTCGGCGATGGAGGGCGGAACCGGCTTGGGCGTGACCGGGGGCGGATACCACGGGAACAGCGGCGGCCTGAGATCGAAAGGCGAATTGCTCATGATGCTAAGCCAATATTTTATGTCCGAAAGGAGTGGAGCCGGGGAAAAGACCGGATTCAGTTTTGCCAGTATTCCGGTCAATTAATTGCAGGAAATCGGCCACATGCATAGCAATGGCGCCTCGGGTTTTAGCCGGCGCGGTGCTGTCCACAATGACACGCCCGGCGCATTTGCGGTCTTGCTTCTGCAAAGAGCAAAGGAGGGCAGACGAACTGGCTTCGATGATCCAAATATACTTGGGATAATCGAGCACAAGGAGTTTTTGTCCGACTTTGCGGTCAAGTTTACCGGCGGCCATGTCCTGGCGTAACGAGGCCTGAAATTCAACCGACGACTGGAGAAAGGTGCGGTATTCCAGATTGTCCAAATTACCCTGGAGCAAAGGATTGATGTTTTGTGGAATGAAGTCACGCAGCGTGACTCCCGGGTAGGTGGGCACCTCTTGGTCCAGGAAATCGTTGATGCAACTTTTGGCCATAATTTCTGCCTCCTCCCCCCGCAACGTCACTTCATGTGGCAGAACCGCAATCACACATTCCGTTTCCCAGAAAGAATAATCAGTAAGCGAAGTTGCGAAGACGGGCATTTCACGATAGGGGCCTTTGTTATCGTTATTGACGTAAAATGCCGGTATGCGCTGGATTGTAAGCGAACTCGGAACGGAGGGAGCGTATGTGTGCCCGATCGCTACCAAGGCGTGGTTACTTGTGCCGATAATGACGGGCAAGCCGCTCTCGATGTAGCGGTACGCAATGTCTGCCAGTTTCACGGTTTTTTGAAATTCACGTTGCAATGACTGAAATTCTTGGGTTGCGTTCTTATCTACCGGGAAAGCAGTTTCAATGTGCGCAGAACAGTCACCAAGGGCGTGCCTGGAATAAAGCAGCGCCGGCATCCCCATCCCTTTAAGGGCATCCAAAATCTGAAAGGAATTTAATCCTCGTTCGGCAGGTAGTGGCCGTCCCAAGGCCATGTTGGCCTTTGCCAATTGGTTAATTTCAGATGGCAAGTATTCGCGATAGCTAAATTTGCGGCTCATATAACGTGCCAGCATCCACAAAGAAGCTTGGGCGCACGCTCCAACCTGCGAATCCTGCTGAATGAAAGGCATGCCTTTAACAGCTAGTTTTTCGCCAAGAATATGCGCTTCGAAGGGAGCCAAACAATGGATGAACTGACGGTTGGAATCCTCCAGGTTAGGGCGTAAGACAGTGCGCCCCATGCGTTGAAGGTCGGTTGGGCGAATTACGATGTAACCAAGATAGTCTTGGGAATATTTGCCAAAATTCCACTTTGTTTTCCGCGGAACCTCGACTGAGAAAAAATGCAACCGCACACAGCGGGAATCGTACTTTTTGAACGCCTTGCAATAGAATGCCGCATACTCATCCTGGTAATCTTTATCCACGTATCCGTATTCAAAGATAACCGATTGGCAGTTATAAGGTGGTTTGCCTAAAGAACCCAGTAATTGTTCAAGAACCCGACTATTACCTGAAAACGGGAGGGCACATTCCATCAACCGCTGGTTGAAGGCGTTACTGTTGAATATTTCGATGTTGAATTTCTTGGTCATAAAAACAACAAGGGTGGCCAAACATCAGTTCGACCACCCTCGCACGTGCAAATAGAGCTGTTTTGTTTTACATGAAAACGTGTTGAGCTCCGTCTTTTAGCGACATGGCGCGTGCCTTCTCGTACGCCTCTATTTCCACCGAGGCCCGCTCGGTGGTCCGCCGCCAGAATGCATCCCAGTCGGTTTCCCGGATCATTTGGTTGATAACCTGAACTGCTTCCTGGGAAGGCGCCGACTGGCTCGTTCTCCGAGTGGAATGTTGCTTTGGCATGATGCCTTTCAATGGTTTTGTTTACCGTAGTATCGCTAATCTGGGCATAAAACTTAGCGGTGAATGGAAAATTTAACGAAAAAACCTGAATCCTCCATAAGCCAGAGACCGCGCGCGCGCGGTTTCGTACGCCTCCGCTTCCTGTTCGACCGCAGCCGAGACCTCTTCCCCATATTTCACCCAATCGGTCTGAGCCAAGATCGCGTTGACCCTCTCGTCCAATTCGGGCGACAGATTGACAACTGGCGCCTCGGTGACAACGGTGGTGCTCATGGTGTTTTCTTGTGTTATCGTCAATTCTTGACGGAGATTCAGTAAATTTGCGTATCTTTATACAGAATGGCCGTTCCCGCGCAAGCCCCAAATGGCACTCATCCCACAACCGGTTGGCAATGTAGCATGGATGGCCAGTGGACGCAAACCCAATCGAAAAGGGCCTCAGAGACTCGAAACAAAGGGCAAAAATAAACATAATACGTTGTGCTTAAATATATTACGAAATGTCGCCCGGTTTGTAAACGATGAGGCCCTGAACGGTGTCAAAGGCCGTGTCCGCCGTGGCCAACTCGGCCAGCCCGGAGCGTTCGGCCAAGGCGAGTTGGAGCGAATCGTTGGTGAGCAGTCCCCATCGCTTCTGCAACTGTAGCGCCAGCACAAAGTCCTGCCGCTCGACGGTGCGAATGGAGAACTTGCTATGAATAAGCGCCATGGTGAGAGAGTAATATTCGGTAAGCTGGCTGATGACGTGCCTTTTTTCCGACAACGCCCTGGCGGGATTACCCCCCAGGGCAATGCCCCGGTCCTTGCATTCCTGCATCATCCAGCGGTGGCAAAGCTCCCCCAGGACCACGGTGCTAATGACGCCTTCCACGGCTCCATGGGCCACCCGGTTCACCAGCGACACACATTCTGGAGACCGTTGGGCCGAGGCGTAAAGAAGGATGTTGGCATCCACCAACACTCGGCTGCCATTGCGAATGTCATGGAGGTTCATTGTTCGTAGTAGTCCAGTTCCATGACTTCACGGAAACCTTCGTTGGAAAGCTGGATGCCGCCTTGCAGCAATCTCAAGGTATTGTGTCGGCGGTCCGCGTCCTCCGGCGGTTCCTGGAGAAACTGGGAAATCGCCAGGCCAATCAGATCGGACACGCGGCGATGCTGCTTCGCGGCCACTTGCTTCAAGGAGCTGTAGGTTGCGGAATCCAGCACGGTTCCCACTTTGATCTTATCGCATTGCATATTGGTTTAGCCTTTCGGTTTTTGGTGCTTCTTGGTTATAGGCGGCCTCTTGCGAAGAGCCATATACTCTCTCAACGCCGAATGAATGGCTTCGTCGCGTGTGATTTTGAGTTGTCCGGCAACTTGATCGAGTTGATCCAGCAATTGGTCGTCGATTTCCCATTCCACTAAAACTTTTCCAGGAGTTGTTTTGTTCATGGCCAACGTTATGCTTGTAGCAAGTTTGTTTACCTGGGTTCGAGTTCAATCCACGGCACGAGAACTTCCATGAGCGAAAAGCCACCGTGCTGGTAAAGCTTCCGTGAACTGGTTCCTTGTGGCTTGGCGCGAAGCCGACCGCGTAACATGGCCGTGCGCGTTTGCGGCAATAGCTGCAAATCAGGGTGCCAACCGGGAAACGGCTCTTCGGGTGCGAACTCCTTGAGTCTGGTCTGGCCCAGCAGGTCCGCAGCATCAGAGTCGCGAGTCGCTTCCACGGACGCGCCGAAAAAGATGTAACCGTGGTCGCTGGTGACAACGATCGGCAACCCGCGAGGCAAATCCTGCAACGTGTTTTTCCAGATGGTGGGAACGTAGTTGCGGTGGAAATTGGTGAAAAGGGTTTCGTTGCGGGCGTTGTCGTCGGCGAAAAGCCGGTCAGGGTAGCTGGACCAAAGCAGCACACTGCGACCCGGCCTGAAGCGGTGGCGTGCCGTGGGCTGGTCGAGGTAGCAGGCTTCGATGTTTTTCTCGGCAAATTCAATGCGTCCGGGAAGCTGCGACGGGCCGATGCGCGTGCCGATGACGCGCTCATCAACGAAGTGAATCGTCTCAGTGGGCAGAGAGGTGGCGACGGCCCGGGTGGATTTGACACGGAATCCGGAATCCTCGGCCATCTTCAAAAGCAATGGCAACTCGCGGAGCGAGAGGCCGTCGAAGACAACCGCGGCGCGAGGGTTCGCGAGTGGCAGCGGCGCGTCGAGGCCAAGCCATGATTTTACGGCGGGCGCTTGGGCGGAGTCCGCCTGCAATTCATCCCAAACTGCGTGTGCGCCGGTGGCAATGAGTTCTTCCAACCGGCAAACGGCTTCCTCGCCGGATCGGAGATAATCCTCCGGTTCGATTTGCTGATAGCGAGCGGATGCCCACACCGTCTCCAAGAGCCACGACTTGATGGCGGGAAGCCGCGCCCCATCGGCGAAGAGGCGTTCGGGTTTGAAAGTGAGTTTGGACATAACGCTCATCAAGCGCCGTTGGCCTGCACACCCAGCTTGACGCGGCACGAGCCGGGCGTGAAGTCGGGCAGGCGCTCGACCATCTCCTCGACCTGGGCCTTGGTGAACACGCCGGAGAACTCCAGCTCGGCCTCGCCGGAGAATTTTGCCGGGCCAGTGAGCGAGCCGCGAAGGAACGAGGGCAGTGAACCGGTTTCGAGCGTCCGTTCGTCGAAGGTGAGGGCAATGCGGACGGAGACAATCCGACGGCCCTCCTGCTGTTCCACCAAACGGGCAATCTCCTGCCGAATCTGCTGACGCGACGGCAGGAAAGATGTGGCGACGGTTTCTGTCGCCGGTTGTGCGGCGGTTGCGGACTCAGAGGTCGTGCCGGCTGAGGACATTGTCGCGGTGGTTGGCGCGGTGGACGGGCGCGCGGACGTGGCCGCTGTTTGTGGCTGCGTTGTCGAGGGCGCGGCGCTGACATCGAACGGCTCGGAAATGACGGCATCGCCCAACTGGTCGGCGGTCAGACGCGGGCGACGGCCACAGGCATTGTTCGCCGGGTGGCGCAGGCCGATGACATTGCCGAGTTCGGTGAGAGCGCAGATGGCTTCTTGAAACAAGCTGTGAGTCATCAACATGGGGAAGCCGAGCGTGTTACGGTAGTCGGTCTCGACCTGGCTGACTTTCTTGCCAACAAGTTCGGCGACGCGGCCGCCAAGATGTTCCTGGAGCAAGGACGCGGGATACAGAGTGCGGAGCAAGTGTTGTGCAATCTGCTCGCGCGTGGCGGCGGGCGGAAGATTTTCGCGCTGGAACTCGCAGTCGGACGCAGACGCGCCGAACCTGACGACTTGGACATGCTGGAAGTTGTTTTTTTTCAGGTAGTCCACGGCGTTGCGCTTGTCGTCCGCGCCGATGCGCGAATACTCGGTGCTCTTGGCCGCGTCGCCCGCGTTGCGCGAGAGATAGTCTGCGGCAAGCCAACTCTTGGCGTATTTCAGCAAGTCGGCATTGCGCCGGAGGTCCACTTTCTCGTCGCGCGGTTCGATCAAGACGATGGTGTTGCGACGCTTCAAGCCGAAATAGAACTGGTGGATTTCCTCCGGTTTCAAACGGCGCGGCGCGGCAACGAGGCGGACCGCCGCTTGTGAACTCGCGTCGAGCGCAGCCTGCGTGGCAGCGGGATCGGTGAACACGACCAGTTCGGGTTCACGCAGAACGTCATTGGCCCACCAGGAGACGACTTTTCCCCACGCCTCGTCGTCGGATACGGTGAGCGAGCGCAGATTGACCTTGGCGTGGGCGTTTTCCTTGGCGTCGAAAAACAGGCTGCCGGCGCGTTCGTGGAAAAACGAACCGAGCTTCTTAAAATTGGTGAGCGAGATGCGGAAGGAGTTGAAATCGGACTCCGGCCCGATTACCTGACGGGCGAGTTCATCCTCGGTGATGCCTGGCTGCTTGGGAGACGGGGCAAGGCTGGCGAGCAGGGTGGCCGCAGCGATCTGGTCGGCGAAAGGGTCGCTGCGCCTTTCCCGCAAGTTTGATTCGGCACATGCCAGCAGGTTTTGGGAGGGGTCAAGGTCAGCGAGCCAACTACGCAGTTCGGCGTCGAGCAGGCTTGCGTCGGCCATCGTGATCAGGTGCGTGGATTCGCAACGACTGCGGACCAGCGCGGCGAGGAAACCCAACGCGCCGCGCGTGCCCTGAAAGCCGCCCTTGGACTGACGGATGCGAACGAGCGCGATGTCAAGTAATTCGGGAGTGAAGGGGAACGATTGGCGCAACTGCTCGGCGTAGTCCGGCGGAATGTCTATGCCGAACCGCCGCCACGTATTGAGGTAACTTTGAACAATCGCAGTGATTTCAGAAGAGGCCGCGAGCGGCGACTTCTTAAACAGGCGATGAAAGAGGACTTTGCGGCGGTCGGCGAAATCCTGAAAGCGAAGTTCAACGCGGGGCACGCGCTTGAGGGTGAGTCCGGGTTCCTGATTGCCGTCGTAAACGGAGGCAATCAGGGCGATGTTCGAGCCAGCGCGGTTGGCTTCCTCGGAGAGCATCTGGAGGAAGTTCAGGTTGCGCTGGCGAAGGGCCGGGTCACTGATGGAACGGACGCCGCTTTCCGATTCGTCGAGGATGAGCACGAACTTCTTGCCGTCGAGGGCGGCCCGGAACTGATTGATGTCCGGAGGCTGATCGGCGCGAAACTCCACGTGGAGTTCTTGGCCGATGACACCCCAGAGAGATTCGAGGGGGAAGTCGGTGAACTTGCGCCAAATGATGCGCGTGCCTTCGGGCGCGTTGAAGGCAAGCCTGTTGTCCGCGAGCCACGCCTGGCAGTCGGCGGGCGAAGTTACTAAATGGAGGGGGATGAGCAGGCCGTGGGATTTGCCGACGCCCTTCGGCCCTTCGGCCAAGAACAGGCCCGTTTCCGCCTCCGCGGAGTTCAGGCGCTTGTTGATGGCCTCGACCAGTCGCCTGATTTCTCCCGATACGAACGTGGATTGAAGGAAGTCGCGGGCTCGAGACTCCAAGGCACGGCGTTTCGGGTCGGTGATGCGCTCGATGTCAATGACGCCCTGCAGCCGTCCGGTCAGGACTTCGTCCTTCGGCTCAAGCAACTGTTTAAGCATGTGCGCAATGTAGCACACTGTTTCTAGCTGCGTCAAGAAAACTATATGCGTCTTGATTTAAGTTTCATGATACTGCGAATTGGACCCATGCGATGGACGGGCCGCCCTTCTTCGCGGTGACGTAAGCGGCCGATCCGGGAATGTTGAAAGTATCAGGCCTGCGACTGATCAGGGATGCATCAAGCTCGCATTTTTCGTAGCATCCGGCGTGAGCCGGATCATTATTCTCCGCCGGGCATGCGAAAAGCCGCACAAAATTCGAGAGTTTGAGCCGACTCACGTCGGCTGCTACGTTATGGTAGCATCCGGCGTGAGCCGGATCATTATTCTCCGCCGGGCATACGAAAAGCCGCACAAAATTCGAGAGTTTGAGCCGACTCACGTCGGCTGCTACGTTATGG
>Ga0209429_10001352_pt1 | contig 15277 bp, 16 predicted proteins | sample BarGraNGADG00212_3_FD_184493 | JGI IMG/M metagenome (GOLD analysis project Ga0209429, IMG submission 184493) | Arctic peat soil microbial communities from Barrow, Alaska - Barrow Graham LP Ref core NGADG0004-212 (SPAdes) (version 2) | ecosystem: Environmental > Terrestrial > Soil > Wetlands >... | reverse complement strand
TGTAGCGCTTGTTTTATATCTCCCGATTGACAATTCATTGATTGCAGAAATACAGGACGGGTTACGAGATATTGCCGAAAAGCATCACCTAAAAAACGAACTTGGATTTATTACGCCTATTGACAATGGAAAAAGATGCGTCTGGGAATACGATTATTATTTCGACCATAATGATCCGGCTGAAGTTTCAAGTATTCAACAGGCAACATATGAAGCTGGTACCCTGTTAGATGAATATTCCGTAAAAACCGGCACAATCAGGCAGGTTCGATATGTTGTTAATCAGGGTTGCTGCAGAAAAGAAAATTTATTGTATTTATAGTCCTAAAAAAGCTGTTTTATGTTCGATAAAAATAAACCAATAATAGCCTTGACCGGTGCAACCGGTTTTTTGGGTAGCCACCTTATGGCTTCTATGCTTTCAGGTGGCTATAAAATCATAATACTTGGCCGTCCGGCTAAAGAAGAAACTTTACAGGAAAGAATCTCCAAACTTTTACGATGGTTCGGTATTGAAGAATTAGCAGGTCAATTAGAGTTAGTGGTAATTGATTTTTTAAAGCCTATGCTGGGCATACCGGAAGCTGAATACAAAAACCTATGTGCAACCACTGAGCAGATTATCCATTGTGCTTCAGATACAAGTTTTAGCGAACGGAAGCGTGACAATGTTTTCAAATCCAATGTAACCAGTTTAGAAGGCATTCTTGAATTTGCTGCTAATGCCAAGGTAAATTTTTTCCATTATATAAGTACCTCGTATGTTTCCGGGAAGAATGGTACTATATGCAAAGAATGCTTCTCTTCAGCAACAGAATTTTTAAATGTATATGAAGAAAGCAAAGCCTTGGCTGAAAACATTATTTCCACATTTTGCCAAAAGAATGAAATACCATATACAATAATTCGTCCGTCTATTGTTTACGGTGATTCGCGCACAGGTCGTTCGCTCAGGTTTAATGCTTTGTACTTTCCTTTACAGTCAGTGAAATATATCAAAGAAATCTATCTGAATGACATAATAAATCATGGCGGGAAGAAATCCGGTCAATTAGGGATATTCATTGATGATGAAGGTTATCTTTTTTTACCACTTAGAATATATTTGCCTAAAGAGGGAGCTCTTAACCTGATTCCTGTTGATTATTTTGTGAATGCCACAATGAAAATAATTGACAATGCTACTTCTGGCGGAATCTATCATTTAACAAATAATTCTTCTACAAAGCTGGAAATCATTTCTGTCTATAATGAACAATTTATGAAGATCAAAGGTGTGGAGATTATTTATGGCAAATCGGCAGACAATGCTTTACGCAATCCTGCCGAAGAATTGTTTGATCGTTTTATAGAGCCCTACCGCGATTATCTATCCGATAACAGAATTTTCGAAAGGGTGAATACTGACTTGGTTACCGAAAATTTGCATCCACCGGAATTTACCGATGAAATATTCAAAAACTGTATGGAATATGCCATTCACGTTAACTGGGGGGAAACGATTTTTGCCGAAGTTAATCAGAAATCATAAATAGGTAAAGTAAAAATGTTTTCAACTTTCAACTCTTGTTATGGCTAAGATATTGCTTATAAACTCCAATAGATTCAAGCATCCATGGCCTGTTATACCTTTCGGGCTCATTTGTATAGCGACTGTTCTGGAAACTAATGGAAGCCATAATATCTATTTTCTCGATTTATGTTTTTCTTTAAATTGTGAAGAAGATATACAGAAGGCAGTACGGAATTTTGTTCCCGATGTGATTGGCATTTCTATAAGAAACCTAGATGATACAGGAGGATATAACATACATTTTTTATTAGAAGATGTCAAAAATGATGTTATTGATTATTGTAGAAAAGAATTTTCAGGTCCTATAATTATTGGTGGTCCTTCAGTAGGGATCAGCGGTAGAGAGATGCTTGATTATTTTGACCTTGAATATGCGGTACGTGGTGACGGTGAAGCTGTGATGCTTGAATTTGTAAAACGTATTGAAAACCGGCAGCCTTTGGAAGGATTAAAAGGTTTGATTATTCGCAGGGATAAGACAATTATTCAGGACAATGAACCTTTCCGTGTGCAGGATTTAGACTCAATGCCTTTCCCAAAGCCACTTCGTTATTTGGATCTTGACCGGTATCGCCGCTTAGGGTCTCCTGTCCAGATACAGACCAAGCGGGGCTGTGCATTAAGGTGCTCTTATTGCACGTACAATAATATTGAAGGAAAGCAATATCGCTTAATAAATCCAAGGCGTGTAGCCGATGAAATTGAAATTCTTGTTAAAGAAACAGGCATCAATCACGTTGAATTTGCTGATAGTATTTTTAATGTTCCTCTCTCTCATGCGAAAGAGGTTTTGAGGGAAGTCATCAGTAAAAATCTTGACCTCAAACTGCATACAATGGGGCTTTCTCCTGCAGCTGTGGACGAAGAACTTCTGGACCTGATGAAAAGTGCCGGTTTTAATGAGGTGGATTTAGGTGCTGAGTCCGCATGTGATGAAGTACTTGAAAGTCTTGCCAAAAATTTTAAACGTTCTGATGTTATAAACACTGCAAATCTTCTAAAAAAGAAAAAGATACCTGTGACCTGGTTCATTATGCTTGGCGCTCCTGCAGAAACCAAGGAATCAGTGCTTGATACCTTAAATACAATAAGAAGCGTTGCATCAAAATGGGATTTGGTTTTTGTATCTACAGGTGTTCGCGTTTACAACGGGTCTCCCCTTGCCGAAGAGATTAGGAAACATGATATCCATTGTACAAGTGACAATTTTTTGCGTCCGGTAAAAATTGAACCTGAGAAAATAGGTTTGGCCGATATTCACACAATCGCAAAACGCTACTCATTTCGATTCCCCAACTTTTATTTTTATGAAAAGGAACATATAATTCCCGGTTGGATTCTTATAAGTGGCAATCTTTTATTAAAGGTGTTTCATTCCCGTCAACCCGTTTGGCGTTTGCTCATACTGTTAAAAAGGTTTGAGTGGATGTTGGGAATAGGTTTGGTAAAAAGAGTTGTGTTTGAGTTAAAAATGAGCTTATTTGATAAGAAAGATCTAAAAACAAATGGGTTTTCTCTAATCCTGCGAAATAAATTACATTCAAAAAAACAGCGAAATGCAGAAAGTAACTGAAGAAATATACAGTCGTATAGATAACGACATTTATAATGTGGAAGGAGAGAGATGGTGGCAACCTGACTTCTCACTTAATCTGTTAAGAACTTTATATAATCCCTACCGTGTAGATTATGCAAACAAAATATTTGAACACCTTAAAATAAATCCAGAAGAAAAATCCGCATTGGAAGTTGGCTGTGGAGGAGGAATATTAAGTGAAGAGATAGCAAAATTGGGTTTTATATTTACCGGAATTGATCCATCAGAGCAATCATTGAATATTGCAATAAAACATGCAAAAGATAACAACCTGAATATAAAATATGAGATGGGAACCGGAGAGAATCTGCCATTTCAGAATAATTCCTTCGATGTAGTCTTTTGTTGCGATGTGCTCGAACATGTTCGTGACTTACCAAAAGTAATTTCTGAGATTTCACGTGTTTTGAAAACCGGCGGCATTTTTATTTACGACACTTTCAATCGTACGTATACCAGCAAAATAACGGCTATCAAAATATTACAGGAGTGGAAACGATGGGCTATAATGCCTCCTAACCTCCATGTTTGGGAAATGTTTATCAAACCCGATGAGATAAGATTTTTATTACTGGAAAACCAATTGGATTGGAAAGAACACCGTGGAATTAAGCCAAATATCTCCTATCCGAAAATGCTTAGATATCTCCACAAAAGAGCAATTGGGGATTTGACCTATGAAGAATTTGGTGAAAAATTCCGAATGGTTGAAAGCAGCAGTACTAAAATTATGTATATGGGATATGCTGTTAAAAGAAAATAACGCTAAAGAAATTTAGGACAAATAAGAACAATCAGAATTTATAAAAAGAAAAATGTTAGTCTTTGGCAACTGAATCCTATTCCATTGCGCATTAAATCTTTAGAAGAACTAACCATAGATGTTGCAGAAAATATGTGAATTATGCAACTTTTTAAAAAAAATGTATAACACAAATTTAATTACAAGCCTTTAACTTTGTTCACTCAAAATTTTTTGATACCAATTAATTAAAAAAAATTACAATTATGAAAGGAAATGAAAAGTTAATTACAGTCATGAATGCGCTTTTGGCAGATGAACTTACTGTCGTAAACCAATACATGGTGCAATCTGAAATGTGTGCAAACTGGGGTTATAGTAGACTTCATGGAACAATTAGAAAACAGGCAGTAGATGAAATGCACCATGCCGAGTGGCTTATCGAGCGAATCATTTTTTTGGATGGTGCGCCAACGGTATCCAAGCTAAATGTTATGAAGATTGGTAAAACGGTTTCAGAAATAATCGGAAACGACAACGATGTAGAACTTAATGTTGTCAGAGAATATAATGATGCAATCAAACTCGCCCGTGAAGTTGATGATCAGGGATCAGTCGATTTGTTAACCAAAATACTAAAAATGGAAGAAGATCACGTCGATTGGGCAGAAATGCAACAAGCTCAGATTAAACAGATGGGTTTAGAGAATTATTTGATTAATCAAACTGAAAGTCCCATCATTAGTTGAGTTTTATAAGAGGAATTAGAAAACAATTTTAAGATGAGGAAAGGTCATATTGGTAAATGGCTGTGCATTGGTATGCTGTGATGATATCGGTAATCTATTAATTTTAAAAAAAACAGCCATGAAACAACACCTTGTAAAAATAAAATCAATTAAGCATATCACACACGATGTACTGCAAATTGTTACTGAGAAACCAAAACAGTATAACTTTACTCCCGGGCAAGCTACCGAAGTTTCAATAAATAAACCCGATTGGAAGGAAAAGAAGAATCCTTTTACATTCACTTGTCTTCCCGAAGATGATTTTCTCGAATTTAACATTAAAACTTATCCTGCGCATAAAGGTGTAACCAACAAACTTCTCACATTGAAAAAAGATGATGAGTTGATTTTACACGATGTGTTTGGCGCCATTTCTTACAAAGGCGAAGGTGTGTTTATTGCCGGAGGCGCAGGTATCACCCCGTTTATTTCTATTTTTAGATATCTTCATTCAAAAAATGAAATTGGTGATAACAAACTCATCTTTGCCAACAAAAAGAAAGAAGATATCATTCTTTCAGCCGAATTTAAAGGATTATTGGACAAGAATTTTATCAATATTTTATCTGATGAAAAGGTTGAAGGATATATACACGGGCAAATCACGGAAGGTTTTCTAAAAGCGTATATTAACGACTCCACTAAAAATGTTTATGTCTGCGGACCTCCGCCTATGATGGATGCTATACAAAAACAATTATCAAATTTAGGAATAGATAAAAAAGCAATTACAGTAGAAAAAATATAAAGTTCAAGATATAGTCACGTATTCAAATAATCACACTCTATGCGCTATTTTGGAAACAACATCAAAACTCTTGTAAATAATCTGGTGGTCAGTTACACTGATGAAGGACCGGATGAAGCTCCTGCTATCATTTTTATTCATGGTTTTCCGCTAAATAAATCCATGTGGGATAAACAAATGGAAGCACTAAAGGATAATTACCGTGTGATTGCTTATGATATTCGCGGGCATGGGGATTCTGATGCGGGAAATGAGGAATTCTCGATTGAACTTTTTGTTAGTGATTTGCTTTCCTTAATGGATGTACTGAAAATTGATAAAGCCTCACTTTGTGGTTTGTCCATGGGTGGATACATAGTATTAAATGCAATTGAAAACTATCCTGAACGTTTTGATGCACTTGTTTTGAGTGATACTCATTGCATAGCCGATCCGCCCGACATAAAAGAAAAACGGTTAAAGACAATTGAAAGCATTAAGGAATACGGCGTGGAAAAGTATGTTGAAGATAGCATTAAATCTCTTTTTGCCTCTGAATCGTTTACATCAAAAATAGCCGAAATTGAGGCTGTAAGGGAAATGATATTAAATACCACTGAACAATCGCTTTACAAAACTATCCTGGCTTTATATGTTCGTGAAGAAACATGCAACATGCTGAATAAAATAAAGGTACCGGTACTCGTCCTGGTGGGAGAGGAAGATAAAATCACGCCACCTGAAGCAGCAAGGTTTATGCATGAGAGTATTCAGGATTCAACCTTACACATCATAAAGCATGCCGGTCATTTAAGTAATCTTGAAAATCCCGACGAATTCAATGATCAACTTACGAAGTTTTTTGCAAAGGTTTATGATGAACCGGAAATCATTAGCACAGACGATAACGACTCAATTCTAAAACAGTTGCGCCATCAGTTGAATATTCTTTTATCTTTTAAACCGATATAATAATGGAAAAGAAAAAACTCACCACAGCAAGTGGCCGACCCTATTCCGAGTTTGAAAACTCATTGACAGCCGGTAACCGCGGTCCGGTTCTGTTACAGGACTATTTCCTGCATGAAGATATGGCACATTTCAACCGTGAACGTATTCCCGAACGTGTTGTTCATGCCAAAGGAACAGGTGCTTTCGGCACTTTTACCGTTACACACGATATTACTCAATATACAAAGGCAAAAATTTTTTCTAAAATTGGCAAGCAAACAAAGATGTTTGCCCGTTTTTCCATAGTTGGTGGCGAAAAAGGAGGAGCCGACAGTGAAAGAGATCCGCGTGGCTTTGCCCTTAAGTTTTACACCGAAGATGGCAATTGGGATTTAGTTGGGAATAATACACCTGTTTTCTTTATCAAAGATCCGAAAAAATTCTCTCACTTCATTCATACTCAAAAGCGTGATCCAATGACCAATTGTAAAAGTCCTACTATGATGTGGGATTTTTACAGTTTGAATCCCGAAAGTTTGCATCAGGTATTAATCCTGATGAGCGACCGTGGAACGCCGTTTTCCTACCGGAATATGGATGGTTTTGGCAGTCACACCTTTTCGCTTATCAATAAAAACAACGAACGCGTTTGGGTGAAATTTCATTTCAAAACAGTACAGGGAATTAAAAACTTCACAGAAAAAGAAGCCAATGAAATGAAGGGTATTGACCTCGATCAGGCTCAACGGGATATGGTGGAGGCCATTGCCAGAAAAGATTTTCCGAAGTGGGTCATGAAAATTCAGGTAATGACAGAAGAACAGGCAAAAACTTTTAAGTGGAATCCATTTGACCTCACCAAAGTCTGGCTGCATAAAGATTATCCGTTGTTGGATGTCGGAATCATGGAACTGAACGAAATTCCTGAAAACTATTTTCGGGATGTTGAGCAGTCTGCTTTTGCTCCGGCACATGTTGTCGATGGTATTGGTTACTCGCCCGATAAAGTACTGCAAGGTCGTCTGCTTTCATATCCCGATGCACAGCGTTATCGTTTAGGTGCTAACTACGAACAGATTCCTGTAAACCAATGTCCTTATGCAGTTGCAAATTATCAACGTGACGGGCACATGCAAACGGGTGAAAACGGAGGTGCAGATCCGAATTACCGCCCCAATAGTTTTGACGATATTGTTGCTGACGAAAGTTACAAGGAACCGTCCATGCAGTTGGATCAGATAACTGAGCAATCAAACGTGGCCGATTGGTACGATCGGAACGAGAATGATGATGATCATTTTACACAACCCGGCTTATTATATCGAAATGCAATGAATGAACAAGACAGGATTCATCTGATAAGCAACATTGTAAGTTCAATGAAAGGTATTAGCGGAGATAAAAAAGAAGAAATCAGTAACCGTCAGTTGTGTCATTTTTTCCGTGCCGATAGTCAATTAGGAATGGCAGTAGCAAAAGGCCTGGGCATTGTCATTGACGAAAAAGCTATAATTCATACAAAATAAAGATTCAAATTTAACAGGAATAAAAAATTAAACTTCACCTTTTTCTCCTCATTACTAAAACACGTTTAAAAATGGCAATTACCTATTATATGCTTCAAATTCCTCCATTATTATTTTTCATATTGATATGTACTTTTGGTGGACTTTTTTCAGGATTGAGCACTTTTCTTTTTCGCAAATACACAAATGTGAAAATTCTCAGGTCGCACAATGAAGTAACGGGTTTTCTATTTTTGTCTTTAACCAGTTTTTATGCTTTCTTGCTTAGTTTTGTGGTGTTTATGGTCTGGGGTCAATTGAATGAAACACGAGGTAACGTTAGTAAAGAAGGCAGTTCTGCCATGGGTTTATATCGTGACATCAAGTTTTACCCTGACACGGTTGAATCAAAACAACTCATGAAAGTGTATCTGGATTTTGTATTCAATGTAATAGATGAGGAATTTCCCAACATGGAAAACATGAAGACAAGCCGAAAAACATTTGAATCATTTGACCGCGTGTTTTATACTATGGAACACCTCAATCCCAAAAACCAGTTTCAAATTCAGTTGGTAGCAGAAATGTTTAATCATTTGAATCAACTGGCTAGTTATAGGGGACTTCGTGCCACTTCAATGGAAACGGAAATTCCTCCTCCTTTGTGGTTTCCAATGATATGTGGAGCAATTATCACCATTATTTGTGCTATGTTGCTGGATATTGAACATACACGTATGCACATTGCGCTGAATACATTATTGGGCATTTTCATTGGAATGATTCTTTTCATTATTATTTTACTTGATCATCCCTATTCCGGTAGTCTGGGCATTAAACCCCAATCATATATGCAGATATTTACTATGGAACAGTGGGGCAATGAACTTAATTCACAAAAAACAATACAAATTAAATAAAGGAAAAACATTCAATAATAAAAGAGCATGACTAAGTACATAAATTTTATCCAAAAGATCGTAATAGGTTGCTTGTCAGTAATGATTTTAGCTTCCTGTGGATCGCACGAACAAAAAGGGGATGATGCATTTGAACGTGTTAAGGAAAAAAGAATGTTGTCGAAAGACAGCAATTTTATTCCTAAAATAATAATTCAGGAACCAAAGAAACCAGTCCTTGAGAAGAAAAAAGAAAATCCAGACGAGTGGACTAAATATAAATATGAAATAGAAAAGAAAATAAATACGAATGAAAATAAAATCAAAGAAATAAGAGAACTTCCTAACGTGAATGCTAATTTGCTTAGAAAAGTGACAAATTTAGAAAAAACCAATAATGACCTTAGAATGAAAATGGATGAATACAATGAAGCAGAGAAAGTAAAATGGGAAAAGTTTAAGGTTTCAATGAATCACAGTGTGAATGAGATTGGTATTGAACTAAAATCCATGAAAATAGATAATAAGAAATAGGAGTTTAGTAGTATGAATAAAAAAGTTAGGTGGAATACTAAAAAAAATAAGAAAGGAGAAAATTATGCCAAAATTTGGATCGCCCTTTTCAGGATTAGCAAATGATAGGAAGCTCACGCATGCTGAGCTCGTGAGAGCAATACGTTTTATGGTAGCCGGAGAATATGAAGCAGTTCAATTGTACATGCAGCTTGCCGAGTCAACTGACAACAAACTCGCCGTGGAAGTGCTCAAGGACATAGCGGATGAGGAACGTGTGCACGTTGGAGAGTTTTTGAGATTGCTCAGTGAGCTTGCCCCCGATGAAGAAAAGTTTTATGCCGAGGGGGCAAAAGAAGTAGAAAAAGAAATCAAGAAGATGAAGTAAAGGCTCCCGGTAAAACCATGTTTGATAGCGGCTGGGCATGGTATGCATGAATACTAAGGGAAACCTGTTTATCTGTTCTATACCAAATCAGGATAATCCATTAATGGAGATAGTTGAAAAAAAAGGAATACCTCTGCTTACAATTGATGTATGGGAACACGCTTACTATTAGAAATATCAGAACAAAAACTAGATTACATTGATACATTCTGGAATGTTGTAAACTGGAATGAAGTAGCCAAGAGATACGAAGATGCTTTAAATCAATAGATAAGAAGTAAATTAGAAAAAAATTAATACTTAAAATCATGGGAAAATTAGTCAAAAAAACAAAGTCTGGAATTACCAGAGAAGAGTATATTGAAGTAAAACCCTATTTACGCCTTCTTATCACTGTAGCAGGCATAGGCAGGACAATCTCGTTGTGTGTGCTACTTTTCATTACCTTCTCGGCATGCAACAATACACCCGAGTTGCAGAGTGACCGACCAGCCAACTTCACTGACAAGCAATGGCTCGGCAAGCAGTTGTTCTTTGATACCAATCTATCAGAGCCGGCAGGTCTGGCCTGTGCTGGGTGCCACGCGTCGCAAGTTGGATGGACCGGACCCGACGCAATAATCGACTTGGGCGGCGCAGTGTATGAGGGTGCCGTCAAGGGTCGATTCGGCAATAGAAAACCACCATCGAGCGCATATGGAGGCGACAGCCCCAACTTGCATCTCGATGCTACGAACGGTTGGACGGGTGGCATGTTCTGGGACGGTCGCGCTACCGGCCTTACGCTTGGAGATCCGCTAGCCGAGCAGGCTATTGGTCCGTTTCTGAACCCACTGGAGCAAAACAACGCAAGTGCAGGAGTGGTCGTTGAGAAGGTGAAACAATCGAAATACGCAAACCTGTTTATGGAAGTATGGGGCACTCACGCTTTCGAAGATACAGAGAAGGCGTACCAGATGGTTGGCCGCTCGATTGCCGAATACGAACGGTCCGGAGAGATGAGCCCGTTCAACTCTCGGTTCGACACGTACTTGGGAACGGGCAACGGATTGACTGCACAGGAAACACTGGGACTCTCGCTGTTCAATGGCAAGGCGAAATGTGCTAACTGTCACTCGAGCACCGCTAATCCTGTCAGCGGCAAGGTGCTGTTCACCGACTTTACATACCTCAACATCGGTGTGCCGAAAAACCCAGAAAACCCTTTCTATTCGGAACTCGCGTTCAATCCCTTGGGTGCATCCTGGGTTGATCTGGGACTTGGAGGTTACTTGAAGGGCGCCGGCTTCATTGGGGCAATCTATGAACCGGAACTCGGAAAATTCAAGGTGCCTACACTACGCAATGTCGACATGCGGTCGAACGCCAACTTCGTGAAGGCGTACGGTCACAATGGCTACTTTAAGAGTCTCGAGGATATAGTCCATTTCTACAACACTCGCGATGTACCCGGCGCCGGCTGGCCTGCACCTGAGTATGCGCCCAACATGACCAGCGAGGTGGGTAACCTCGGTTTGACATCGACGGAGGAGGAGGCGATCGTCGTCTTAATGAAGACGCTGACCGACACGAAGTAGGATAAGAAAGCTATTTATAAGCAGGTAAAAATGAGTTTTGATAAAGAAAATTGGGCAACATGGAACTTTATGCAATGGTTTTTGAAAGAGTAAATAGAAGAAGAAACGCTTGCGATTGCCTGCGGAGGAGTGTGAGAAGATTGAGAGCATTGTAGCATGAATAAAAAGTTAGGTGGAATACTGAAAAAAATAAGAAACAAATAAAATTATGCCAAATTTCGGATCACCCTTTTCAGGGTTAGCAAAAGATAGAAAACTTACCGATGCGGAGCTTATAAGAGCCATCCGTTTTATGGTAGCTGCAGAGTATGAAGCGACACAATTGTATATGCAACTTGCTGAATCAACTGATAACAAGCTCGCTGTAGAAGTCCTCAAAGATATAGCAGATGAAGAACTTGTTCATGCCGGTGAGTTTCTTAGATTGCTCTACGAACTTGCTCCTGATGAGAAAAAGTTCTATGCTCAGGGAGCTAAAGAAGTAGAAGAAAAAATTGAAAAAAAAAGTAACTGAATTTCGTGAAACCTGTATTTAAGTTCTTCAAAACTTATTGGTGAGCTTAATGGATAACTTCATCAATGTAATTAAACTAATAACGATTCTGTTTTGGGATATTGCTGTATTTGTTGGAGACCTGATTCGTATATAGCAGCAGTCAATGCATTTAGTTTGAATTATGTTGTTATGATTTGATAATTGAAATTAAAAAGAGAAAACCGATCAAATTTATTTTGAAATTTAATTATTGTTTTAAACTACAGTTAATTTAAATATTAATTTTAAAAATGGAGGAATGAAAAATGAATCAATTAAAGAAAAAACTATTTTGCTTTTGCATCTTGTTGATTGTAATTATCAACTTCGATGCTTCTTTCGCTCAGCAACCGAAAATTGTTTCTTCTTATGGACCTATCAACCAGGATGTAGGTTTTGACCAAATTAAGGCTGACAGGATGAAGGTAAAGGCGGAGCGTGCAAAAGAACACATGACCTTGTTAAACAACAGGTACGATCTTTCAAAAAAGATATCTCCTGATGTTGTCATGTCAGGAGGAAAACCCATACCTGTGGGACCAACAGCTAAACTTCAAGGTACTAGTTGGTTGGAGCTTGATAAGTTAACGCCTGAGCAGATCAAAATGAAGGGAATTTTTCCATATAAGCCCCTGCCTTTTGCCGATCATGCTGAGGGTGGCATGCTTTTTCCACCCATGATTACGAATGTGCTTCCACGGCTTGTTCGTTTCGATCTGGATTTTGATCTTCCGGAGCATATTCTTCCGGATGTAGTACCCCCTATTTATTTGACGACACGACCCGATCTGGGTGATGTTTCGAAAGGACAATTGATAACTATCGATAATTATTACGAAATTTTTAATGGACTTTTGAACCCCAAGCAACTCGAAGGATTGCGCTTATTGGTAACCCAGTTCCCACAACAACAGTTTAATGCTACCGAAGACCGTCGAACCGATCGCCCCAGCCTTGGCGTCAGTTGTTTTGATTGTCATGCCAACGGACATACCAACGGAGCTAATCATCTGGTTGGAGACATTCGACCACAAGAGTTTAGACATCGAATCGAAACACCATCCTTGCGTGGAGTGAATATTCAGCGGCTCTTTGGTTCGCAAAGGGCACTTAAAACCATAGAAGATTTCACCGAATTCGAACAACGTGCCGCCTATTTTGATGGAGATCATGCCATGGCAGCCAAGAAAGGAGTTAACGTGTTCGAACGAGGCTCGCAAGTTCACTTTATGGCTGAATTCATGGCAATTCTGGCTTTTCCTCCATCATCCAAGTTCGATATTTATGGCGAGTTGGATAAAACCAAAGCATCTAAGGCTGAGTTGCAGGGAGAAGAAATTTTCAAAGGCAAAGGCAGATGCATATCGTGTCATACCGCACCTTACTATACCGATAATAGCATGCACGATTTAAAGGCGGAACGTTTTTATAAACAAGAAATGGATAACGGCATGATGATGGCGCATGATGGTATGATTAAAACCTTCCCTTTAAGAGGGATTAAAGACTCGCCACCCTATTTGCACGACGGAAGATGTTTTACACTGGAAGATGTTGTGGAATACTTCAACCTGGTTCAGGAATTACATCTGGCAACTCAGGAAAAGCAAAATTTGGTTGCGTTTCTGCGTGCATTATAGAAAATGGGCTAAAATCAACAAAAACGAGGAGCACACACATAATACCAAAGTGAATTCTATAATAATCCAATAACCTTTATGGTATAATCCCTTTTTTGCTTTTAAAAGGATGCTATGAAGTTACATTGTATTATAAATAAGGGAGATAGTTGAGGTTTATATCTGTGATAGAGCTCTCAAATTAGACTTAAATCCAAAAAAAAATCCAACTGGTTTGGACTGATGCAACACCAGTAAAAATGTGGCAAATATGTAAATCTTTACCAAAATTGTGTAACGATTCCCATAATTAAATCCAGACCTTTGATAAATAATAAAACAGTAACTTTTAATTCAACAAACAATAAATCAAATGAATAATTTATTTAAAGGATTAATATCAGGATACGGAGCTTATAAATTAGGCGGAGGCTGTTTAGGTACCATTGTAGTTTTTGTGGTCATCTGGCTTATACTTGGGCAATGTAGCTAGAAACTCTTGGTATGTCAGAACAAAAAAACTCATTTATTTATAAAAATAGCTTAAGTATTGCTTTTTTGCTATTGGCATTCTTAAGTTTAGCAGGACAAGCGTTTACAGGGGCACAACAATACAATGAGTTTTTATCTGATCATAACTATCACGCCGATAGCGCAGGTCTGTGACCTGTGCTTCTTTACTGTTTTTATTGGCACGGGTTACAAACCCGCGCCAGCAGGGGGGCATCTTCTTATGCCACAGGTAAATGTTTAATGGCTTTGCGTGATACTGACCTTCGGAATGATCTGAAAAAGATTAATATTCCAACCTTGATTATGCATGGCAAAAAAGATAAAATTTGTTCTTTCGATTTGGCTGAACAGATGAAAGATGCTATCTCAGATTCACGCCTCGTTACTTTTGAGCATAGCGGCCATAGCATGTTTCTGGAGGAAACGCAAAAGTTTAATGCAGAGCTGATCAAATTTGCGAAAGAAAATTAAAAATCAACACATTTATTAAAGGTTTCAACTGAATACGAACAAACTTTTAAAATAGGAGATAATAATATGAAAGCATTAGTTTATTATGGACCCCGCGATGTGCGGGTGATGAATGTGCCGGACGCGAAAATCGAACAGCCCACCGATGTACTGGTGAAGATCACGACCACTAATATCTGCGGTTCTGACCTACACATGTATGAAGGAAGAACAGATATGGAAAAAGGAAGAATATTTGGTCACGAAAATTTGGGTAAGGTAGTAGAGATAGGTAAAGCTGTAACTAATATTAAAGTTGGTGATATGGTATGCCTGCCTTTTAATATTGGCTGTGGTCATTGCAAAAATTGTGAAAGTGGATATACCGGCTTTTGCCTCACGATGAATCCCGGTATGGCTGGCGCTGCTTACGGTTTTGCAGGAATGGGACCTTACAGTGGCGGTCAGGCTGAATACCTGAGAGTACCTTATGGTGATTTTAATTGCCTGAAATTACCTGAAGATGCAATAGAAAAGGAAAATGATTATGTGATGTTATCTGATATTTTTCCTACCGGATATCACGCAACCGAACTCGCTAATGTGCAACCCGGAGATTCTGTGGTCATCTATGGTGCAGGCCCTGTTGGGCTTATGGCAGCGCACTCTGCAAGCATTAAAGGTGCCAGCCAGATCATGGTTGTTGATAATCATGAAGACAGGTTGAAACTTGCTGAAGAATTTGGTGCTATTGCTATTGATTTTTCAAAGGGTTCTGCTGTTGAACAGGTTCTTGAACTTACCAAAGGTATAGGTGCAGATAAAGGTTGCGAATGCGTGGGCTACCAATGTTGCGATAAGCATGGTACTGAACATTCTAACATTACTATGAACGAA
>Ga0209429_10001349_pt1 | contig 15325 bp, 10 predicted proteins | sample BarGraNGADG00212_3_FD_184493 | JGI IMG/M metagenome (GOLD analysis project Ga0209429, IMG submission 184493) | Arctic peat soil microbial communities from Barrow, Alaska - Barrow Graham LP Ref core NGADG0004-212 (SPAdes) (version 2) | ecosystem: Environmental > Terrestrial > Soil > Wetlands >... | reverse complement strand
CCTTTTATCCTTTTTTCCCGAGTAAAAGAAACGGGATGAGTACTTTCTTTTCTTTCAATTTTAAATTGCAAAATCAGAGATTTTTTGTCTACACCTAAAAAATCAGCGTATTTGGTCAAAAAACCCAAAGCGTAAACATTACCGGGTAGTTGTTCATAAGAACCGCTTTCCAACGCCCGTAAGTATCGAGCCCGGATTTTAGTTTCTTCTTCCGCCTGCTCAATCGTAATATTTTTCTTTTTTCTGGCGCTAGCTAAAGTCTCCCCCAGACCTTTCGGCGGCTTAATTTTTCGTGTTTTAAATTTATCCATAACTTAGACTTATCTTAGAACAAAATATTTTTAAAAGCAAAAAAAATCCTTAGTTTAAGGTCAAGGTTAGGCAGCCAGTATGGTCTACGGGTTAAGTTAATGGTCAAAAACCTTAAACCTAACCTTTTAACTATACAGGCAGCTTAACCTTAACCCAATGACTCTACTCATATCTCAACGCTTCTAAGGGTGATTTTTTATTAGCGATCAAAGACGGATAAACGCCGGCGATTCGAGCAACCAAAATAGCAAAAACAACCACTAAAACCGCGAACCAAAAAGGTGTAATAAATAAAATTAAATTTTCATTCTGACCACTTTGCTTGATTAGCGCTGCCACAGAAATATTAATCAATTGACCAATAATAAAACCACCAGTTAAACCAATTAGCCCACCAAAAAGTCCAAAATAACAAGCCTCGTAGGCGAATAATCGTTTAATGTCTTTCTGCGCAATGCCTAAAGCTTTCATGACACCAATTTCTCGCGTTCTTTCCAGTAATGAGATAGTCATCGTATTGATAATACCAAATGACGCTACTAATAAAGCGATACCGCCAATTAAACCCAAAACTAATTCAATAACAGCAAAAGCTTTATTAATTTGATTAATCAAGCCAAAAATCCCCGTAACCTCAAAACCCATTTTTGCTAACGCTATTTTTACTTCAGATGTTTTTTTTAAATCACTTACCTTAACTGCCAAAGTACTGTAAGTATCGTTTTTCGTTTCCTTTTGAAGTAGTGTGACCGGCACATCTATTTCTGCTATTGAAGTGTCTGTTGAAATACCAACAACTTTTAGATTAATTTTTGTCATTTCGCCATTTAAATTAATCGTATTACCCGTCTGGGCAACCGGAAATTGCATGGTAATTTGCTTACCGATAACTTGGCTTTGGTCGGCATCGGATAAAGTTAGACCAGTAAGAGCTGTTTTAGAAATAATTGCCTCTTCGGCCGTTTCCGATGAAAAAGACGAGCCAGATGCTAATTCTATCCCTTCTAAATCTAAATTTTCCGCAAAAACACCACGAGTAGTCACCGAAGTATTAACATCACCTAGGCTAGCCACCGCATCGCTTTCAAGTGACGGTGAAACAGTTTTTACATTGGGAATATTAGCTATCGCCATGACCGAAGAAGCATCCATACTTTGATTACTTCCAGAAGGTTCTGTCACGGTTAGTATTTGCAAATCTTCAAAACTAGCCAACGATGAAACTGTTAATTTTTGAAGTCCAAAACCAAGAGAAACAAATAAAGTGATGGCGCAAATACCAATTGCTATACCTAAAACTGTCAAAAAGGCACGGACTTTGGCATAATTAAAATGCTGAATTGAAAGGCCTACTATATCCGAAATCCTCATTCTGCTTTTAAAATTTGGTAGTTCAAAACCGCTAATTTTATCTTGATCACTGACTTCGTCTTCTGCCGATTGAACATCTTTGGATTCTTTTTTTAACTCAAGTGGCGCTAATTTTTTGCTCGCAATAATTTTACCGTCTTGCATGGTCAAGATTCTTTTGCCATAACCGCTATACAAGGGGTTGTGGGTCACCAAAAGAATAGTCCGCCCACATTTAGAATTTAATTCTTTAAATAAATTCATAATAATCGCACCACTCGCACTATCTAAATTCCCGGTCGGTTCATCAGCTAAAATTATTTTTGGATTAGCCACTAGTGCTCGAGCAATCGCCACTCTTTGCTTTTCACCACCAGAGAGAGCATAAGGTAAATGTTTAGCCCGATCTCGCAGGCCAACAATAGCCAGAAGCTCCAGCGCTCTTTTCTTTCTTTCAATTCTTTTAATACCAGAAAAACGCAAGGGTAAAGCTACATTTTCCCAGGCAGACAAAGAAGATATTAAATTAAAATCTTGAAAAACAATACCGATCCCCTGGCGATGATATTTTTCCATTTCAAGTTCGGTTAAATTTTTTAACGGTTTTCCGGCAAAATTAATCTCGCCTTCATCAAACTTATCTAAGCCCGCCAACATATTCAGCAGAGTTGTTTTGCCCGAACCGGAAATACCTTCAATAATTAAAAATTCGCCTTCTTTTACTTCTAAATTAACACCGCGTAAAGCAAAAGTGACAGGTTCGTTACCTGTCCTAAAATTTTTAATCAAATTTTTGACTTCAAGCAAAGACATAATTGGTTTAAGTTTAGGGTTAGGCAGCCAGTGTAGTCTTTAGGTTAAGTCAATAGTCAAAAACCTTAACCCTAACCTTTTAACCATACAGGCAGCTTAACCTTAAACTAATGACTTTCTGGGTTTGTCGGATTCTAACTCCTCAATCTGCTCCTCAACTTGAACAAACGAAGTTACAAATTCAAAAAATCCTAACCCGACAATAAAAACTAAGGAGGCGATGACGACCAGACCAATATCTACAAAAACCATTTTAACCGCATTGGCGTCTTTAATTAGAATAAAAAGGACAAAAATTAAACTCAAAGCGGCCAAGCTTAAAGTAAAACACCAAAGCAGAATAATCCATGCGGTAATTTTAAATAAAATATTTCTGGCTCTCACTTTTCCCCTTACTTTCGCATCCAGCCAGCAAACTGACTGAATTTATTTTGGACAACACTGGTAATTGCACTAAATGAAGATTTTGAAGTAGAAGTTTCTCTTCCCGAGACACTCCCTGAACCAGTTGCCGCCATACCATTTATATCTACCGATTTGACGCTATATTCGTAACCTTGACCCGCTTTCAGATTATCAATTAAAACCATATGGGTTTGATTCAATGAATCGTCTTGATAGGTTTTGTCATTAATACTGACTTCAGTGGTGGAAAGTTTATCGGTAGTAAACGAAATCACCACTTCGGTCTGTTTTTTATCTTGACCTAAGTTCTTTGTGGCTAGATTGCTAATCACCGGCGGAGCGGTATCGGTACCGCTGGTTCTGAATGAAATCATGCCGGTAACACCATCAGCTCTGTAATAATAAGTGGTCTCAGCTGCCAGGTTTTGATCAAAATAGTAAGCGTTCACATTAGTGTCAGTCACTTTGGCAATAGAAGTAAAATCTTGACCATTAGTCGAACGTTCCAAACCAAAGCCAGAATCACCCGAATGAGAAATGAATGCTTGATATGAATTGGCCGCCGGCACCGAGACATTGAAAAAGATCATTTGCGGTGAAATTTGTTCGGGCGTTTGGATCATACCCAGTCTTTCTAAAATCGGACTGGCCATGGCTTTTCGGACCCACTCAAATGAACGGCAAAAAACCTGAATCACTTTATTCCAAACCGTATCTGAAGCAGCATTATTTACTGAAGAAAAAATCTGATCGTTAGAGGTTTCAGTATTACCATAAATATCTTTACTTTTTACAGCAAAATGATAGATTGTGTTGGGATCGAGATTAGTTAAGACGACTGAATGACTGAAGTTGAGTTGATTGTCGATTCCCGCCTGAAGGGCTTTGGCCCCGCCAAGACCATAGTACACTAACGATGTAGATGGCTGGTCGGTTTTCCAAGAAATTACCGCCGAGGTTTTACCATTTCCATCGAGCAACATTGAAGGTGTGGCTTTAACATCGGAAATAGCCATTTTGACGGAATTGAAAGCTAAATCTAAACTTGCCTCATCGGAAGAAATCGTATTCCCGGCATTATCAATCGCCTTAACCAGATATTGCCCTGACACTGGATTATTATCGACAAAATAATTATTAGCAGTGGTACCAACTTGATCGCTTCCTCGGAAAATTTGATACTCTTTCAAACCGGAAGTTGCATCGGTTGACGCCTGCCACCAAAGCAAAGCTTGAGTGGTGCCGGCGATGTGGTTAGAAACATTAAAGGCAGAAAAATTGCCCGGTTTCGTCGGCACAACTGTATCGATACCAAAAGCCGTGGTATAAAGAGCTGAAACCGCCCCACCAGAATCAGTCGCCCTGGCCTGCAAGACAAGTCGACCATCAACGACATCACTAATAGTATATTTCCAAGTGGAAAAACCAGTACCGGTATTGGTGGCATCCACCCAATTAGTCCCATCGATCGTCACCTCCACTTTAGTAATAGTCGTGCCAGAAGCGGCTGTGGTTGTGCCAGTGGCATCGTAACTATCCTGTACTACCCATTCATTTTGAGCCGGTTTAGTAATTTGAACTGTGGGTATACCGGAACTGACATGGAGGGTAATGCCGTCACTGGGAATCTCTACTGCGCCAAAGCTATCGGTGGCGCGCGACTGGATAATGTAATCACCGGATGATGTTAAACTGGCGTCATAAGCCCAAGTGGAAAAATTAATACCGGAGTTAGTGGCTTCATGCCACGCACCGGAGTTAACCCGAACTTCTACCTTAGCCACATTACCACCAAAAGTATCCTCGGCTGTACCCAGAACCTGCACTGTGCCGACACCAACAGTGGTACCAGTAGCAGGCGTAGTAATGGCTGAAGCTGGCGGCGTATGAACTACTGAAATGCCAGCTGAAGTACCGGTCGCGCTATGAGGAGCAGAATCCGTCGCCGTATAAGTAATGTTTTCCGTGGCGGCATCAGTATCTTTTAAATATATCGTAACCACTCCATTGACAAGAGTGTAACTAGTAGTCGGAATATTGTAACTATTATTAGTATAAAATACGACCGTTCCCGATGACGAAGTCATATTGATTGCATTATTAGCCGTTGTTACCGTTGCCCCACCGGAATCCTTGGCCGTCACCGTCTCACTCCAGCCGGCGCCAGTGGCTTGAGGCGTTGAAGCCGTCAAAGTATAACTGGTCGTTAAATAAATACCATAAGCCGGATCAGTGCCATAATCCACCCAATCGACGGAATCAGCTCCATTTGAGTCCTGGGCATAAGCATGCCAATGATATTGGGTATTATTGACTTGACCAGGAATCGTTACCTCGGCAGTTGAGCCAGAATTGACCAGAACACTGCAATTAGAATCATCTTTAATACTAGTAAACGGAGTACCAGTCGGCTTCTTTTCCACACAAAGTTTAACCTGATTTCCATCTGGATCAGTTACCGTCGCCGTATATTTAACCGAATTCTCATTGGTCCAACCACCATTGGCAATAACTGTACCATCGGTCTTTTTCTGAGATAGATCAGCCGGGTCATTTGGCGGTTGATTGAAAAGCCAAACTGATGTGTTATTACCACTCACATTACTATCTGTAGCAAGATTTGTGACCGTCGCTGTCCCCGCATCTCCTCCAGAATCTTTGACATTAGTATAAGTAACAGTAGTGGTGGCATTGTTGAAATGAGGCAACCATTTGATTCCGGCGGTATCTGACTGAAGATTAATCTTAGAACCACTAGTACCAGTCAAGGTAAATGTCCCGGCAAATGTAAAAATAGGAGCACCAGCGGTTTGTTTTTGAAAGGCAATAGTTTTACCAGGTGTAACGCAATTAAAATTATTAAAAGTAGTTGCCCCGGAAATGGTGGAGGTACCAGAACCAGTTATTGTAACTGTGCCGGTGCCGGCAGTAAAAGTGCCAATATTACTCCAATTACCGGAAACATTCATAGGTGAATCGCCAGACGAGAAAGCTGCGGTGGCATTGGCAATATTAACATCACCAAAACCGAATGTTGAGCCGCCCCATCCTGCATCTGCAATATACATTATGGCAGTGTGAGTTGCGTCGCCAATTTGAATATTGCCAAAGTTAAAAGTTCCGGGCGCGGATTCAGAGAAAATAGCACTATTTCCGAGAAAAATTATCTTGCCCTTGCTGTCTGTGGAAGTAAAGTAGGTAACAGAAGTAGAAGCAGTACTAGTGAAAATGGTCTGCTCTGTATTGTTAGTAAAAGTAAGGGTAAAAATATCTAAATCGATAGTGCCATCGCTCGTAAAAATCAAAGGTGAGGCAGTAGCAGTATTATCTGCTGTTATAGTAATATTCGCGCCTAATATTACGGGGTGATTGATAGGATCGGATTTAGCTACGTTAATTGACCAAAAATCAAGATTGCCGGTTCCGGCGATTGTCTGATCACCAGCACCGTCAAATACTACTGTACTATTGCCATAAACGAAATTGCCATTATTAGTCCAATTGCCGGCGACAAATATAGTAAATGTATCGGCATTGAGTGCACTGCCACTATCAATGGTAATATCTTTTAAATCATTCGTGTTGCCATCCAGAGTTACGGTTGTGCCGTTAGCAATTGTGACATTATCACCGTCTTGCGGCACATCGTTGTTACAAGAATCTCCCCATGTAGCAGCCTCAGACCAAGGACCGGAAACTGCGGAAACGCAATTATTGCCGGCGGCTAGAACCGGTTTTGGCGCAGAAAAAAAGTGAGCGCCAAATAAAGTTAAAGCTAAAAGATAAACACCTAAAATAAGAAAATGGGCAGTGCGAGAATAAGGCCAAAGATGCCATTTATAGTACCACTCGTAGCGCATCCGCATTTTTTCATGGTAGCGTTGTAAGACCGGAATTGAGGTCTTGGTGCTTTGTTGCACTTGAATAATTTTCTTATCTAACTGCTTAGTTTTTTCTTTGTATTCCTTCTCGGTTTTGACTTCCTCAGCTGTTAACTTATCAATTCTTTCTTTGTCTTTTTCCAATACCAAACCGGACGCTTCTTTGGCGTTTTTTACATCTTTTTTAACTGTTTTCAATAAATCATCGTTTTTAGCGATTATTCCTTCCTCATTTAATAAATTCGAAATTTATAGCCTCGTCATGCTGAATGTCAATGAAGCATCCCTGACGAATGTCAGATGGCACATTCATGCCAGATCCTTCGGCACTTAAGGCGCCTATCGGCTCAGGATGACACATAAAATCAAGTTATTTTTATTGTATCACAACTTATTAATTATTTTAAGTTCTACCATTATCTAATGGTAAATTCTTCTTGTTTTGCAAATAATTATTTTTTGATACAACCGACCTGCCTAATTCTTTTTCTAAATCCTTTCTGGCATTTCCAGCTACTCTCCCGCCTCTATTAGCATCCTGTTTCAATTTTGACACACCTTTAGATTCTTCCAGGCGGTGAATTTCAGTAGTTGATCTTTCACCGAGCATATTAAAAATTAATTCGAAATCATCCATATGGTCTCGCAAGTTTTCTCGTTTAAGCCCTTTGAGTTTTTTGTATTCACTTGGTGTCACACCAAAAGTCGCCTTTGATATTTCAGCTGTCAAAATTTCATAATCCTTTTGTTCCCGCACTCCGCGTTTCTGCCATTCTTCGGTCAGTTCTTCGCGAATAGCAATACCCCGCATTCGCTTTTCAATCCAACTGTCTGGATAACCTTTCAGTTTATAAAGTATTCTTGTGCGTTTAGTCGCCAACTCTGGGTCTTCAATCTCTTGAATTCTTTCGTAACCAACCTTTGCCAACCATCGTTTGAATGGTTCGGCTTTGGGTGAAGGAACGGATTGGATGATACGAAATATACCTTCCGTATTTGCACAACGAACTTTTTGTTTTCCGCCTGCTGTCTTAATCGAAAGGGGGTGTTCAATTTGAACCCACCCTTTAGCCAATTCAAGATCCCTATTGAGCATATTTTTCAAATATTGTTTCGGATTAGTTGAATCTGTCAACACCTCGATAACATCAGAAATAACAAACCACCATTCATTTTTATAAATGGTTTTTCTTATCTTTTTCCCCCGAAAAATGGCTATTTTAGTTTCAATTGAATTAATTTCTGTCATAATTTAAAATTTCTTTTTAAATTTCCGCGGTCAATTCATTGACCTATAATTTCGTCAGAAATTTCCGCGGTCAATTCATTGACCTATAATTTCGTCAGAAATTTCCGCGGTCAATTCATTGACCTATAATTTTGAACAGTTTTTAATTTACAGTAAACTTGGCATTATTTGCGGTATTCACCCAAATCCTCCGGTTCGTTAGACGGCGACGGGTCAAACTGCGGTCTGTTTTCCGGCGGTGATATTTGTTGTGGCGGCTGTTGGTGCTGTTGATACTGATGGGGCTGCTGGTAATGCTGCTGATTCATAGGAGTTCTCGCCTGCGCCCGTTCATGGTCCAATGATGTAGGATCAATCATCACATCACGAGGCTTGGCGCCTTCGGCCGGACCAATAATACCATTTTCTTCCATAATATCAAGTAATCGGGCCGCTCGGGCATAACCGATTCGCAAGCGTCGTTGCAGAAGAGACGCCGAGGCCTTACCGGCCATGACCACCACTTCTTTAGCGTTTTCATAAAGCTCATCTCCGCCGGAAATCTCACCCGAACCACCACCCACCCCTCTTTCCATACTGCTACGATAAGAAACAATCGACTCATCATATTGAGGTGCACTTTCCGCTTTTAAGAAGTTTGTAATCTTGTCCACTTCTTTATCGGTAATCAAAACACCCTGAATACGTTTGGGCTTACCTAATTCATTACCCAAATAAAGCATATCCCCATTACCCAGCAATTTTTCTGCCCCAGATGCATCTAAAATCGTTCTTGAATCAATTTGAGAAGCCACGGCAAAAGCAATTCTGTTAGTAATATTAGCTTTAATTAAGCCAGTAATAACATCGACTGACGGTCGCTGAGTCGCCACGACTAAATGAATGCCTACCGCTCGAGCCATCTGTGAAAGACGAACAATCGCCGCTTCCACTTCATTACCGGCTTGAGCCATCAGATCTGCCAACTCATCAATAACAATCACAATGTAAGGTAATTTGCCACTGGCCGGTTTTTCGTTATAAGCTTCGATATTGCGCCGACCGGTTTCCTGAAGAACGCGAAAACGGCGATCCATTTCCGAGACAGCCCAGCGTAAAGCCGAAACAGTTTTGTCAACATCAAAAACCACTGGAGTTAATAAATGCGGCACACCGTTATAGTGAGTAAATTCGACTCGTTTCGGGTCAACTAAAATTAAACGTAAGTCGTCGGGCGAATTCTGATAAAGTAAAGAAACAATCATAGCATTAATACAAACTGATTTACCTGAACCGGTGGCACCGGCAATTAAAAGATGAGGCATATTTTTTAGATCAACGGCGTTGACATGACCGGCCACATCGCGACCCATCGCCAAAGTTAAGTTGGATTTAACTCCCTTAAATCTTTCATCTTCCAAAACTTCTCGCAGTGAGACCAGGGCTTTCTCTTTATTTGGAATTTCAATACCAACTACCGATTTCCCCGGCACCGGCGCTTCAATTCTAATTGGATGTTGCGCCAAGGCCAAAGCCAAATCATTGGACCTGGCGGTAATTTGATTAAGTTTGACCGCTGGCGCCGGTTTTAGAGTGTATTGAGTCACAGTTGGACCAACATTAACATCAGCCATCGTCACCGGCACGCCAAAATCAGCCAAGGTTTTTTGAATAATTTCGACATTTTTATTAATATTACCGGAATTAGCTTTGCCTGAAGAAGGGTCCAAGAGGTCTACAGACGGATACTGCCACGGACGATCTCCACTAAAAGATACTGGTGGTGGAGGAAGTGGACGGTTGGATAAAGTAGCAAAAACCGGAGCACCCGGCTGGTTAACTCGAACACTACCCTCCCCGTTACGCTGACCAACCTTATCCCATAACCATTTTAGGGATTTATTAAAAGTTAAAAGAATAGCCACGATTGTTAAACCAAAAAGTAAAATTAAAGCGGCGTAAAAACCAATCAAACTTTCAAATAAATGTCTGATATTTCTACCGAGATCGCCACCAAGAGGATGAATTAAAGCCGGTAGAAAAATTAAAATTAAAACCGTGCCAACAATCGTCATTGGTTTAATTTGCCAACCCTCACGGTTTAAAAGCAATAGAACACCAAAGAAAATTAAAATAAAACTAACCAAGTAGCCTAAAATACCCCAAATGTTAACCGAAAGACGAATAAAAAAAGCGCCAAAAGCGCCAGCGAGACCAAACATACCTAAGAAAATAATTAAACCTAAAATCAGTAAAATCACACTGACAACAGACCGAGTTGTTTCCGGTTCAATACTCCAATCCAACCCTTCCCAAATTGATAATTTTTGACCCTTGCGGCGATATTTTCTTTTTCCCACAACCTCTCCTTAAATAGTTTAAGGTTAGGGTTAGGCAGCCAGTCAAAAACCTTAACCCTAAATCTCTGACTATAATTCGTCAGAATTTCCGCGACAAATTACTGTTTGACTATACCGGTTGCTTAACCTTAACCTAATGACTTTGTAGTGCCGGGCCACCCAAGAAGCAAAAAGCTCAAGAGAGACCCGACATTTATATTGTAGCACTTTTAGGACAAATTTTCAACCTGCCCTATCAGATAAATTTAGTTTATATCCCCTAAACTATTTACCTCAAAATATAAGCTGTAGCCGGACCCTTGCCAGTTTGAATAATAATACCAATATCTTTAAGTTGATGTATTTTCAACTGAGCCGTTCTTTTAGGACAATTTAAAATATCAACGGCATCTTTGATAGTTATTCTACCGATCTGATCCAAGAAATCCAACAACTTTAATTGATCCGGGTCGAGGTAAACCTTTGATTCCGAACTTATGTTGGTTTTTTTAAGTGATAGAGTCAGAACTTGCGTTTTAACATTATCAATTTCTTCCTTAAATCCTCTAATAAAATATTCGAGCCAAGAAGTCAGGTCAGTTTTTCTTTCTTGACTTGTTTGATAATTTTTACCAATATTGATTGCTTCGTAATATTTTGCCCTATTTTTGTTGTAATAGTCCTCTAAGGCAAACAGACGACGGAAATCGTATCCGCGCTGGTAAAGAATCAACGTTGCCATTGCCCGAGCAGTGCGACCATTACCATCGTTAAAAGGATGAATAGCGGCGATTTCTTGATGCAAAATGCCGGCAACAATCACCGGATTGATATCCTTACTTCTACTTTTCTCGAGCCACGTTATTAAATCTTGAGTTAATTGCAATACATTTTTAGCGTCTGGCCCAGTATAGACGGTTTCACTCGGAAGTCCTAAACGCCTGCGGACAACAAAAATTGGACCCGTACGATAATACCCCGACTGATTTTGAGGCAAGGTTTTGTTAGTCACAAGTTTATGGATTTTCAGTAAAGTTTTTTCTGTAACCGACTCTCTTTTGGAGATAATCTGATCAATATATTTTAGCGCTTTAAGATAATTTTCTACTTCGTAGATTTCACGGGAAGGAGCATCAACTTTCTTGTGGGCCACGATTGCTTCAACTTGTTTAAGATTAAGAATATTTCCTTCGATTTCAGTAGAACTATGAGTCATCCTGATAATGGCCTGGCGGCGAAGTTTAATCTCATTTTGAGGTAAAATTTTGGCACGCAAAATAATGCCTTTCGATTCAGCAATCGAAGTTAGCATCGCCACAATACTATCTGTTAATACATATTTAGGGTTAAACATTTCAATCTAATTGTATCACAACTTTAACAATCGCGCAAGAATTGCGCAAGAATTGCGCAAGAATCAATGAGGGCAAAAAACGATAAGTTGCCTTGATACTCGGTCAACTTAAGTAATCCCTAATTAACGCTACTAGATACTTTTTTACTATTTTAAAACTAACATCGTCATTATGTTTAAATAGTATTGGTTCTTCACGGATATCATCAAAATAAACCAAACTTTTTAAAATTGGGTTCGCATCAATCGAAGGAAATTTTTCTTTAGTCAGATTAAGCAACTCTCCCAACTCAATTTGGTGAAGAATAAAATATAAGTCAACATAATCCTTAAGTATCGAACGACTGGTTATGGCCGATAATTTCATAGCACCAATATCGGAAATGGCAGCTATTCTAAAATTTTCTTCGTCTATCAGAGGCTTAATTAGCTCGTAGGGATATATAAAAAAGCTAATTTTAATACTGGAATCTATTTCTACAGTCAGAGTATCTTTTTCCTCTTGAGTTTTGACAATCGAATGGCTGACAAAAATCTTCTGGATTTTTTGGAATAATATTTCAGTCGAAAAGGACTTCGGTGAAAAAAAATCAAAATCAATACTATCTCTATGACCGAGCTGTAAAGCCAAAGCAGTCCCGCCAGCAAGATAAAAATCCTGTTTAAAAGCACTTAAAAGAGGTAAAATATCTTTACGCTTTTGGTCCAATATATCCCAATAAAGCTTTTTATTCACGCATAACCCTCTCTAATTTAGATTTGGGTTTAATATTCAAACAAAGAGACCAGAATGCTAAAGATTTTCGATCCCACTGTCCACTCGGAATTTCTTCGGCAATATTTTTTATCTCATTTGATCCATATGCCTGAAAAAGCCAATCAGTAGCGTCTTTGGTACCATAATTTAAGACCTGAGAAATGATTAATTTTTTATGAACATTAAAATCGACCTTATCTAGATTATAAGACCACAAAACTGCTTCAACTGATGGCGGGATTTTCTCTTTTAATTTCATAAAAAACTCCATCTTTATCTTATCATATTTTGAAAAATTTTTATAGTGATCGTCAACATAACCGTGAAAAATGACTTAAAAATACCGATTTTCACGGTTTTGGGGTTTGTCTTGATATAAGTCAACAATATCATAACTTTGTAGCTATCGTCCCTCCAGGGGCGGGCGGGCAAAACTTTGTTTAAAAGCGTAGCGTCCCAGAGAGTCGCTCCCGAGAGTTCTATAGTTCATTAAGTATTTTTTTCAACACTTCTTGCAAAGGCGGTAGATCTTTTTCAATTACTTTCCAAACCTCATCGACATTAACATAATCGTATTGATGGACAAGTAGATTCCGCATTCCTCTTGCTTGTTTCACTGGCAAATCGGGGTGGTCGTGAACAAAATCATCCGATAACTTATTTGCCGCCTCTCCCAAAATTTCAAGGTTTCTAATTACAGCATCTTGGATCATTTTTGTGTTAACAAATTTAAGATAATCTAGCTCATCACAATATTCCAATATCTGCTCTGTAGCTCCAAACATATCTTTTATATAAACTAAGTTATCTTTTTTCATACAAAACTCTCAGATCTTTTAGAATATATTTTTTAATATCTGGTTTAATATTTCCCATTGAGACAAGATCAACCGAGCGTCCCAACTTCTCTTGTAAATCATATTGAATGCCGCCAATTTCCATCAATGACTTTTTTTGGTTAAAATCAATTAAAATATCTATATCGCTATTTGATCTTTCTTCTCCGCGAGAAAAAGAACCAAAAATGCCGACATAACTAATATCATTTTTTTTACAAAAAGCAGTTAATTGTCTATTATCTTTTATTAATAAAGTTTCCATATTTTTATTCTACATTTTATATTAAAATTTATCAAGCTAAATTCAACAAAACCGTGAAAAATGACTTAAAATACTGATTTTCACGGTTTTGGCCATATTTTCTTTCCAACGTAAATATAGTACATATTTAACAATCGCGCAAGAATCGCGCAAGAATCAAAAAACGATTTTAGTCAAATTCCAGATTAAAAGAGAACCGTCCCTTAATCGACATTTATGACACTTTTAACTGCCAATTTTTTTGTTAGTTTGTTCCGTTAAATACTTGTGCTGAAGACAGGTTCATCTATCATAAATATTGAAAAAGCGTAAAACCGCCGTGCCGTCCGCCGTGCCACTTCCGTAGCGTTGGCGAAGGGTGGTAACTTTGTGAAGGATGGAGATCAAAACCTGCCCGAAGTTGCTGCATCGCTGCAGGCGGGGAAAACCGTCCCCTAAGCCCACTTCTATGATATTAATCCTAAAAAAACTATTTATTTTAGACCCTGAAACACTCAAAATCATCAAGTCTAACAGTGTTAGAAGCAAGAGGTCTTATTTCGAATCGAAGAAGACTGGTGTTATATGGGACACCAAACACGACCGATAACTGCTGCCAATTATTATTGTCTGCCATTGCAACATAAGTGGCTCCTGCTGCCTGCTCCGCAGCAGGATCTGATAACTTTCGAGGATATGTTAAAGTAAATACTTTTGTTCCTGTACCTGATGTTCTTTTGGCCCAGAATCGGATACAATAGTTTCGTCCATTTTCCAAACGAAGACACTTTCCAAGCGAAGCACCGCTTGGCACCTCAGCACAATTTAAGTCTGTTACGCCATCATCCGTGATTTTTGTTACAGGAGTTCCTAACATTGACCCCCAGTTCACTGGTTCATTCGAACCTGTAACAATTGTACCTATTGCAAACGAAGCGTCAGCAACTCCGCCTGCATTAATTCTGCAGACAGTAGTCACATTAGCAACCGTGCCGATGACTTGTTGAGGAGTTAATCGACCTCTTAATCCATTAACAGTAACGGGGCAAAGCAACCCTTCGTCTCTTTTCGCAGCGATTGTGTCGAGCATTATCTTGAACCGCGCTTCAGTTAACTCAGTATCACCTGAAACAGTCGCTCCTGGTTGGTGACAATAAACTACAGTCGCGTTTCCTGGGAACGAGATGGCATTTATATAGTTTGTTACCGAAGCATCGGTTGGGAATAAAGTGGAAGTTAGTCTTAGAGGGACATCAAAATATGGCATACTTCTCTGACATCCAGGCATACATTGATAATTTCCACCACCATGTCCAATATAACTAAACAAAGAACGCATAATGCTAGTTGCAGGTGATAATTTATTTGCCTCTGTGCCCAGTATTCCTCCGCCCCCTGCGACATAAGACCTACTCGTTCCTGGGCCTTCAGCAAGACTAGCAATAAAATCTTTTGATGTCAAAGCCCCATGCATTTCCTGAACAAGAGTCCCGTCGCCTGAAGGGTGACAGACCAGTTCACATCCACCCGATCTAAATGCAGTTACTAGATTAGCAGAACTCATACAACCAGCAGTATCTGTATTTGCAGTGATTATTGCCAAAGACAAAGGGATTCCTTTTGATGCTGCATAAAGTATCGGTGACGCATTAACGCCAGCAATAGCAAATGTTGCACTGGCGGTAATCGCCCATAAAAGTCCATCATCCACTCGAATAGCTATCGATGAAGGAAAAGGAATAGTAAAATCTTCCAAATGACTATTTGCGAGGATTGGAGTAAGTAAATCGGGACCGCCACCGCCCA
>Ga0209429_10001348_pt1 | contig 15335 bp, 11 predicted proteins | sample BarGraNGADG00212_3_FD_184493 | JGI IMG/M metagenome (GOLD analysis project Ga0209429, IMG submission 184493) | Arctic peat soil microbial communities from Barrow, Alaska - Barrow Graham LP Ref core NGADG0004-212 (SPAdes) (version 2) | ecosystem: Environmental > Terrestrial > Soil > Wetlands >... | reverse complement strand
AATATTATAACAGAATATCATCCCATCACCGATTTCGCCTGTGAATGCAGCTTTTTCGATGCATTTGATGGTTTTTTCCACATTAATATCCCGAAGAACAATTGAGATAAAAATCCTCCTGATATACTGTGTATCTGTGTTTCCCCGATAACTGTGATGTCCTTCCAGGTGCTCATTACCTACACCTAATGCATCCCAGTAGGAGAAGAAGTCGATGCCTAGCTCTGCAAGTTGGTTTTTCACATCTTCAAATTTTGATGTCCTGATTATAGCTTCAATTTTTTTCATATCATGTGAATATTAATTTTTAAATTCAATCTCCTCTAAATTTAGTAAAAATCCTTCAATAAGCTATATCGTTAATCGTGATATGCTTCAGCTCCATGTTCCCACATATCAAGACCACCTGTTCCTGTTTCACCCTCTTCTTCAACCCGAAGTTTGTAAGGGTAAGGCAATTTACTCACTGCAAGCATAAGAAGTAGTGAGACAATTAACGTAACTGCAGTAATAGTAAAACTACCAATTGCCTGGGCTTTGAGAACGCTCCATCCCCCGCCATAGAAAAGACCGGTTACAGGAGCAGAATTATCAGCACCTAACGGGCCGGTAGAACCAAACTGACCACTGGCAAAGAATCCAAGAGATAAAGTGCCCCAGATACCATTAAAACCATGTACTGAAACTGCACCAACCGGGTCATCTATTCGAAGATACTCCATAAGGTAAACACCTGCAAAGACTATGAGTCCCGATATTCCTCCAAGCATTATAGATCCAAATGGTGATACCCAGTAACAGGGACAAGTAATAGCTACAAGACCCGCTAATAAACCGTTGATAGCAAACCCTGTATCGAATTTCCCTTTAAACGGACCATACCAGAGGGCACAAAACATTGCAACCAAAGATCCGGCACAGGCAGCCAGAGTGGTATTTGCAGCTATTCTTCCGATTCCCTGAAAGTCCATCGCTGATAATGTACTTCCGGGGTTAAACCCATACCATCCAAACCATAATAAAAAGGCACCGACTGCTGCTAAAGGTAAATTGTGTGCTGCCGGCAAACCTCCTTTAACTTTGTTATCACGTAAAAATACACGCCCGATTCTGGGACCCAAAACAATTGCTCCAGCCAGAGAAACCATTCCTCCGATAGTATGAACTACCGTTGATCCTGCGAAGTCGCGAAAACCCTGACCTAAAGAAGGTAAAAAATGACCCGGAGTTCCCATTAAAGCTAAAAATCCATCGGGTCCCCATGCCCAGTGACCAATAATCGGATAAATGAATGCAGTAACACCAATACTATAAATGATATCCCCACGAAAACTGGTACGTCCAATCATAGCTCCTGAAGTAATAGTCGAAGCGGTATCGGCAAATGCAAACTGAAAGATCCAATGAGCTAAGATTGCAACACCAGTTGCACCATACGTATCAGGTACCCCCTGTAAGAAAAACCAGTGGTGACCAATGAAACCATTTCCTTCACTGAACATGAAAGCATACCCTATGGCCCAGAAAGATAGTCCACAAATAGCTGTATCCAAAATACATTCTACCAGGATGTTAACTGTTTCACGTTTTCTTGCGAAACCAGCTTCGAGCATTACGAAACCTGCCTGCATCCCAAATACTAAAAACGCCGCTACCAGAGTCCAGACTGTATTTATAGTATTTATTACAGCTGTTTCATGAGCAGTGTAAGTGTCAACATCAGCTGCGCTGGCAGTTGTGCTGCCAAGGAGACCCGGAAGCAGCATCATAGCCAAAAGGACAGCTAACAATCCTATCATTTTACCTGCCAGAATTGTAATTCCAAACTTCCAGTCCTTAGGTTTTGACCAGTTTTCACGTATTCTGGCAAAGTACCGTCCCCGTCCGGGGTTAATTGCGATTACTCTCATATTTCTATATTTAAAGTTTTAATTTATTTCTATTTCATATTAGAAATTGATGTCAACCTGAACGGTGAAGGTGTCGGCATTTTGATTGTTGGTATTGTAGTAAGCATTTTTGTTATTGTAAATGCCGTACCCAAAAATCACAGAAACATTTTTAGAAAAAGCCCATGAGGCACCAAAATTTAAAGCACCCATATAGTTTTTACCTCCCTGATAATCAATAGCAAGCCAGAGTTTATCAGATATCTCTGTCATGGTTCTGTCCCATGAGAGCAAAACCCCATTGTTTGCTTTTTTAAGGTTTTCATCAACTAGTACCTTCTCATTACCAGTATAGTAGCCTACTGTAAGTCTGCCAACTATTGGAAGAGTTTTTGCGATTACTCCATACAGAACATTATAATCTGTCAGATTCTTTTTTGTTCCGAAGTTAAATGCTCCGAAGGCTATAGCCGGAGAGTTTTTAAACATTGCATCCTCAGGTAATCCTATTTTTGCATTGAAATAAACCGGGTGGTTATCATAAATGTTATCACCCATATACAAATAATCCACACCAATTTCTCCCTGAAACTTCTCGAAAGGCAACAGACCTGTTGTAAGTCCGAGATCTGTCATCCCTGCACCTCTAACACCATTTACCCTGGAAGTCCTTAAAAAATTATCGAATCCAAAGTGCATTGTTTTCCACTTTTGAAAATCGGTTGAAGGAATCCATATCTGTGTTGATGGTGTTGAATACGAATATTCACTACTCAACAAACAGATAAAAACAATAATTGCAAAGATCTTTTTCATTCGTTTCAGTTTTAAATTAATAACTCCTTTTACTTTTCATAAAAAGTACATTGTTGTACATTTTCTGATGTTGTAAACAATAAGGCCAAATGCATGCCAGAGAGGAGGAATTCTCCTATAGTATAAAAGTCAGAAAGTTGGAAATCAATACCGAATGGGCAATCCGGATGGTCTTAAAAATAATCAGGAAAATATTTCAGGAAAAAAAAGACTACAATACTGTAATAAACAATAAAAAATCCTACAAAAATGTAGGATTCCAGAAAAAATTATAAAACATTTTTGTATACGCCTGTATATTAATACTTTAAACTTGGCTTTTTTTAAGCATGTTTAAGCTTTTTGAATATTGTGGGGTCTATTTCGTACTTTTTTATTCTTAGTCCCATAATGCGTTCGGTAAGTTTAAGCTGATCGGCAGCTTTGGATATGTTCCCTTTGGAAAGGTTCAATGCATCAATGAGTAACTGCTTTTCCACATTTTCGAGAATTGCTCCCAGACTTCCATCTACCCGGGAGTGTGTTGATGCAGCACTTTGTAATGTAGGGGGAAGGTTATGGGAACGGATTACTTTATCAGCGCTTAGTATGCAAGCACGTTCGATACAATTCTCCAGTTCTCTGATATTGCCCGGCCAGTGATAAGTCATTAACAGGTCAATTGCTGTTGAGCTAATCCTTTTAATCTCCAGACCATGCATCCGATTATATTTTTCAATAAAATGATTTACAAGCAAAGGGATATCTCCCCTCCTTTCCCTGAGAGGCGGAACAATAATCGGAAATACATTAAGCCTGTAATAGAGATCTTCGCGGAATTCGTTCTTAGCTATCATCTCCTCGAGATTCCGGTTGGTAGCAGCAATGATACGTACATCAGCCTGAATTGTTTCGCTTCCTCCAAGCCGCTGGAATTCTTTTTCCTGAATTACTCTTAATAATTTTACCTGCAGGTTAGAAGGAAGGTCGCCTATCTCATCCAGAAAGATTGAACTTTTTTCAGCTAATTCGAATCTTCCTTTATGAAGTTTATCAGCCCCTGTAAATGCTCCTTTTTCATAACCGAACAGTTCACTTTCTATAAGGTTTTCGGGTATGGCCGCACAATTAATTTTAATCATTGGCATCTTGCTGCGCTGACTTTGATCATGGATAGCCTGTGCAACGAGTTCTTTTCCTACTCCGCTCTCACCTCTTATCAGAATAGTTGCGTTGGTCATTGCCACTCTGGTGATTAGGTCGTACACTGCCTGCATTTTCCCCGATTCACCTACCAGTGATGTGATTCGGTCATTATAGCTATAGAGTCCCTGTTCTCTTAGTTTTTCAAAATGTAGCTTTTCCAGTTCTTCGATCTTATCCTGCCGCGATCTGACCAACCGGGCAAACATGGAAGCCATAACTGTAAGTAACTGCAATTCATTTTTAAAAGTACGGTTTGCGTAATATTTTAGTTTAACGCTAAGCGTGCCGATGATTTGGTTTTTGGCTTTAATGGGAACGCAAATAAAAGAATCCTCATCCCTGTTTTTACTTGTTGATTTTGTTTTATTCAGATAACGCGGCTCATCAGAGATATGAGGAATAATATAAGGTTCTCCGGTTTTTACAACTTCACCAATAATACCTTCGCCGATCTTATATTCCCCTCTTTCCATTTCTTCCTTTGTAAGGCCATAAGCAACCTCGATGCAAATCTTGGATGAGTTCCTGTTAAGAACAGTCAGAATGGCCTGAAGCACTCCAAATTTTTTGTCCATCTCCTCCATTACCTGGAGAATAGCATCCTCAAGGTCGGTACTCTTAGCTACAACCTCGCTGATCTGATACAGCATTGACAAATTATCTGAATAATCCATTATAAAAATTTCACGTGCTAAAGTTATCAATTAATTGCAATAGTAGAAAAAGGGGTATTCTGGCTCAAATTAAACGTACTTATAACAAGGTTTGACAATTTGCAGAAAATTTTGTTACTTTCGGCTCCACAAACCGGCATAATGATTAAATGGATTTTATTTCCGATTTTCCTGTTCCTTTTGAGTTGTAAAGGAGAAAAAACTGACACATACTTCACAACTGAAAAAGCCTCGCAGTATTTTAAAAGTATTGAAGAGATCTGCAACCGGGATAATGGCAAATTATGGGGAAAAAACCTTTACGGGCCGTTAATGTTCGTTGAGCGAACAAGTCGCAGAATTATAGCAAACCAGCCTGATAAAGAAGGCTTACTTAAAGGAAAGGACGGAATATATACCGGAATATATCCAAAAGAACTTATTTTAACTAATTCTCCTGTTCAATATGGTGGCGTCATTTTTGGGATGGCCCCTCTTCCTCTTGAAGAAGATGATTACAGGATAAAAAACCGTGCAATACACTGCCTGTTTCACCTGATTCAACCAAAAGTACCTGAAATGAAATCAGCAGGGTTCAGTGCAAGCAATATGGATGAAAAGGAAGCAAGATTATGGATAAAACTCGAATGGAAGGCTTTGCGAAAAGCAATTAATGCAAAGGGAGAAGAGAGGCAACTTGCAATCAGGGATGCCCTTATCTTCAGAGGTTCCAACCGCGAGCTTTATCAAAAATACGCTACAGAAGAAAATCGTTTTGAGACTTTTGAGGGGCTAGCAACATTCACATATACAATGCTTTGTACGAATTCACCAGAGGAGTATAAAACCAGGCTTTTCGAGAATCTCGACAGGGTATATTCCATGCAATCCTACTCCAGATCATATGGCTCCATCCATGGGGCACTCTATGCTTCACTTCTGTACGATAAGGGATTTGATTTTAAGAAAATCCCGTCTGAAAATTTTGACCTTGGAAATGCTGTAAAAGAAATATATAATATTCAGCTCCCGGCTATCTGCAGAGATGTTGCAGGAAGCCTGGCTGTAAGTTATGATATTGATGCAATAAATAAAGAAGAGGCCCAGCGTCTGACAGACATCAAAGAACGGATCCATAAACAGACCAGTATCTTTACTGAAAAACCTGTAGTATTCCTTGAGCTTGAAAGCCCATACTTTGATTTTGAACCTGAAAATATCCATTCTCTTGATTCTCTGGGGACACTTTACAGTTCCATAAGAGTTTCAGACAACTGGGGCAAACTTACAGTAGATAAAGTTGGATGTCTTGTTTCAAATAATTTTAAATTCCTTAGAATCACTACTAAAGGATTCAACGCTGATAAAAACCATATCTCAGGGGAAGGATGGACACTAAATCTTAACAGCGACTGGGAGCTTGTACTAGTTGATCAGAATTATTTTGTAAGAAAGCTGATGCCTTGATAATTAACTAATTAAGCTTTCAACCCCTTATTTTCGACCCCCTAAATCTCCCAAATGGGGGACTTGAGTTCCAATTATAGCCCTAATTCTATCCTCAAGCGACTTGATCTTTGACTCCGCATCGCTCTTTTTCTTTCTTTCCATCTCAAGAACATTGGCAGGTGCATTCTGAACAAATCGTTCATTTTCAAGCTTTTTCATAACAGAAACCAGAAAGCCTTTGTTGTAAACGAGATCCTCCTCCAGCTTCGCTATCTCTCCTTCAACATCCTGTGTCCCCGCAAGCGGGATAAAGTACTCTGTGGTATGCACCATAAATGCAACAGCACCTTCCTGCTTCTCTGAAACAAATGATATCACAGAGAGATTGCAAAGTTTACTGATGACAGAAAGAAACTCTGTATCAAAGCTTTCTTTATCAGATCTTATCAGAAGATCCAGTTTTTCCTTCACGGGAATTTCCTTACTCTTTCTTACAGTTCTTATGGCGCTTATTATCTCCTTAACTGATTCAAAACTTTCAATTAGGTTCTTGTCAAAATTCATTGCTTCAGGCATCCTTGCTATCATAATACTTTCACCATCATTCCTGTCGATCATAAACTGCCAGATCTCCTCGGTAATGAATGGCATAAAAGGATGTATTACCTTTAAAAGCTTATCAAAAATTTCAATAGTTGCATCATATGTAACCCTGTCAATTGGTTTTTGATACGAAGGTTTGATGATTTCAAGATACCAGCCGGAAAACTCGTCCCAGAATAATTTATAGGTTGTCATCAAAGCTTCCGAAATGCGGAATTTATTGAAGTTCTGATCAATCTCACTTACAGATTTATTCATGGCTTCATCCATCCACTTAACTGCAACTGAAGATGATTCAGGCTGTCCGATCGTTTCATCAATTTCCCAACTCTTCACAAGTCGGAAAGCATTCCAGATCTTATTGGCAAAATTACGTCCCTGTTCAGGCAGGCTGTCCTCGTAAAGCAAGTCATTGCCTGCGGGAGAGCATAAGAGCATGCCAACCCTTACGCCGTCAGCTCCATATTTTTCTATAAGATCGATTGGCTCAGGTGAGTTCCCCAGTGATTTCGACATTTTTCTTCTCTGCTGATCACGAACCAGACCTGTCAGATAAACATTGGTAAACGGCTTCTGGCCTCTGTATTCATATCCGGCAATGATCATCCGGGCAACCCAGAAAAAGAGAATTTCAGGAGCAGTAATCAAATCGTTTGTAGGATAGTAATATTTAATATCAGCGTTAGCAGGATTATTTATCCCGTCGAATGCCACTATCGGCCACAACCATGATGAGAACCAGGTATCCATGACGTCATCTTCCTGATGAAGGTCGTTTTCCATTATTGAAGAGTTACCAGTTGTTTCTCTTACCATTTCAAGAGCTCGTGTAACGTTTTCAGCAACAACAAATTCGGTATTATTGTAGTACCATGCAGGTATCCGGTGTCCCCAATACAACTGACGGCTGATGCACCAGTCGCGCACATTCTCCATCCAGTGACGATAGAGATTCTTGAATTTCGCAGGATGTATCTGAATATCATCATTCATGACAGCATCCAATGCAGGAATTGACAGATCCTTCATCTTCACGAACCACTGCATGGAAAGTCGTGGTTCAATTACCGCATTTGTACGTTCTGAACGACCTATCTTGTTGTCATAATTTTCAACTTTAACCAGGTTTCCGGTTTTCTGAAGTTCAGCTTCAGCAAGCTCTTTTGCCTTGAACCTGTCGACACCAATAAACATACCAGCTCTTTCGCTTATAGTGCCGTCATCATTAAAAACATCTATTGTTGGCAGTTTGTGTCTTAGTCCTATCTCATAATCGTTAATATCGTGAGCAGGAGTAATCTTCAGGCATCCTGTTCCAAATTCAGGGTCAACGTAGCTGTCAAAAATAAAAGGAACCTCACGGTTAGTCATGGGAACAATTACCATTTTCCCTTTCAGATGCTTATAACGGACATCATCGGGGTTGGCACAGACAGCAGTATCCCCGAGAATTGTTTCAGGCCGGGTTGTTGCAACCATCACATAACCATCCTCTCCAACTATCTTATAACGAATATAATACAGTTTTGATTTTTCGTCTGTATAATTAACCTCCTCATTTGATACAGCTGTCATAGCCTGAGGGTCCCAGTTAACCATCCTTACACCTCTGTAAATAAGCCCTTTATTGAACAGGTCTACAAAAACTTTAATAACGGAATCATATCTCTTTTCATCCATGGTAAACAGGGTACGATCCCAGTCACATGAAGCACCCAATCGTTTTAGCTGTTCAAGTATAATACCTCCGTGTTTATTAGTCCATGTCCAGGCATGAGCAAGGAACTCTTCCCGTGTAAGATCGCGTTTTTCAATCCCTTCTGCTTTAAGCTTTGCCACTACCTTTGCTTCTGTTGCAATTGAAGCATGATCAGTGCCGGGAACCCAGCACGCATTTTTCCCCAGCATACGCGCTCTGCGCACAAGGACATCCTGTATTGTATTATTGAGCATGTGGCCCATGTGCAGTACTCCTGTAACATTAGGAGGAGGTATAACTATTGTATAAGGTTCTCTCTCATCCGGAGTGCTTTTAAAGAATCCATTGTCCATCCAGTACTTATACCACCTGCTCTCAGCTTTACCGGGTTCAAATTTTGAAGGAATGTCCATTGATGTATTTTAGAATGTTTGAAAATCTTTGAATTGCAAAAATAGAAATTTAAACTGAAACATGATATAGAGGTGAAGATGGTAGATGAAGAATTAGAAAAATAACTATTTTTGTCATTCAATTATTAAGAAATTTAAAACCAAAATATTATGCCATCAATATCAGACAAAGGCAAAGCGATGCCTGCATCACCAATAAGAAAGCTGGTTCCTTATTCAGAAGAAGCAAAACGTAAAGGAAGAAAAGTTTATCATCTCAATATCGGGCAGCCTGACATCCCTACTCCAGAAGTTGCTTTGAATGCCTTACGCAATATTAATCTGAAAGTAATTGAGTATAGTCATTCAGCCGGAAATGAATCGTATCGCAGGAAGCTGGCATCGTTTTATCAGAAAATCGGGATAAACATCGATCATACAGAAATGCTGGTTACCACAGGTGGATCAGAGGCTATTATTTTTGCCCTTATGGCTTGTGTCAATCCCGGGGAAGAGGTAATTACTCCCGAACCTTTTTATGCCAACTATAATGGTTTTGCTACCACGGCGGGTATAAAAATTATCCCTGTAACATCTTATATCACAGAAGATTTTGCCCTTCCTCCTATTGCCGAGATTGAAAAGAAAATTACGTCAAAGACCAAAGGTATAATTGTTTGTAACCCAAATAATCCTACCGGATATCTCTATTCAAAAGAGGAACTTCTTCAACTCAGAGAAATTGTAAAAAAACATGATCTTTTTCTCTTCTCAGATGAAGCATACAGGGAATTTTGTTATGACGGAGCTGAGCACTTCTCGGCAATGAATCTTGAGGGCATTGATAATAATGTTGTTATGCTCGACTCAGTATCAAAACGCTACAGTGAATGCGGTGTAAGGATAGGGATGCTCATTTCTAAAAACAAAGAGGTTATCTCAGCCGCACTTAAATTTGCACAGGCACGTCTCTCTCCTCCCGGACTAGGCCAGATAGTCGGAGAAGCTTCAATTGAAACACCCCCGGAATATTTCAAAGAAGTTAACAGGGAGTATACTGCCCGCAGGAATTATATGGTAGAGGCATTGAATAAAATACCGGGTGTTTACTGCCCTAAGCCAAAAGGGGCATTTTACACAGTCGTCAAGCTTCCGGTTGATGATGCAGATAAGTTTGCAAAATGGCTTCTTGAGGATTTTGAATTTAATAATCAGACTGTTATGGTTGCTCCTGCTTCAGGATTCTATTCAACCCCTGGTTTCGGGAAAAATGAAGTTCGCATAGCTTATGTGCTTAAGATAGAGGATCTTAAGAAGGCTATAGAAATTCTGGCTGAGGCGTTGAAGGTATACCCTGGGAGAATGTAACCCCCCTGCCCCCCTAAAGGGGGGTTAAGCCTCGTAAGTTAAAGAATTACACTATATTAGAAGATTTAGCCCCCCATTTGGGGGGTTGGGGGGTTGCCGGGGAAGGGCTAAATTCTATTTATAAAGCAGATACTTCTCTCTTATCTTACCAAACTTTGCCAGGCCCTCTTTCCAGGTTTCCCTTATCTGAGCTGAAGTCATACCTTTCTGAATTTGTTCACGGAGGATCGGGCCACCTGCAAGTGTATCAAAATATTTTGTAAAGAATTTATCTTTTTCAGGGAAGTCATTATAGGCGCTTATCACCCAATCGAGGTCAATTTCAGGTTTCGGAACGAGTTTCATTTCCATTGCATTTCTAAGATCAGTCCCGAAACATTTTATCCCGAGTAAAGGTGGATTCGTTGCCCCGGGAACACTTTCCGGAGTGAAACTGAATCCTTTATCGGGAAGTTTTGGTGATCCGAACACCTGGAACGGAAACGATGTTCCCCTTCCCAGTGAAAGATTTGTCCCTTCAAAAAAGCAGATAGACGGATATAGATAAACAGAGTTCTGGTTGGGAAGGTTAGGTGAAGGTTTTACGGGTAGCACATATAATGTCTGGTGATCATAATTCTTACATTTTATAACTGTCAGATCGCATTTTACCCCCCCTTTCAGCCATCCTTCACCATTAAGCATCTGAGCATATTCTCCTACGGTCATTCCATGAACAATCGGGATTGGATCCATACCAACAAATGATCTGTAAGTTGTATCGGGTATATTCCCGTCAAAATAAAAGCCATTAGGATTGGGGCGATCAAGGATCAGGCATTTGACATGATTTTCTCCGCATGCTTCAAGAAGATTATGGAGAGTTGAAATATACGTATAGAACCTGGTTCCTACATCCTGGATATCAAAAATAGCAATATCGATTCCGGCCAGATCAGCAGCTGTTGGTTTAAGATGTGAACCATATAAACTAATAACAGGAATACCTGTTTCAGAATCTTTTCCACCAGTAATGGTTTCACCTGCATCGGCCAGATTTCTGAATCCATGTTCGGGTGCAAAAATAACTTTTATATAAATACCTATATTCAATAGATTATCAATGAGATACGTCTGACCAACCATTGAAGTCTGATTTGCAACCACAGCTACCGACTTGCCTTCAATTATTTTTAGATAAAGCTCAATTTGATTAGCCCCAGGAAGCGGAATTGAATCAACTCCAAAACAAGTTGAATATGTTAATATGACGGAAAAGAAAGCGAGTACAAAGAGAAACTTTTTCATACAAATTTTTTCTGCTATGTAAAATTAATAAAATTCTGATTTATTGATTGTATTACTTTGGGTTCTTTACGCAAACCTTCGCGCTCTTTGTGGTTAATTCTTCGTTTAACCCAGTAATGAAAAAAGATTGAACAAATTTCTTAATTTTGGGGACCTAATAAAAAGATGAATTTACCATATTTCATAGCACAGAGGCTCATAAAAGGAAGACGTGAAGAGACTTCCTTCTCTCGTCCGATAAATGTTATCGCAATAATCGGTATTGCAATGGGGCTGGCCGTTATGATTCTTGCTGTTGCAATACTTACCGGTTTCAAACAGCAGATCAGGGAGAAAGTCGTTGGATTCGGATCTAATATACAGGTAATGAACTTCGATTCGAACATCTCATTCGAGACCACTCCAATCAGTGATACACAGAAATTCATTCCAAAACTCAAAAAGATTCCGGGAATTCAACATGTGCAGGTTTTTGCCACAAAAGCCGGGATAATTAAAACTGATGAGGATATTCAGGGTGTTATTCTGAAGGGTATTGGAAGTGATTTTGACTGGAGTTACTTCAGCAGTAATATGGTTGATGGAAAAGTTTTCACTGTCACCGATACGGGGCGCACCGACAAAGTGATCATTTCAAAAAAGATCTCTGACATGCTCAGACTACGGTCGGGAGATTCATTTATAATGCATTTTATTCAGGATCCACCACGCTATAGAAAATTCACCATAAGCGGTATTTACGAAACAAGCCTGGAAGAGTTTGACAAGATTTATGTTTTTTGCGATATAGGTCATATTAAAAAGCTCAATGGCTGGAGTGATGATCAGGTAAGCGGATTTGAAATATTTATTAATGATTTTGATAAGCTGGATGAAATGACCATGGCTGTCAGGGATACCATAGGATATAAAATAACTGAAAAAGAGGCTAAGTTTAAGGTAACAAATATCCGGACGAAATATCCCCAGATATTTGACTGGCTTAATTTTCAGGATGTCAATGTTATCATTATTATTTTTCTGATGCTTATTGTTGCCGGATTTAATATGGTATCGGGGCTGCTTATTCTGATCCTTGAAAAAACAAATATGATTGGGGTACTTAAAGCCCTTGGTTCAGAAGATTCAACTATTCGCAGGATATTTCTATATCAGGCAGCATATCTTATCGGGAAAGGCCTGTTATGGGGGAACCTGATCGGTATCGGTCTTGCATACATTCAATTAAAAACCGGAATATTAACCCTTGATGCCTCTTCTTATTACATTAAAACTGTTCCGGTAAATCTTCAGCTTTCGCACATATTATTACTGAATGCAGGGACTATGGCGGCAATCATAATAATGCTTCTTGTTCCTTCTAATTTAATAAGCAGGATCACTCCTGTAAAAGCAATAAAGTACGATTAGAAACTCAGGCAGAAGACAGTCTCTTTGTTAATCACAGATCTGACTTTCAGATTCCCTCCATGTACTTTCATGATTTGTTTTGAGATACTAAGACCGATTCCTGAGCCATTGTTCCTTGTTGTAAAGAATGGGACAAATATTTTATCAAGATTTTCTTTAGTTATTCCCGGACCATTATCAGATACACAAATCTCAGTGTGATTATCACTGTTAATACCGGCAGAAAGTACAATCTTCCCTTCAGGATTGTTTTCATTAGCTTCCAAAGCATTTTTTAGCAGGTTAATCAATACCTGCGAGATCAGATTCTGATCTGCAAAAATTTCAAGATCAGGATCTTTAAGTGAAAAAGACAGATTGACCTTGTCGCTCTTATTAAGAGAATTATATAGTGTCGTAACACGATTTATCAGGTCGGCAACTCTGAAAATCTTCTTATCAGGCTCAGGGACCCTTGTAAGCTTTCTGTACGACTCAACAAAAGACATCAAGCCATTCCCCTGCTCTTTTATGACATTAAGCCCCTGGAGAGTAGTTGCAATGATTTTATCAGTAACCTGTTCCGGCAGAACCGGCTTACCATCTTTGAAGTAAATGTTTGAAAGGCTTTCCGAAAGAGATGTTATTGGCGTTATTGAGTTCATTATTTCATGCATCAGAACGCGGATTAGCTTCATCCACGAATCGAGTTCTTTTTCATCAAGTTCATTTTTAATATCCTGAATTGACAGAATTACTAATTCCTGCTCATCTGTTTTGAACGAAGTTGCCTTTAGTGAGAGCTGTATTTCGCCATGCTCAGTATTCATAGCTACCAATCGTCTTTCAAATGGCTTAATTCCGGAAATTGCCAGGTAAAGCTTCCGGTCTATCCTTTCAATTTGCTGTAAATGAGTAAGAACATCGGTTGAAAGCAATCTTTTTGCAGAGGAATTGGCATGGTAAATAAACCCTGGCTTATTATAGGTAATAATACCCGTTGCAAGGTGCTCAATCAGAATCTGAAAATATTGTTCCTGCTGACGGTTCTCAATTTTTAACCGTTGAATCTGCTGATTAACCTTATTCATGCTCTGATATAATTCCCTTAGATTCGTATTCTTTGAATCAACCGGAAATGAAAGATTAGAATCATCGTTTCTGACTGAATCGAAAAAGAATCTGATCTTTCTATTGGTATTGTTCAGGTAGTATATCAGATTAAAAGTTAGACCAGTGAGTGCCAGGAAGCAGATAAGTGAAAAACGCAAAGATTGAAGGACTACAATAGAATACCCCAAAAGAACAGACAGAATGACCAATAGTAATACCCTGATTATAATATTAATATAAAGGTTTTTACTTATCATCTGCCTGATTTTTTCATTCTGTTGTAAAGAGTTTGCCTTGTTATTCCCAGCTGTTCGGCTGCTGCAGTGAAATTACCATTATTTTTTTCAAGAGCCTGTTGAATCAGTTGTTTTTCTACTTCTTCCAGTGTAGAACAGGAGTTGTTACCTGAGCCTGAATTGACGTTTCGCAAATAAAAGTCTTCAGGTTTTAATACAGTTGAATCACTAAGTATTACTGCTTTTTCAATTGTATGCTGAAGTTCCCGGATATTACCAGGCCAGGAATAGTTAAGCAGTTTTTCGTTTGCCTGCTGGTTGATTTTCAGATTTGGCTTATTATATTTATAGGTATATTTTTTCAAAAAGAATTCCGCAAGAACTATAATATCATTCTCACGTTCCCTGAGTGGAGGTAATTCAATATGGATGGTATTTATCCTGTAAAGAAGATCCTCGCGGAACAGACCTGAACTTACCATACTCTGAATGTTTTTATTTGTTGCGCATATAAGTCGTATATCTGTAGGAATAGGTTGGTTTGACCCGATTCGCGTTATAGTGCGATTCTCAATGGCGGCAAGTAACTTAGACTGCAGATGAAAAGAGAGGTTCCCTATTTCATCAAGAAAAAGAGTACCCCTATCAGCAATCTCAAATTTGCCCTGCCGGTTTTCGTATGCATCCGTGAAAGAACCTTTCATGTGACCAAACAATTCACTTTCAAACAGAGTCTCACTTAAAGAGCCCATATCAACACTCACCAAAATCTCTTTATTCCTGTTCGACTGTCGATGAATTTCCTGCGCTATCAGTTCTTTTCCGGTGCCATTTTCCCCGGTAATCAAAACATTAGCATCGGTTTTTGCAACTTTCCTTACAAGATTTAAAACGTTCATTAAGGCGGATGATGAACCGATAATGAACTTTTGTTCTCTGTTCATCTCTTTCTTAAGTCCGGTTTCCCTCTCTTTAAGCTGTTTAACTTCTGTTTTTGAAAGATTTAACTGTATGGCAAGTTTTAATGTTGCGAGTAACTTAGCATTATCCCATGGTTTCAGCACAAAATCTGAAGCCCCTGCTTTCAAAGCTTTCACCGCAGTATCAATATCACCATAAGCTGTAATCATCACGACAGAAACTTCGGGATTTGTCTCTTTAATCCTGCCCAGCCAGTAAATACCTTCATTGCCTGTATTGACCCCTGCCTGAAAATTCATGTCAAGAATTATAAGATTATAATCTTTCTTGCGTAA